>Ga0163210_1001496_pt1 | contig 10141 bp, 4 predicted proteins | sample Kivu_220m_FD_113536 | JGI IMG/M metagenome (GOLD analysis project Ga0163210, IMG submission 113536) | Freshwater microbial communities from Lake Kivu, Western Province, Rwanda to study Microbial Dark Matter (Phase II) - Kivu_220m | ecosystem: Environmental > Aquatic > Freshwater > Lake ... | reverse complement strand
CGGCCGCTGGGTCGCAAAGGGGCACCAGCCGGTGGCGGTTAGCGGCGGCTGCGCGGCCGGCGCGCGCGTGCGGTACTCGTTTTGCATCGCCGCGCGAAAATCGTCCTGCACGGCCGGCTTGTCCGAGATGCTCCAGCGATTATCGCCCGTTTGCCAACGGAAAAGGCAGAGCGCCTGCACCGGCGGGTTCGTCGCCACCGCGTTCCAATCGTCGATCTCTTTGAACGCGGCTTGCACCCAGCCGGTGTTTTGGTTCCGCCACCAGGTCGGATCGGCGGCTTGTGTCTCGGTGATGAAAACCGGGGCGGACTTGAGGCCCGCCGGCACGACCGCGAGAAAATCGCGGTACGTCCGAAAGTCCGAGTGATAGTTCTGGAACGGCGCGTCCATCTTCCGTTCGCTGGTGATGAGGTCGGGCGTGTTGCCGTGCGTGTAGGTGTGCAGCGCGAGCGCGTCGGGCGGCTGCTGGAGTTGGATGCAACCGGTCAGAATGTCTTTGAAATACTGCACCCAATCGCCGGCAGGATTGGAGGGATAGGAGGTCTGATTGTTCCACGGCGCCGGCGCCGCCGGCGCGACCCAATCGTCGGCGTGGCCGGGCACGCGCTTGATGGCGGCGCGGCATTTGGCAAAGCACTGCGTGTACAGCGCCGGCGTGATGACCTCGCCGCCATTGCCATTGTCGTTGCCCGGGCGCTCGAATGGAAGGTTCGTTTCGTTGCCGATGATCCAGGTCTTGGCGCCGCGCGACGAGGCGACGTAATTCGCGCACTGCTGCGCGAAGGCATCATACTGCGAGGAATTGGGAAGCGTGCCGTCCGAACCGTAGCCGTTGTTGAGGCGGACGATCACGCCGATGCCCTGACTTGCGAGACCCGAAAAATCCCCGCCGGCGTCGCGGGCGAGCGCGCTGACGACAACCCAACCGGGTTTGCCGGCGGCGATCATCATTCCCGCGCCGTCCGAATCGTGGAGACCGAAGATGTACTTGGCGAGTTGCGGCATGGCGAACCTCCTGCGAAAGTCAACGGGTTGAGGGCAAGCGGAACGGAAATATGCAGAAATTGTAATGCCAAAGCGAGGGGGTGTCAATGGGGCCAACAAGAGTTCCCCGCTCCAAGCGTCGCCAATGGAGGTTACCACAGGGAGCGGGGATTCGACCTATTCGGTTGGAAAGATTTCCAACCAGGGACAGGTCTGTAGTTCTCCTGTGGGTGCTGTCGGTGTCTCCGTAAAGCCACAGCCGTCTGACCCATTGCAGACTATTGCGCAACAACTACCCGAAAACCGAAGTTCGTGTTCGAGTTGTCAGGATTGTTGTTGTTGCGAAACGCCGCCCGCGCGTTGTCTTGATTGTTGTTCCACGCGCCACCGCGCAGCGCACGTCTTCGACCTGCCCCTACAGCCAGCGCATTTCGCTGCCGCTGCCATGATTACGTTGCGCTTATCTCGCCTTTCTTGAGCCACCCGCCCAAGAGGCGTCCCATTTCGCTGATCAGGCGCGATGCGTACTCATACTGATTGAAACTGAGAAAACCCAGATCGCGACTCAACCGCAAATACTGGCGCAGTTTTGCCAAATCCTGGTCAGCCCGACGCAGGTGAGTGTCATTGGGACGGACGAGTCGCGCTTCGATGAGGGTGTCATAGAACGCCAGCGCAATCTCTTGCAGATGCCGCGCCAATCCGTGGCGGTGCGCTTTGGGGAATTGGGCAGTGTGTGGCAGAAGCCATTGCAGGAAATCATAGGTCTTGGCCAGCAAAGGAGAAGATTCCAAGATTCACCTCTGACTCAACGGCATTTCGCGAAGGATTTGGGTTCTCAACCGATAACTCGATGCGAACTGGCTGTGTGAAATCCAGCTTTGGACAGAACGGGTGAACGCGTCCAGGGGGAGTTGCCCCGCGCGATACTGGTCACGCTGCCGGTGGAAGCGGCGGATGAAACGGCGCACGTTTTCGCGGCGCAGACGTCGGTGGGTTGGAAAGACGCGGAACCCCAAAAAGTCAATGCCCACACTCACCGGAAACACGATGCTCTTCTTGTCGTGCAAGGTCAAGCGCAGGCGTTCAAGGAACTGTGCTACATCGGCGCGCCAGCGATGCAACTGCGCTTTGTCATCATTGAACAACAAAAAGTCATCCACGTAGCGGACATAGGCGCGGCAGCACAATACGCGCTTGACAAACTGGTCGAGTTCGTTCAGATACAGATTCGCCCAGAACTGGCTGGTCAAGTTGCCGATGGGCAACCCGCGCGGGCGCAACACCGCGAAGAGGTCGTCGCCCGGAAACCAGCGCATGGCATACTCGTCTGCCAACACGCCCTGCCCGCTATTCAGAATCAGATCGATCAGACACATCACCTGTGGGTCGGCGATGTAACGAGCCAGCAATCCGCGCAGCACCCGATGGTCGATACTTGGAAAGAATCGCTGGATGTCGCATTTGAGCACGTAGCGATACTCTTGGGCGAACTCCGTGCAGCGGTTCAGCGCGCGGTGAGTGCCTTTTCCCACGCGGCAGGCGTACGAATCGTGAATAAAACGCGTCTCGAAGATTGGCTCGATCACGTTGCAGAGCGCGTGGTGGACCACGCGGTCACGAAATGGCGCGGCGCTGATCTTCCGCCGCTTGGGTTCGGTAATGTAGAAATGATGATATGGACCGGGGCGGTACGTTTTCGTTTCCAACTCTGCCTGTAAAGCCAGCAGGTTGTCCTCTAGGTCGAATTCAAACGCGGCGACGCTTTCCTTGTGCCGCTTGCCGCGCCGCGCATCTCGATAAGCGCGGTGGAGATTTTCAAATTCGTGGATGCGCGGGTAGAGGTGTTTGTAGGTCTTCATTTTCCAAAATTTCCTGGCTGGGGGGCAAATCCCCCCAGACCCCCCTCAGCAGACAGCCTTCAGCATCCAGCACGAGAGGAAAACTACTGCGCAACAACTACCCGAAAACCGAAGTACGTGTTCGAGGTGACAGGATTGAAGCTGCCGCGAAACGCCGCCCGCGCGATGTCCTGACTGACGTTCCACGCGCCACCGCGCAGCGCAAATGCATCACTACCTTTGCGGTACTCGTTGCCCATCCATTCCCAGACGTTGCCCGTCAAATCAAAAATGCCTGAGCCATTCGGGTGGAACCAGTGGCTCGCGCCGCTGGGGTACATTGTCACTGGCGTCGTTGCATTGAGGTGGCTTTCATCGGTGTTGCACTTGGCTGCATCAAAGCCATCGCCCCACGCGTACTCGCTGCCATTCAACCCGCGTGCGGCTTTCTCCCATTCCTCATCGGTGGGCAGACGTACAACTTGCTTCGCGCCAATTCTGCCTTCGGCGCGCCACTGCGCGGTGAGCCAATTACAAAATGCTTCGGCTTCGTACCACGTCACGCCCGTGACAGGTTGGAGCGGATTGTTCCAACGGCGGTCGTCAAAATCGTCTGGTTGATCGGTTTTCTGCCACTCGTAGCGCGGTTTGCCGGTGCGCCATGTCCAGCCCGCGTCGGACCACCATGCGGGCTTGGGTTTCTTCGGATCACCATAGCCGTCCGCGTCCACAAACTGCCTGAATTGCCAGTTGGTCACCGGATATTTGCCAAGCCGGTAATCGTACTTGATCTCGCGCGTTGCGTTCTTCTCGCCGTACAAGAATTTGCCTTTTGGAATTAGCACCAAAGAGTCCAGCGCATCGTCGTCCTTCGGCAGCCAGCCCAGGTCGCCCAGGAGCAACCCCGCGTCGCGGCGTGTCGTCGCCGGCAGCGCGGCGTCAACCATCGCCGCGTGCAGCGCGAGGATCGTCGCATCCCACGCGGTGTCGGTTACGCCAGCGCGCCCCACATCGCGCAGCGCTTCGCCCGCACGGACAATGTTCAAGCCGCGCGCGTCGCCGCTTTGTTCCTCGCGCAAAAATCTCTCGACCAGTTGCGCGGCGCGGTCGGGCGCGCGTTGGATCACGCTCAGGTGTCCTACCGTCAAGAGCGTCGTCTCACGCCAGATGTCGCGCGCAAGCATCTGGTGTTCCCGCATTTCCGCTAGAATTGGCTCAATCTCCGTGCCGCTGAGGTAGCATAGGCCCTTTGCCGCGAGATATTCCTCGAGCGTCTGGTGGATGAACCCGTAGACGCGATGCCCGCGTTCCACAATCAAGCCGCAATCTCTCCGCAAGTCGGTGACGAATTTTTCCGCCGCCGCGCGCGCCTGATCCGGCGTCACGTTCGGCCCGGCGTGGCGTTCGGTGAGCCATTCTTCCACCGCCGGCTGATCTACGGTGCCCGCTTCAGGGTTTGTCTCGCGCATCCAGAGCGCCAGCGCGGCAAGGATCCGTTCGGTTTCGCCATAGCGGCGCGTTTGGATAATGATGCGGTCAGGATTGCGATGCAGCGACCAGTTTTCCACCAATGCCTTGATGTATTCTTCGTACAATTCCACGCGCTGCTCTGGCAGGCGCACGCCTTTGCGCTTGATGAGTGCGAGGAGCGTGAGGAGTAGCGGGTTCGTCGCCAGTTCGCGCACACCCTGGGTGCCGTGGAAGATCGCGTCCTCCAGTTCGCGCCGCTCGCGCGCGGCATTGAGTGCGGCGAGCGCGCTGTCTTTCTCCGCGGCGCGTTCAATGACCGGACACCATTTCTCCAAGAACAGACGGATGTCGTCGTCGTCAAAATCGTGAACGGTGAGATGCGTCAAGCCCTCGGTGGTCAGGCGCTGGTAGCCGATGATGCGGCTTGTGATGACCAGCCGATTGCCGGCTTTGCGACTCTGATTCCAGAAGCGTTCGACTTGCTCCGCCACGCGCCCACGTTCGGCGGCATCTTTCACTTCGTCCAAGCCATCCAGCAGGACCGTCGCGTTGCCTTTGTCGAGGGCGTCCTTGAAGAGCGATACTAGGTCATCGGTAAGCCCGTGCACATCGCGATAGTAGCGGGCGAAATAATCGGTCAGCGGAAGCTGGTGCTTTTCCTCGCGCAGCCGTTCCGCGTACGCGGCAATCGAAAGAAAGATCGGAAGACGTGGGTCCTTGGAACCTAACCGCGGCACTTGCGCGTTCTGGGCGAAGGCAACGGCGGCGTACTTGAGGAATGTCGTCTTGCCCGACCCAGGATCGCCCAGAAGGATTAGCCCCGGATACTTCGCCAGCGCGTCGCACAGTGGCAGAGAAGTGACGCGTTCTTTTTCCAGGCGCGCCATTTCCTCTGCGTCTCCAACAACGTCGCCCAGTTTTCGTCCGGCGACGCGCGCGGCGCGCTCGTAGACATCGCGTTCGGGGATCGCGACACTGCCGTGCAGCGGCACGTAGACCTCGGTCAGCGGGATGCGCTCTAGCGTACGATCCAGCGCGGCTGCGATGCGCGTCGCGTCAATCTTGTCGAGCGTGGCGACGAGATGCGCGGCATAACGTTCGTAGGTTACGGTTGTGGGAACGGGTGTGATCGCCGCAGTCGTCGTGCCCATTAAGGAAGACGCGCTCTCCTTCAGGTAGCGTCCTAAATCAGCGGCCACGCGTGCGCCCAAGTCGTCTGGCGTCGTGAATTCACTGCGCAGGAGTTGGTCCGCATGCTTCATGAACTCGGCGAGTTTCTTTTCGCCTTCACCGCGCTCGATCATCTTCGGCGGCCAGGGCTGATCCGCGTTGGCGCGATAGACGAAGATGGGCTTGCCCAGTTTCTGCGCCCGGTCAAACTCTTGCTCGGTCACAGATTTTTCGTCACCTGCGGGCACCGTGCCGTAACGATGCGCGTAAATACCAATGAAAACATCACACCGCCCGACCTCGTTGAGCGCGGCGGTTTTCGGCTCTTCCGGTCGCGAGCCAAAGTATTCCATCATACGATGCTGCTCATCCAGCACGTTGATGGCGCGCTCGACCACTTTGCGGTACTCGACCAGATCGATGTAGGTGGAACTGACAAAGATTCTCATGGCCTGCCGCTCCGCACCGCTTGAAATCTCGCTGTGTGCTTGATTATACCACTAAAAGGCGGTCGGATAAATTCGCTACAACAAAGACGCGCAGCCAGCTTCCTAGGCCGTGAATCAGTCGCTGAAGGGTGACTTGGTGCAGTCGTTGCTGCGACTTCCAGTCGCCCGGCCTTCTGCCTTAAATTTCCTGCAAATCTCCCAAACCAATATGCCACGCGCGAAAATCTGTGCTATAATGTCAATGAGCCACCGAAATTTCTATTCTGCCATTATCTGGCTACTGACGACTGACGACTGATGACTGATTTCGTTCATCTTCACACCCACAGCGAGTACAGTCTCCTCGACGGGCTGCCGCATCCCAAAGACCTCGCCACGCGCGCAGCAGAACTGCAGCAGCGCGCGCTCGCGCTCACCGACCACGGCTCGATGTTCGCCGCGATCGAATTCTACGACGCCTGCAAAGGGAAGGGCATCAAGCCGATTATCGGCGTCGAAGCGTACCTCGCCCGGCGCGGGATGAAGGACCGCGACGCGAAAGAGGACCGCAATTCGTACCACCTGCTCCTGCTCGCGGAGAACGACGAGGGCTATCACAATCTCCTGAAACTCATCTCCGCCGCGGAACTGGAAGGATTCTACTACTACCCGCGCGTCGATCACGATCTGCTCGCCCGGCACAGCGCCGGGATTATCTGCACCACCGGCTGTCCATCGGCAGAAGTGCCGCGTCTGGCGCAAGACGGCCGCCGCGACGAAGCGCGCCGCGCCCTCGGCTGGTACAAAGAGGTTTTCAAGGACCGCTTTTACGTCGAGTTGCAGGAGCACGGCATTGCCGAATTCGCCGGGATGAAAAAGGAACTCATCGCGCTGGCGCGCGAGCTCAGTTTGCCGCTCGTCGCGACGAACGACGCACACTATCTGCGCCCGGAGGACGCGACCGCGCAAGACATCCTGCTGTGCATCCAGACGAACACCGTCGTCACCGATCCCAAGCGCATGCGGATGGACGGCAGCGATTATTACTTGAAATCGAGCGACGAGATGAGCGCCGTGTGGCGCGAATTGCCGGAAGCGCTCGCGAACACGCTCGTGGTCGCGGAGCGCTGCAACGTCGACCTGAGTTTCAAGGGCTATCGTCTTCCCAAATTCCCGGTGCCGGGTGGCTTGACCGCGGAGACGTACCTGCGCCAACTCTGCGAAGAGGGTTTCAAGAGACACTACCCCGACGGCAATCCCGCCGCGCGCGACCGTTTGGAGTACGAACTCGGCGTCGTGCACAAGATGGGGTTCGACACGTACTTTCTCATCGTGTGGGACCTGTGCCGCGCGGCGCGCGAAAAGGACATTTGGTACAACGTGCGCGGCTCCGCCGCAGGCTCCATCGCGGCGTACTGCTGTGGCATCACGAGCCTTGACCCGCTCAAGCATCGCCTGATCTTTGAACGCTTCCTCAACCCGGACCGCATCTCGATGCCGGACATCGACCTCGATTTCCCCGACGACCGCCGCCAGGAGTTGATCGAGTACACCGTGCAAAAGTACGGCCGGGCCAACGTCGCACAGATCGTCACCTTCGGAACGCTCGGCGCGAAGGCGGCGATCCGCGACGTGGCGCGCGCGCTCGACTATCCGCTCAGCGAGGCGGACCGCGTCGCGAAGCTCATTCCCGGCGGTCCCAACGTCAAGCTCGACGACTCGCTTGAAAAAATCCCGGAACTCAAAGAGATCTACGACACGAACGATTACCTGCACAAGCTGATTGACAACGCGCGGTTGTTGGAAGGCGTCGCGCGCCACGCCAGCACGCACGCCGCGGGCGTCGTCGTCGCCGACCAGCCGATCGTCGAGTACGTGCCGCTGCATCGCCCGACCAAAGGCGACGAGACGACCGGCTTTCCGGTCACCCAGTTCGACATGAAGATCCTCGAGCGCGTCGGCTTGCTGAAGATGGACTATCTCGGCCTCGCCACGCTGTCGATCATGCGCCGCGCGTGCGAGCTGGTTTACGCGCGGCACGGCCAGCGGTACGACCTCAGCAACATCCCGGTCGACGACCCCAAGGCGTTCGACCTCTTGTCGCGCGGCGACGTGACCGGCGTCTTCCAGGTGGAAGGCGCGGGCTTGCGCGGCGTGCTGACGCGGATGAAGCCGAATCGTTTCGATCACGTCGTCGCGGCGATCAGTCTGTACCGCCCCGGGCCGATGGACAAGATTCCCAGTTACATCGACCGGATGCACGGCAAGGAGAAGGTCACGTACGATCATCCGGCGCTCCAACCGATCTTCGAAGAGACTTACGGAGTAATGGTTTTTCAAGAGCAAATCATGCACATGGCGATGAATGTTGCCGGCTATACCGCCGCGCAAGCTGACCTGCTCCGCAAAGCCGTCGGCAAGAAGGACAAGGAGAAACTGCTCAAGGAGCACGACAAGTTCGTCGAGCGCGCGGAAAAGACCGGCATCATCGACCGGACGATCGCGAGCAAACTCTTCGACGACGTAGAATTCTTCGCACGGTACGGGTTCAACAAGGCGCATGCCGCCGACTATGCGGTCCTGACGTGCCAGACCGCGTTCCTCAAAGCCCATTACCCCATCGAATACATGGCGGCGCTCCTGACGACAGAAACCGGCAACATCGAGAAGATCGGGGTGTTGGTGAGCGAAGCGCGACGGATGGGCATCGACATTCTCCCACCCGATGTGAACACGAGCGAATCCGATTTCACCATTGCCGCGTCGAACCACGCGATTCATTTCGCGCTCAGCGCGATCAAGAACGTCGGCGGTGGGCCGGTCGATGTGATCGTCCGCGCGCGCAAAGCCGGCGGCCCGTTCAAATCGCTCGACGATTTCTGCCGCCGCGTCGACTTGCGCCTGGTCAACCGGCGCGTGCTGGAATCGCTCATCAAAGCCGGGGCGCTCGATCGCTTTGGGCGACGGTCGCAATTGCTCAAGGTCTTGGATCGGATGTTGGCGGCGAGCCAGGCCGCGCACCAGGCGAGCGACCGCGGGCAGCTGTCGATGTTCGGCTCTATCGGCGCGGCGGCGGGCATGAGCGCGGACACGTTCGGCACGCTCCCCGACGAGCCGGAGATTCCGAATCGAGAAAGACTTGCGAGCGAGAAAGAATTGACTGGCGCATACTTTTCCGACAACCCGCTGCTGCGGCTCGGCAAGACGTCCGACAAATCGGTCTCGCATCTGGTGAATCAAATCGACGAGGCGATTGCCGGGCAGATGGTGACGATTGCCGGCGTGGTCACATCGTCACGCGTCATTACGACGAAGAAGGGCGACCCGATGGCGTTCGTGCAGATCGAAGACCCCTCGGGCACGACGGAGCTTACCGTTTTCCCTAAAACGTTCTCGCGCACCAGAGAACTGTGGCGCGTCGAAGCGTTGGTGCATGTCAAAGGCAAGGTCGAAGTACGGGAGGGCAAGATTCAATTGCTCTGTGACACGGCACGCGAATACGCGCCGCCTGAAGTCGCTCCAGCGTCAAGCGAGGCGGCAAAATCGAATGTGGTACAATTCGCGATCCCGGACGATAGCGAAGCCGCGATTGTGGACGCGTCCGGCATCATCGAAGAAGCGCTGCAAGTCGAGAGTATGCCGCCGCCACCGGAAGAACCGCCGGAAGAATTCAGTGGTCAGCCGCCAGTCGCCAGTCGTCAGTCGTCAGTCGTCGTTAGTCAGGCGCCAGGCAATGTGCAAGTCGCCGAGAGCAAGCCGGAGTACGCCGCGAAGCCAAGCAGTGGCAACGGGATCACAGCGAACGCGAACGGTCTGAGCGAGCGCGCGGAACCCACGCCCGCCGCGCACACAACTCCATCGAATGGTCCGGCGCGGCACCTGCGGATTTTCTTCGAGCGCACGAACGATCAGGACGAGGACGTGCGGCGGATGCGCGAGTTGCTCAACCTGCTGCGCGGCACTCCCGGGCAAGACCGATTTACCTTCTTCGTGCCGAACCCGCAAGGAACCGTGCAGCTCGATTTCCCGAACTTTTCGACGAGCTACGCGGCGGTCCAGGAATTGCTCGAACCGTTGGTGAGCGAGTGGGGATCGATGGACGTGCAATAGCGAGGCAAAAGTAAGGAGCGATTGGGCGAGGGTTTCCCGCGCGAGTGGGGATGTCGTGTGACAGGGGCATCCCCACTCGCTTTTGGTGTGACGGTGACCCTTCCAATTTGACACTCTCAGCGCCGCATGCTATAATAT
>Ga0163210_1001495_pt1 | contig 10147 bp, 7 predicted proteins | sample Kivu_220m_FD_113536 | JGI IMG/M metagenome (GOLD analysis project Ga0163210, IMG submission 113536) | Freshwater microbial communities from Lake Kivu, Western Province, Rwanda to study Microbial Dark Matter (Phase II) - Kivu_220m | ecosystem: Environmental > Aquatic > Freshwater > Lake ... | reverse complement strand
GGCAAGGGAAATAACGGGATTTTTTGTGGGGCAGCAATCCAGTTAAGTGATGGAAGAACAGTTACAGGCAAGAATTCAAAACTGATGCATGCAGCTTCAAGCCTTGTTTTAAATGCAGTTAAGATGCTTGCAAACATCCCGGATGAGATATTGCTCCTTTCACCACAGGTAATAAGCCAGATAGCAAAACTTAAAAAAGGAATCTTTGAATCAGATTCAGAAAGCCTGGATCTGGAAGAAACACTGATAGCGCTTTCCATCAGCGCAACTACCAGCCATACCGCAGAGCTTGCAATGGGCAAGCTTCCCCAGTTAAAAGGTCGCGAGATGCATATGACCCATATACCCACGCCTGGCGATGAAGTGGGGTTAAAAAGGCTTGGTGTAAATCTTACGACAGACGGTAAATTTTCGTCCAGGAACCTGTTTGTCCAATAAATAAGATTAAAATTTTTTAATATATATTTAAGCCGTAATTCATATATTTATTTATAATGGCTTAATATAGGCATCAATAAATCAGGACAGGGAGATATATATAAATTGCGGATACTGGTAATAGAAGACGAACCATCCCTTTTAAAAATAATTTCTAAAAGGCTCAAAGAAGAAGGCTACAGCGTAGATATTGCAAAAAATGGAAGGGAAGGAGACAGTTTTTTAAGCTCTGCAGAATATGACTGCATAATACTTGATATAATGCTCCCCATGGTAGACGGCCTTACCCTGCTTCGCAAACTGAGGGCAAAAAAGAAAACCACTCCTGTACTTCTTTTAACTGCTCGTGATTCCGTTGATGATAAAGTTATGGGACTTGACAGCGGAGCCGACGACTACCTTACTAAACCATTTTCTTTTGATGAATTGCTTGCAAGAATAAGGGTGCTTTTAAGGAGGCAGGCAGATGTAAAGGAAACTGTATTGACCCTTGGAGATTTGAGCATGGATACCATTTCAAGGGAAGTTAAGCGAGGTTCAAAAATAATCGAGCTTACATCAAAAGAATATTCAATACTGGAATATTTCCTGAGAAATAAAAACAGGGTACTTACAAAGACGCAGATTGCCGAGCATGTATGGAACTATGATTTTGAGTACAGCTCAAATATTGTGGAAGTTTATGTCCGGTACCTCCGAAGAAAAATCGATGAAGGGCATGAAGCAAAGCTTATACATACAATAAGGGGCGGCGGATATATTATGAGGAAGAAATAATAAATAATGAAGATAAGGATGAATATAAAGTTTAAGATAACAGTCTGGTATGCTGTTTTCCTCACTGTCCTCTTAAGTGCTTTTAGCGTGTTCTTTTATGCAATAATATCGAGGATACTTTACACCAATAATGTACAGCTCATTAAAGCAGATGCAAACCAGGCTATTTCCATAATCCAGACTGAAGGAGATATAATCCAGATAGCCGAACCTTACAGGATAGTAGCGACAAACACTTTTTTTGTAGTATTTGATAAAAACGGCAATAAGGGTCTTGAAGGTGAGGCACTTCCTGAAATAGTCAACCTTGAAATAAAAGATGAGGCCATAAGATACATATCTGTGGGAGGACAGAGATGGGCCATTTATGATAAATCAGTAGTTGCTGCAGGCCAGACTCTGGGATATATAAGGGTTGGCCGCTCGCTGCAGGAAACAATTTACGCACTCGGTAATTTAAAGACCATACTTTTTATTTCAGTTCCTCTTTATATAGTCCTTGCTTCAATTGGAGGATTTTTCCTGGCTGACCGGGCCCTCCGCCCAATAGATTATATTACAAAGACTGCAAGAGATATCAGCAGGAGCCATTTATCAAAAAGGCTGCAGATGCCAAAAACAGAAGATGAAGTAGGAAGGCTCTCGACTACATTTAATGAGATGCTGGACAGGCTGGAAGCATCTTTTAAAAAAGAAAGGCAATTTACCTCTGATGCATCGCATGAACTGAGGACCCCTGTTGCAATAATCTCAGCACAGGCAGAACAGGGGCTGGCATTGTTAAAATCCAGACAAAATAAAGATTGTGCCAATGCTTTTATAAGCATTCAGGCTGAGTGCAGGAAAATGAGTTATCTTATTTCGCAACTGCTCATGCTTAATAAAAGCGATGAAGGCAAATATGAATTAAATCTTGAGACTCTTGACCTTAACCTGATAGCTGAAGAAGTAGCCAATGAGTTTAAGAGCCTTTCCTCTAAAAAAGAGATAAAAATGATATTTAATTCCAAGGATAAAATTCTTATAAATGCTGACCAGACACTGATAACCAGGATGCTGATAAATCTTGTTGATAATGCAACCAGGTACACCAGCAGCGGAGGTACCGTTGAAATAAGCCTCTTAAAAGAAAATGATTATGCAGTTATAAAAGTTTCAGATACCGGTAAAGGCATTGAAAAAAAAGATATAGACCATATATTTGACAGATTCTACCAGGCAAACGAAGCAAGAAACGGCCTTGGTTCAGGGCTTGGGCTCTCAATTGTAAAATGGATAGTCCAGGTACATAAAGGTGAAGTAAGCGTGGAGAGCGAGCCGGGAAAAGGCAGCATTTTTACAGTTAGGCTGCCCATGGCAAACTAAAATTTCTCCAAATTAAAATTTTTTAATCTTTTATTAATTTGAATTTAACTTTTATTTTTATAATTAAAAGTTATAAAAGGCATTTCTGCATCAGGAAATTGCCGCAAAGATAAGATAAGGAAAGAAGGCTATATAAAAATGAATATAATTAAAAACAACTGCAGGATAAAAAAGATTGCATTAAGCATTACTGTAATTATTATTGCAATAGTATTTTTATTTGCATTTACAGGCTGCGGGCAAATTACAGATGCAATCAAATCGCTTATAGAGCAGCGGACAGCCCGGGTGGCTGAGACAGTCGAGACTTCAATAATGGCAACTGTTGAGGAAAAACGGCCAAGCGATCTTGCAATACTTGCTGAATTTGACTCTGCAATAAGCACAGTAGCCGAAAAGGTCAAACCATCAGTAGTTAATGTAAAAGTAATGGTCACACAGGAAGATTTCTTCGGAAACACCAGGACGGGTGAGGGTGTCGGTTCAGGCATTATTTACAGTTCAGACGGATATATAATAACCAATAACCATGTCGTGGGCGATGCAATTGAATTAACAGTAACGCTAAATGACGGAAAAGAATTCCCTGCAAAGATAATCGCTGCGGACCCCAACACTGATATTGCTGTAATAAAAATCGAAGCAACGGACTTAAAACCAGCAGAGTTTGTATCTGTCGATGATGTTAAAGTAGGGGAGCTTGCAATTGCAGTTGGCAGCCCGTTCGGATTGCAGCAGACAGTAACGCAGGGGGTTGTCAGCGCAATCGGGCGTGATTTGTCGGTTTCAGCAGAGTCGCTGCCGATGGTCGACCTCATACAGACCGACGCCGCAATAAATCCTGGAAATAGCGGGGGCGCACTGGTAAATTCCGCGGGCCAGGTAATGGGAGTAAATACAATAATATATTCGACTTCCGGCTCAAGTGCAGGCATAGGCTTTGCAATCCCAAGTGATATTGCAGTAAATATTGCTAACCAGATTATAAAAACCGGTAAGGTGCAGCTGGCTTTTATGGGAATAGAGATGGGTGTAAACAATACCAGTGTAAAAGGGGTAATGATAAGTTCCACTGTGGCAGGATATCCTGCTGAAAAAGCCGGAATAAAAGCAGGCGATGTATTAACGGAATTCGATGGAAAAGCAATTGAAAACACTTACCAGTTACTTGCACAAATAATAAGGCATAATGTCGGGGACACTGTAAAAGTGAAAATTTACAGGGCAGGTACCTATCTGGATTATGACGTAACTCTTGCCGCAAGCCCCAATCAGGCAAGCTGATAAATTGGATATGTAGTTAATTAATAACTGTAATGATTTAAATACCCCTCAAGAATTGCTTTATAAAAATCAATTGAGGGGTATTTTTTTATATGCCGATATGATATTCTAATAAAATCTGTGAATCCTGTATAAAAATCCTTAAAATTCTGGTTTAATTTTTGTTATGGAAGCAAAAGAAAATACAATATCAGTAAAGATACATTTAAAAAAGATATTAAAATGGTAAAAATACTCAATATTGTGCCGACACCCTTTTTTGCTGACCGCGGCTGCCATATGCGCATCCTGGGTGAAATGGCTGCATTAAAAAAACATGGTTTCCAGAATATAATAGTGACTTACCATAACGGCCGGAACCTTGAGGGCCTGGATATCAGGAGGATTATTAATATCCCATGGTACAAAAAGCTGGAGGCTGGTCCTTCTATACATAAATTCTATATTGACATACTATTGTTTTTTAAAGCAGCATCGGTATATTTTAAGGAAAAGCCTTCAATTATATACGGCCATCTTCATGAAGGGGCATTTGTTGGGGGACTTATAAAATATTTGCTTACTTTTGGAAGGGTCCCGCTAGTATTTGATGTTCAGGGAAGCCTGACATCTGAACTGGGCACGTTTAACTGGACCGGCAGAGGGCCCATAAGATGGTTTTTCCATAATCTTGAAAAATTCATTTGCAGAATGCCTGATTTTTTTATATGCAGCTCGGTTTCAAACGGGGATATTATAAAAAACAGGTTTAAAATCAATCCCGCGAAAGTAAAAGTTGTAATAGATGGCGTACATACCGATTTCTTTAATAAAAAACCTGCCCAGGGGTTCAGGTCAGAACTTGGTATTCCCGAAAACGCGCCGCTGGTCATCTTTACAGGAGCCTTGCTTGCTGCAAAAGGCATTAATAACCTTATTGAGGCTATACCTCTTGTACTTGCAAAAAACAATTCAATACATTTTTTAATTGTCGGTTATCCTGTGGAAGAAACTGCAAAAAGGGTAAACGAGCTTGAAATAGGCTCAAATGTCCACATGACAGGCATGGTGGATTATTTTGAACTTCCTGACTACCTGGCTATAAGCGATATTGCTGTTGAACCGAAGATAGACAAGGCAGGAGAAGCCAGCGGGAAAGTAATAAATTATATGGGCGCAGGACTGCCAGTTGTCTGTTTTGATTCAAAGAACAATCGCAGATTCCTGGAAAATGGCGGTATTTATGCAGAAGGTGACAGGATAGAAAACCTTGCAGATAAAATACTTTGGGCAGTATCAAATCCGGATGAAGCAAAAAAACTTGGTCAGGCCAATAAGGATAGGGTGGAAGAGGTGTTCTCCTGGAACAACAGCATAAAGGACACTGTTTCTGCGTTTAATGGACTGCTGGCAAAAAGGACAAAAACAAAATCAGGCAATGATAACAGCAAAAGTTAATAGTATTAATACTGGATTGTGGAGGTAATAGTGAAAGTAAATCATAAGGAACTTGTTAAATGGGTGCTTGAAATGGCAAAGATGTGCAACCCTGAAAAGATAATATGGATAGACGGTTCTGAAAAACAAAAAAAGGGTCTTGAGAAGGAAGGTTTTAAGACCGGAGAAATAATGAAGTTAAACCAGGAAATACTCCCGGGTTGCATTTATCACAGGACAGCTTTAAACGATGTTGCAAGGACAGAACATCTTACTTATATATGTACGCCTGATAAGGAAGAAGCCGGGCCGACAAATAACTGGATGTCACCTGACGAAGGCTATGCAAAGGCAGGGGCCATATTTAAGGATGCAATGGCAGGCAGGACCATGTATGTGATACCATTTTCGATGGGTCCCATAGGCTCTGAATTTTCTAAAATTGGTGTGGAGCTTACTGACAGCATATATGTTGTTCTTAACATGCTTATAATCACAAGAGTCGGGGATTTGGTACTGAAGTTTCTCGGAGAAAGGGGCCAGTTTACAAAATGCCTCCATTCCAAAGCTGACCTTGATATAAACAAGAGGCTTATTTTGCATTTTCCTCATGATAATACTATATGGAGCGTAGGCTCAGGTTATGGCGGCAACGTACTTCTTGGCAAAAAATGCCTTTCTCTGCGGATTGCAAGTTTTTTAGGCAAAAATGAGGGCTGGTTTGCTGAGCACATGCTTATAATAGGAATAGAGGACAAGTCAGGAAAAACTACATACATTGCTGCTGCATTTCCAAGCGCATGCGGAAAAACAAACCTTGCAATGCTTATTGCTCCGGATGCTTTGAAGAAAAAAGGTTACAAAATATGGACCGTAGGAGATGATATTGCATGGATGCGTGCAAAACCGGACGGTTCTCTCTGGGCAATAAACCCGGAGTCCGGGTTTTTCGGGGTACTGCCGGGCACAAACAGCAGGACAAATTACAATGCTGTTGCGACTATGCAGAAAAACACAATATATACTAATGTCCTTCTTAAAGAGGATGGCACCGTCTGGTGGGAAGGCGCCGATGGTCCTGTACCCGAAAAAGGCATTGACTGGACAGGCAAGCCATGGACTCCTGACTCGAAAGATGAAAATGGAAACCCTGTAAAAGCGGCAAATCCCAATAGCAGGTTCACTGCACCAATCAGGCAATGTCCTACTGCTTCGCCACTTCTTGACAGCCCGGAAGGCGTACCTATTTCTGCAATAGTTTTTGGCGGCAGAAGGGAACATCTTGCACCTCTGGTATATGAGGCATTTGACTGGCAGCATGGGGTTTTTGTGGGCTCAATAATGGCTTCAGAAATAACCGCAGCCCAATATGGGGCACATGGTACAGTAAGAAGGGACCCGATGGCAATGATACCTTTCTGCGGTTATAACATGGGAGACTATTTTGCACACTGGCTCAAAACAGGTGAAGAATTAAAAAACAGGCCCAGGATATATCATGTCAACTGGTTCAGGGTAGACGACAAAGGCAAGTTTTTATGGCCGGGTTTTGGGGATAATTTAAGAGTCCTTGAATGGATAATAAAAAGATGCGACGGCCAGGCAGATGCGCAAAAGACACCAATAGGATATTTGCCGTTTAAAAATGACCTTGACCTGGAAGGCCTGGATATTACTGATAAAGAAATGGAAGAGCTGCTCAAAGTCGACAAAACCGAGTGGAATGCGGAAGCAGAAGATATAAAAAGTTTTTATGATAAATTTGGCGACAGGATTCCATCCCGGATGCTGGAAGAGCTTGATTCCCTTAAAAAACGGCTGGAATAAGTAGCTTCTATATTCCGGTCTCGAATTTATAAAGGACCAGTCCGCTGCATGGTTTGGGGTAAAAATAAGTTGATTTCTGCGGCATTATTTTTTCCCTTAATGAAAGATTTTCAACTGTCGATATCTCAGGAGCATTAAGTATAAAACCTGCGCAATAACTGCTATCCTGCCCTTCATATCCGAGCATTTCAAGCACTTCATCAATTGTATGCAAAAAGCTTATTTCCTCTGCAGGATTATCGCTAATGATAACTGACAGGACAAATTTATGCAGTATATTTACATCAAGCATTTCAAACTCTTCATCAAACGGCTCTTCAATTGCACCGGCCTGCCTGTAAGCATTTTCAATACTTGATTTTAAAACAGCAAAATAACAGCTGCTGCCATCCGGGCAAAAGCAGAAACATTTTTTCCCCTGCAAAGACGCATCTTGCATGAAATGCTCTATGTTACTGCTTTTATTGCCTATCTTTTCCAGCGTAAAATGTTTTTGCAGCCTTTCAAGAAAATCATCAATATTAAGCTGTTTTTTAAATTTAACTACCCTGTGTGTAGGATGTATGGAGATATCTTTCTGGTTGGTAGATACAAATAATGAAAGAATATAATCATGGGGGATATTGCCTCCGGCAGAACCTGCAGAGGGCCTGCTACCGTTTGTTTTACTTATATCCTGGTTATCATTTAAATACTCTTCCCTGTAGAGCCTTGATGTCTCATACCTGTGGTGGCCATCTGCAATGAGAAGGGTTTTTTTATCCATCAGCCCGGCTATGTTTGCAATGGCATCACTATCTTTTATCTGCCAGAATTTAAAACTTAGACTTTCATCATAATTTGCATCTGCTTCTATAATAGGGGATTGTTTCTTCCGGTTCTCGATTATGCTGCCGATTTTATTCTCCCTGTCATTATAAATAGTATATATGAATTCAAAATTTGTCCTTGTTGCCCTGAGAAGACTGAGCCTGTCTTCTTTAGGTTTTGCAAGAGTCTTTTCATGGCGCAATACTTTACCTTTGCCGTATTCTTCGACTTTTAAGAGGCCGATAAGGCCGGTAAAGCTTTTTTGCATGCCTTCTTCCATAAAACTCTCTTCAAAAATGTAAAGGCATGGGCTGCTGTCAGACTCAAGAATGCCTGAATTTATCCATTCTGATAATAGATGTTTTGCATTTTCATATTTATTCCTGTTGCCGTTGCCTTCAGGAAGTGTGAGGTTAACTATATTAAAGGGATCCGATTGCGCCAAGACCTGTTTCTGTTGCGGGGAAATAATATCATATGGGGGAGCAATTACTTTTGAAATATCTTTTATTTTTAACTGATTAAAACGCAAACCCCTGAAAGGCAGTATATTGACCATTTTATCATTCCTTTTTTTTATTATTTATTAAATCAGGCGCCGGACCATCCCTGTATATCAGGTTATAAATTATAATTGAAAAAGCTTAAAAATATAATAATGAAAAAAAAAGAAAATAATAGTAGAATTCTGTCGATTAGTAAAAAAGGAGAAAAATGAAAATAGATGTAATTGAAAATGTCATGCAGTATAACAAGGAAGAAGCTGATGTCAGCAGGAAACTTTTTGAAGATAAAAGAATCCTTGTAATTAATATATTATCTGCACCCGGGGCAGGAAAAACAACTTTTATAATCGAGACTATTAAAAGAACCATGGGGAAAATAAGCATAGGGGTCATAGAAGGGGATATCTCATCTACTCATGATTCTGAAAAAATAAAATCACTTATTGAAAATGTTGTGCAGATAAACACCGGCGGGACTTGCCACCTGAACGCTTCAATGGTTGCAAAAGCCCTGGAAAAATTAAAACTTGATGGATTGGACCTATTATTTATAGAAAATGTAGGCAACCTTATCTGTCCGGTAGGTTTTGACCTCGGGGAAGATTACAGGATATTGCTGTCTTCTGTAAGCGAAGGTGATGACAAACCGGTCAAATACCCGAAAGCTTTTATAAAAACTGATCTTGTCATACTTAATAAAACAGATTTGATGGATTACAGTGATTTTAATTATCCTTTTTTTGAAAATACTGTAAAAGAGCTGAATAAAAATTCCGGCCTGATATCCATCTCATGCAAGACAGGTCAGGGATTTGATGCCTGGATAAGCATTTTAGAGGCCCTTTTAAGAGTAAAAAAGACAAAATAATGCCCCGTTTATTCATTTAACAGCTGCCAGTTGGCCTGGCAGCAGCCGCATAAGGCAATTTTACATATCAGAAAATCAGCCAGCCATTTTTTATTCATAAAAACTGTTACAAACTTATTACAAATTTCAATTTTTTTATTGCTTTAATCAATATATAGTGATAAGATAACTTAATTTTTATTAGTTACATAAATGTTACAAATATGTAAACTTCAAAAATACCTGCAGCAAAATGCTGCAAGTTTTTTTTAACTTAAAGGCAGGCATGAATAAGTGAAAATAAGCCTTGGACGCTACCAGCTGGAATTGAGAAAAAAGGAAGCCGGTAAAGGAAAAAATGATAATACGGCAGAAGAAAGCCCTGGCGGATTAAATATGATTGAGTTTGTGTCCCATGAATTAAAAGGTATTCTCGGCTCGACAATAATGAGCGTATATGCAATAAGGGATGGCCTGCTTGGAATGCTTAATTTCAAACAGCGGGCAAACATAGAGTCTACTATAAGGAACTTAAAGCGCCTTGAATCGACAATAAGGGATTTTCTTGATATTTCGCGCATACAGGAAGGAATGGTAATTGTCAGGAAGGCTCCCGTAAGGATAAACGCAGATATACTAAGTGAAGTAGAAGATGCATTCATGTCAGAAATTTATGACAACAAACTGGTATTTGACAACAAAATACCTGATGACCTTGTTGTAAATACGGACAGGACACTTTTACTTACTGTATTTAATAATCTTGTAAGCAATGCAATAAAATACGGGCATGCCGGCGGAACAATTGTCCTTGACGTTAAGGAATTTGAAAAAAAGATCAGATTTTTTGTATTTAATACCGGTATACCAATCAAAG
>Ga0163210_1001494_pt1 | contig 10156 bp, 9 predicted proteins | sample Kivu_220m_FD_113536 | JGI IMG/M metagenome (GOLD analysis project Ga0163210, IMG submission 113536) | Freshwater microbial communities from Lake Kivu, Western Province, Rwanda to study Microbial Dark Matter (Phase II) - Kivu_220m | ecosystem: Environmental > Aquatic > Freshwater > Lake ... | reverse complement strand
GTTGCAACGCGCGCGAAGATGGCGCAGATGGCCGCGGCGAATGTCGTCGCCGGCGTGCGCGGCGACAAACTGCCGACGTGTGTGAATCCGGAAGTGTATGAGCGCGGGGTCAGGAAATAGGAAATAGACGGTTCGGGGTTTTCTGGCGACCGTTGACTGGCTGCTGGCGACTGGAGTTTCAATGAAACGGCTCTGGACTCCGTGGCGGATGACCTACTTGAAAGCGCCGAAAGGTGCAGCAACGGGCAGTTGCGTCTTTTGCGACAAGCTGCGCGACCCGCCTGAGAAAGATCGCGACAACCTGGTTTTGCTGCGCGGCACGCGTGCGTTTATGATGCTGAATCTCTACCCGTACAGCAACGGCCACCTCTTGATCGTGCCGAATCAACACTGCAGCGAACTGGAGACACTCGACGGTGAGACGCTGAAGGAGATGATGCTGCTCGTCGGCGCAGGCATCCGCGCGCTGCGACGCGAGGCAAATCCACAAGGATTCAACGTCGGCGCGAACCTGGGGCGCGTGGCGGGGGCGGGGGTGGAGGATCACGTCCATTTTCACGTGGTGCCGCGCTGGAACGGTGATACGAACTTTATGCCTGTCCTCGCCGATACGCGCATGATTCCAGAGTTGCTGCCGCAGACGTACGATAGTCTGGTAGCGGCGCTGAAGCTGGAGGAGAAAGAGAAAGCGGGCTAAGCCCCGCTTTTTTTCTGCAAATGAAAAATGTGACAAGTCTCTTGCGAGCGCAAGTGAAAAAGCGTATGCCTACCGCGCTGCGGCCGCGCCAAACGGTTGAATCGCAGAATGTGTGGAATCTGTACGGCGACATCGCTTGGTTCGGAGTCCTGAGCGGCGTTGTACAATCATTTCTTTCGGTCTTCGTCATCCGTTTAGGCGGAAGCGATACCCACGTGGGGTTGCTGACCGCACTGCCGGCGTTGGTCGCGGTCTTCTTTTCCATACCGGGGAGCCGCATGGTCGAGCGCGAAAGCAAGCCGCTCTCGGTGCTCCTGATCTCCGGAACATTGAATCGCGCCGGGTATCTCGCGATTGCACTGCTACCATTCTTCCTCGTGACGCGCGCCGCCGACGGCGTCGTGGTGCTGGTGGCGCTGCTCTCTATCCCAGTCGCGGTCGCGAACGTGGCATTCACGACGATGTTCGGGCAGGCCGTCAGACCCGAACACCGCGCCCATGTGGTTAGCATCCGCAGCGTGTGGATCGGGATCACCAGCACGCTCGCCGCGCTGCTGGGCGGAAAATTCCTCGACCTCGTTCAGTTTCCAATCAATTACCAGATCCTGTTCGCGTTCGCGTTTGCGGCTTCGATGGTCAGCATCTATTATCTGAGTCGCATCCGGCTGCCGGAGGCAGCCCGCGCCGGAGCGGCCGCGCGCCCTGCCGAAATGCCGCGCGGCCTTCGCGCGTTGATCGATACGTTGCGCTCGAGCGATGGTTATACGCGATTCGCGCTGACCTCGTTTTTCTTTCAGTGGGGCATGTTCTTCACCACTCCCCTCTATTCCATCTATTGGGTCCGCAATCTCAACGCGAGCGATGGCTGGGTCGGCGTAATCAACATGGTCGGCAGCGCGACGACGATCCTTTTCTATCCGCTGTGGGGCCGTCTGACCGCGCGGCGCGGCAATCGCATCGCGATGATCCTGACCACCGCAGGTATGGCCGCGTATCCATTTTCCCTCGCGCTGGCTCCTTCGGTCGAATGGGCAGTGGTCGTTTCGTTCTGGGGTGGCGTCGTCAGTTCGGGACAGGCGCTATCGTTCTTCAATGGTCTGCTCGAAGTGTGCCCGGAACTGAATCGATCGAGCTACATTGCCGCGTACAACACGCTGGTCAACGTTGCCGCGTTCGCAAGTCCAATCCTGTCGACATCGCTCACAGAGACTTTTGGGATTCAAGCGATGTTGTTCCTCGGCGCCGGGCTGCGCCTCTTTGCCTCATTCCTGATTTGGCAAAGAGGGGTCCTCGCGGTCGGACGGCGCGCGGCGTGAGTCATTCGCCAAACCTGGTGTTTTTTGGTAAAATGGAATACGTAGAATATCCATCGGAGGATTCAGCATGGCTGCACAAAGACGTGAGGTCTTGATTGTCGGCGGAGCGCGCACGCCGATTGGGAAATTTCAAGGTACGCTCGCAAACACGCCCGCACCCGATCTCGGCGCGGTGGCGGTGCGCGAGGCGGTCAAGCGCGCGGCAATTCCACTGGAGCTGGTCGAGGAAGTCATCATCGGCAATGTAGTGGGCGCGGGATTGGGGCAAGCGCCTGCGCGCCAGGTGGCGCTCAAAGCCGGATTGAAGGATTCGATCAACGCGACTCAAGTCGGCAAGGTCTGCGGTTCGAGCCTCAAAGCCGCGATGCTTGCCAGCTCGATGATTCGCGCCGGCGATGCCGATGTCATGGTCGCGGGTGGGATGGAGAACATGAACCGCGGTCCGTACCTGCTGCCGAGCGCGCGGTTTGGGTATCGCATGGGCCATGGCGAGATGGTGGATGCCACCGTGCACGATGGTCTGTGGTGCGCGTTTGAGAATTGGCACATGGGGCGCGCCGCGGAATTCATCGCGCGCGAATGCGGCATCACGCGCGCGATGCAAGACGAGTTCTCCCTCAAGAGCCATCAGAAGGCGCTGGCCGCAATTCAAGCTGGCAAGTTCAAAGCGGAGATCGCCCCGGTTTCCATTCCATCGAAAAAAGGCCCCGTGGCGTTTGACACGGACGAAACGCCGCGTGCGGATACTTCGATAGAAGCGCTCGCGAAACTGAAGCCGGCATTTGAAGAAGGTGGCACAGTCACCGCCGGCAACGCACCGCCGTTGAGTGATGGCGCGGCGGCGGTCGTGCTGGTCGGCGAAGAAGTGGCCGCGCGCGAACATCTCAAGCCGATGGCGCGCGTCGTGGCGTATGCACAGGCCGGCGTCGATCCCAAGCACATCTTCTGGGCGCCGATCCACGCCGTGCGTCAAGTGCTTGACAAGGCGGGCTGGAAACTGAGCGACGTCGATCTGTTCGAGATCAACGAGGCGTTCGCCGCGCAGATTCTCGCGGACGGCAAAGAACTGGGCATCGACTGGGCGCGGGTGAATGTGAACGGCGGCGCGGTCGCGCTCGGCCATCCGATTGGCGCGAGCGGCGCGCGCGTGCTCGTGGCGCTGCTGTACGCGCTGAGGGACCACGGGCTGAAACGCGGCGTCGCGTCGCTGTGCCTCGGCGGCGGTGAAGCGGTCGCGATGGCGGTGGAAAACCTGTGACCGGTGACGTGTGACAAGTGACGAGAAAACCTTGTCACACGGCACTCGTCACACGTCACGTTAATCTGATTCAATGGAGAATCAAAGATGGATTTTGAACTCACCGAAGAACAAAAGGCGATCCGCGATCTGGCGCGTGACTTTGCACAGAAAGAAATCGCACCGATCGCGGCCAAGATCGACGAGACCGGCGAGTTCCCGCGTGAGACAGTCAAGAAGCTCGGCGAACTCGGGTTGATGGGCATTGAAGTGCCGCAGGAGTATGGCGGCGGCGGTCTGGATGCGCTGAGCTACGTCCTCGCGGTCGAAGAAGTGTCGAAGGTGTGCGCGTCGCACGGCACCATTCTGAGCGTGAACAACTCGCTCGTCTGCTACGGACTCAACCGGTTCGGCACCGAAGAGCAGAAGAAGAAATTCCTTACGCCGCTCGCATCGGGCAGGAAGCTGGGCGCGTACTCGCTGACCGAGCCGCAGTCAGGCAGCGACGCGGGCAATATGAAGACGCGTGCGGCGCGAAGCGTGCAGCATGACGAGTACGTCGTCAACGGGCGCAAATCGTGGGTGACGAGCGGGCCAGTGGCGGACTATATCCTCCTCTTTGCCGCGACGCAGCCAGAACTCAAGCATCGCGGCACCGCCTGCTTCGTCGTTGACACGAAACTCCCCGGCTTTACGGTCGGCAAGACCGAGCCGAAACTCGGGATTCGCGCGAGCGCGACCTGCGAATGCACCTATGAAAACTACAAGCTTCCCGTGTCGCATCGTATCGGGCAAGAGGGCGAGGGGTTTAAAATAGCGATGAGCATCCTCGACGCGGGACGCATCGGGATTGCCGCGCAGGCGCTGGGCATCGCTCAAGCCGCGTACGAAGCGAGCGTCGCGTACGCGAAGGAACGCGAGGCATTCGGCCAGAAGATCGCCGAGTTCCAGGCGATCCAATGGATGATCGCGGACATGGCGGTGCGCATACAAGCGGCGCGGATGCTGGTCTACAACGCTGCGGCGAAGAAGGACCGGCACGAAAAGTTCACACGCGAAGCGGCAATGGCAAAACTATTCGCAAGCGAAACCGCGATGTGGGTGACGGAGAAAGCGATTCAAGTACACGGCGGTATCGGCTACAGCAAAGAATTGCCGATCGAACGCTACTTCCGCGACGCCAAGATCACCGAGATCTACGAGGGGACGAGCGAGATACAGCGCTTGGTGATTGCGCGGAGCGCGCTGGAGAGCAAGTGAAAGACAAACCGGCGAAACGACTGAAAGAGCGCGGCGTGGCGTACGCGACTCGCCCAAGTCGTAAATTGCGCGCGCCGAAGAGATTGTTGTTTCCTCAGGCGCGCCATTTGACGCGCAAAGAACGCGTTGCGCTCCAAGCATTCCGGGATTACCTGCTTGAAAAGTATCCCGATCAAGTCGAGCGGATCGTCTTGTTTGGGTCGAAGGCGCGCGGCGATAGCACATCCGAATCGGATGTTGACCTGCTCGTCGTCATTGGCGGGGCAGGATCAGGCAAGTCGTGGGAACCTCTATCGCCGAACTGGGAATCTGTCATAGAATATGTCTCCACGTTGTCTCTCAAATATGGCGTCGGTATTTCGCCGAAGTGCGAGCATGTGGACAATGCGAAGAAATGGAGTCCACTCCTTGATCACATTCATGCTGAGGGAGTAGAACTCTGGCGCAAGCGCGGCGTCACTTTTGAGCCATGGCCTGAGGGAGGCGATGCAGCAATGGTGCTCAGCAAACAAGAACACGTTCAGGCACGCATGGCGACCGCGCGCGAAAAGCTCAATGCGGCGAAGCATTTGATCGAAAAGGGTTTCTACAACGACACGATTTCAAAGGCATACTATGCCATGTTCTACGCCAGCAAGGCGCTTTTGCTCGAGTTGGGCGAAGATCCACATAAACATGCAGGAGTGGTCTCCATGTTCGGTGAACGTATTGCTAAGGTGGGTTTGAGCGATCCCAAGTATGGGACGTTATTGAGGGACGCAAAGGATTTGCGAGAAGATGCGGACTATGGAGATTTCTTTCACGCGACTCGTGAGCAAGCAGAAAACGCCATTCGCAACGCCGAAGATTTCGTGAATGAAGCCGGCATCATCTTAAAGCGTATCTCTGAAAAATAAGAGGCGACCCCATGTCCATCGATCCCAAAATCCTCGAACTGAGGCAAAAGCGCGAAGAGGCGCGCCTCGGCGGCGGTCAGAAACGCATCGAGCAGCAGCACGCGAAAGGCAAACTGACCGCGCGCGAGCGCATCGACCTGCTGTTGGACGAAGGGTCGTTCCAAGAGATGGGGATGTTCGTGACGCAGCGCAGCACCGCGTTTGCGAACGACAAGCAGACGTACTACAGCGATGGCGTGGTGACGGGGTATGGCACAGTCAATGGACGACTGGTCTACGTTTTCTCGCAGGACTTTACCGTCTTCGGCGGAAGTCTCGGCGAAGCGCACGCGGAGAAAATCGTCCGCCTGCTGGAACATGCGATGAAGAACGGCGCGCCGGTGATCGGCTTGAACGATTCGGGCGGCGCGCGCATCCAGGAAGGCGTCGTCAGTCTGGGCGGTTACGCCGACATTTTCCTGCGCAACACGCTCGCCAGCGGCGTGGTCCCGCAGATCAGCGCGATCATGGGACCTTGCGCCGGCGGCGCGGTCTATTCGCCGGCGCTGACCGATTTCATCGTCATGATCAAGGACACGAGTTACATGTTCGTCACCGGTCCCGACGTCGTCAAAACGGTGACGCACGAAGACGTGACGTTCGAGCAGTTGGGCGGCGCGATGGTGCACAACGAAAAGAGCGGTGTGGCGCATTTTGCCGCAGAGAACGAAGAGCACTGTATCTCGCTGATCCGCAAACTCCTGAGCTATCTCCCGCAGAACAACATGGAAGAGCCGCCGCTCGTCCGCCCCACGGACGATCCGCTGCGCGCCGACGAAGCGCTCGACTCCATTGTCCCGGACCAGCCGACTAAACCGTACGACGTTAAAGAGATCGTCCACCGCGTGGTAGACGACGGCGAATTCCTCGAAGTGCAGGAGCATTACGCGCAGAACATCATCGTCGGTTTCGCGCGGTTGAACGGCCGCGCCGTCGGCATCGTCGCGCAGCAGCCGATCGTGCTCGCCGGTGTGCTCGACATCAACGCGTCGGACAAGGGCGCGCGCTTCGTCCGCTTTTGCGACTGCTTCAACATTCCGATCATCACCTTCGAAGATGTGCCCGGCTTTATGCCCGGCATTGGTCAGGAACACGGCGGCATCATCCGGCACGGCGCAAAACTGCTCTACGCGTACTGTGAGGCGACCGTGCCGAAGATCACCGTCATCACGCGGAAAGCGTACGGCGGCGCGTACGACGTGATGAGCAGCAAGCACATCCGAGGCGACTTGAACTATGCATGGCCCACCGCCGAGATTGCGGTGATGGGGCCCGACGGCGCGGTCAATATCATCTACCGCGAAGAGATCGCGAACGCGGCTGACCCGGAAGCGATGCGGCAGAAACTGACGCAGGAGTATCGCGATCACTTTGCCAACCCGTACGTCGCCGCCGCACGCGGCTACATCGACGACGTGATCGAGCCGCACCAGACGCGCGCCAAGCTGATCGCCGGCTTGGAGATGCTGCAGAACAAGCGCGACACGAACCCGCCGAAGAAGCACGGGAATTTGCCGCTGTGAGTGAGAATCGACGAGACAAAGGAGAAGGAGAGTGACCGGCAAAGCAGATTTCACGCCAGAAGAATGGTGGCTCTTGAGGGAGACCCCGCTGCGCGTAGGGGCAGCGGTCATGGTCGCAGCACCCAGCGGGACGAGCGGGACGATGCATGAAATCGTCGCCAACGCGACGGCGCTGGCGAGCGCGACGCGGCTCTTTCCCGACAGCGAATTGATCAAGGCGTTGACCGCGCCAGAGGAAAAAGGACAGGCCTTTGAGCCGGGGCCGGCGGCCGAGGGCGATGCGAACCGGCGCACGCGTGAACAACGCGTCAAGTCCGAGACGCTTGAAATGTGCCGCCGAGTAGCCGATCTGCTCGATCGCAAAGTCACATCCGAGCAAGCCCAGGAGTACAAACGGTGGGTGATGCAGGTGGGCGGCGATGTTTCGGGCGCGGCGAAAGAGGGCGGCTTGCTGCACATCGGGGCAAAGACCGTGAGCGGTCCGGAAGTCAAGATGCTCACGGAAATTGCCGCCGCGCTGCGGCACAGTCCGTACACTCCGCCGGCAGAAGGGTGAATTCAGCCGCTTTGTTTGAGGCGTGCATGCCCGTGCGATTACCATGAACCTCTTACCGATCACCCTCGAAGGCACTCATGTCCGTCTTGAGCCGCTGGCGCTGAAACACGCCGACGACCTGTTCGCCGTGTCGCGTTCTCCCGAAATCTGGGGGTTGCTGATCGCCGCACCGATCCAGACACGGGGGGAAATGCGCGCCTGGATCGAGAAAGCGGAAAAGCAGACCGCCGCCGGCACGAACATCTGGTTTGCGATCATCCGCCGCGCGGACAGCGCCGCGGTCGGCGTCACGTCGTACCTGAATATCTCGCACGCGGATCGCGGCTTGGAAATCGGCGGGACGTGGCTGACGCCGGAGGTCTGGCGGACGCCCATCAACACGGAATGCAAGTACTTGTTGCTCTGCCACGCGTTCGAAACGCTCGGCTGCATCCGCGTGCAATTGAAGACGGACGAACGCAACGTCCGTTCGCAGCGCGCGATCGAGCGTCTCGGCGCAGTAAAAGAAGGCGTGTTGCGCAAGTATCAGGTGACGCACACGGGGCATCAGCGCAATACGGTGATGTACAGCATTATCGATACGGAATGGACCAGTGTGAAAGCGCGACTGGAAGAACGGCTGAAGAGTAAACAGTAAGTCTCAATAATCACAACATCGTGGACGGTTTTTCCTTAAATTTCTAACAGGGCAAGTACTCACGACATCGTGGACAATTTCGCCGAAAGGCTGACAGGACAGGTTGCACTGGCTCTTTCAAGCGAAATGACCGTGTTTTCAGTAGACGCCATTCGCTCTCGACGTCGGGCTTGTGCCAGAACGTCAAGTTTTGGTCGGCTGTGTTGATGGTCGCACGCACATATTCGCCAATCCATTTGCGACCGACCTCCCAGGTCTCGTTCAACAGACTGACCTCACCGGTCGTTTCGACTTTACGCATAATATGAATCCGCCCAGCCGTGATAGGCAAACGGCCCTGGGGAATCAATCGTCGCCGAGCACGATCCAGACGCAGGATGGCTATACCCCGACGCATTTGGGTGGGTGTTTCGCCATCGAGTGCAGGGGGTCGATAGACGCAGTGATACCAGTGTTCAAACAACGGTGTCTCTGCCTGGACCTCCGCACGATTTCGAAATTCATGCCGCGTCCAGAACGACTGATTCCAAACACTGTGAAATGTTTCGATTTGATGATTCCGTTTGGCTTCATACAGCGGTGTAAACACGACTTCGATACCGCAGAACAAACATAAGCGCACGACTTGACCGATGACGCGCGGATGACGATGCCCGCCCCGAAAGGCGTCTTCATTGTCGAATTGTTGAATATGGGGTAGCCCTAATTTGCTCCACGTTGCTACCAGATGCGCGTTTGTCGTGGCACTATTTTTATCTGGACATTGGCTCAGGAAAGCCGCGTGGCTGAAATGATCCATCGTGTGAAAGTTCTCGATCTTTTCGCCACCGCGAATGTGCTTGGTGATAATGTCCGTCGCATGGATGGCATTGACGGCCCAGGCTTCGAGCCAAGGGTAGTAGGCGAAATCCTTGCCTGCGCCAATCGGATGAGTCAGCCCATGCGTTTGCAAAATCCGTTGAATCGTTGCACGGCTGGGTGGTTCAAGACGCAGAGCTTCCAATTGAGTTTGAATCGCTCGCGGACCAATCAATCCATACCGGGTCTCAGGTGTAGCCGCCGCCTCCAAAGTTCGACGAATGGATACGATGGTTTGGATCATCTCCTCGGACGTTTGCTGTGGCGAGGTCTGGGGTGCACGCGAACGATCGGCAAAATCCAATTGAGGATTGGTTCCGTACTCCGCCCACCATTTGCTGAACCAACTGGGACTGCGTTTCAGTGCAGCGCAAATATCGCACCGGCGTTCGCCCGCTAAACGACGACGGACCGCTTCACAGCGCAACGCTTGTTCGGTAGTTTGAGTGTCCATGCTTCCTCCTTGTGGGAAGAAGTATGGACGAAATGTCCACAATGTCCTGAGTATGTTTGATTATTAAAGTGTCCACGATGTCGTGAGCACGTGACTGTCCACGATGTCGTGATTATTGAGAAGTAAGCAGTAAGCAGTATGCAGTAAACAGTTTCGCCGTTCACCGTTCACTGACCACTCTTCACTGGAGTTACTGTGTTCAAAAGAGTACTCGTCGCCAATCGTGGGGAGATTGCGGTCCGGGTGCTGCGCGCCTGCCGTGAGCTGGGACTCGAAACGGTCGCGGTATGGTCGGAGGTCGATCGCAACGCGCTGCACGTGCGCTACGCGGACGAAGCGTACTGCATCGGCCCCGCGCCGGCGAGCGAATCGTATTTGCGCATCGACCGGATTATCGACGTGGCGATCCGCGCGAAGGTAGATGCGATTCATCCGGGCTATGGTTTCCTCGCCGAAAACGACCGTTTTGCGCGCGCGTGCATCGAATCCGGCATCGCGTTCGTCGGTCCGCCGCCGGACGTGGTCCGCGCGATGGGTGACAAGATCGAGTCACGGCGTGCGGTAGCGAAGCAGGGCGTGCCGGTGGTGCCGGGGACGTACGAGCCGCTCCGCGATGAAGAGATGCTGGCAGCCGCGAACGAGATCGGCTTTCCGTTGTTCATCAAAGCCTCGGCGGGCGGAGG
>Ga0163210_1001492_pt1 | contig 10159 bp, 3 predicted proteins | sample Kivu_220m_FD_113536 | JGI IMG/M metagenome (GOLD analysis project Ga0163210, IMG submission 113536) | Freshwater microbial communities from Lake Kivu, Western Province, Rwanda to study Microbial Dark Matter (Phase II) - Kivu_220m | ecosystem: Environmental > Aquatic > Freshwater > Lake ... | reverse complement strand
CACGGCGGTGCCGGTCGTAGTAGGCCCCGGCGTACTTGCACAGGAGCTGGATGGCAATGTCCTCGGCTCGGCGCAGGCTTCCGCTACCGTTGGGCCGCAGGGCGTCAGGAGAACAGAGCAGTTCCAGATTCCCCTGAGCTAGGCAGTCCCGTGGCAACGCCGGTGTGAAGCTCAGGTTGAACAACTCTCTAGTGCGCTTCCAGTCGAGCAGGCCGAAGTAGATGCGCTCCCAGTCGAGCAGAGCAGCGAAGTTCCGCAGCCCGTCGACGGAGTTCTGAGCATCGGCCCGCTCCCGTACCGCCTCTATCTGCGTCTCTTCAGTCTCGCCCGGTCGCACGTCCAGCAACCGCGGCCGCAGGTCAAGCGTTACCCTGATGCTCGGGTCCAGCGCGAGCACAACTCCCTCCCGGCCGGCGAAAGTGTCACCCTCGGGCAAACGAAGCACTTGCAGGTTACGCGAAAGGAAGTCCTGCCTGACGTATATCGGCACCTCGACCTCAATGAACTGCTGGATCCCTTCGTCCTTCAGATACTTCAGGAATCCCTTGTTCGGGTCGTTCATGTAGCTGGCCCTGATACCGAACACGTTGAGCGTCTCCAACAGGTCAATCCACTTTGGCCGTTCAGCCAGGTTCAGGGCCGAGCTGCGCTTGAGCGCATACCCTTTACCCCATAGCCGCACCCCACGTCCAAAGAGCTGGACAATCTGCGACCCCTCGCCCCGCCCGATGTTCATCAGCCCCATGCTCGACACGCGGAAGCAATCCCAGCCCTCCATGAACTTGCGCGAGCCAATGAGCACGTTTACGTCCGAGTCCGGCTTGCCGATTCGGCCGAATAGCGACTCCTCGATGTTCTCATCCTCGCAGGCAACGCCCTGGTCTGACAGGAGTTTCACCAGACCCGCCACATCGCCGATGTTGATGACACCGCAGTAGGCAGTCTGCGGCCCTACCCGCAGCCCGATTTCGCCCTTGGCCCGCTTCAGCTCTACGGCGCGCAAAGCCTCGCCCGGCGCAGCGTGAAAGACCCGCCTGAGGATATCGTCGTACATCTCGCCGACCGCCAGGCTCTGCTGCCGCACATAGTCGAACATGCTCGAGAACACATCCCGGCCCTGCTGATCCTTCAGCCCGGACTGCCCGGCAAGCAGCTTCTCGATACGCCGGACCGACTTCGCCTTGTCCGCGACGAACCCGGCAAAGAACCGGACAATCTCCTGCACGTCGGTCAGGCTGACCTCATCGTCCTTGCTCTGGCCGCCGGTAACGCTGTGCCCGACAAAAACCCAGAGCGGCTTCTCAAGGTTGTAGCGCCTGAACTCCTCGCGGCTGCTCTCATACAGCAGAGTCTGCTCGTAGAATGAGAGCAAGTTGCCCAACACCAGCCAGTCGTTGAACGTGTCGGAATCATCATCAACGTTACGGATGAAGTAGTGCTTGCCGTATCCGTCGAAGTAGAAGTGCGGATAGGAGTAGTCGAAGATGATTGCCTTGCCGTACTCGTCCAGCAGTCGCTCCCGATGGGCGCGTCCAGCCCCGTTCACAATCTGACCAAAAGTCGCGCTGTACTCAAACGTGAACCCGCGCCGCGCCAGGTGCTCACGCACCCCGCGCCACTTCTCGCCGCTTGCCCCTCGATGCCCTTCATCCACCAAGAGCAGGTTGTTCTCGCCCAAGGACTCAACGTCCAGCGTCAGTCCTTCGCCGGTCTTTTCGCCGGGCAGCTTAAGCTTGGTAATCTCAATCACGGTCACCATCTCGCGCCGGTTTGCGTTGAACAGGCCCCACTCTGACTGGCCGTAGTGCTGAACCGGCACCCCGCTCTTGAGCAATTCCTCGACGTGCTGGCGCGACAAGCCCTCGTTCGGCGTCACCAGCAGAATGTTGTCGTGCTGCCAGCGGCAGTAGTGGAGATACTGCCACAGGTTGATGTGCATGATGAGCGTCTTGCCGGAACCGGTCGCCATCCAGTACGCCAGCTTGGTCAGGTCATCGTCGCCGAACCGCGAAGGTTCAGTCCAACCCGACTCCGCCAAGTGCCGGTTCAGCCCGGCCAGCAGGGCCGAACGGTGATTGAAGAACCGGTCCAGATAGACTTCCGTGAACAGCACGGCCAGCCACTGGAAGTACTTCAGCCGCACGCGCGGCGAGCGCGCACCGCTGTTCAGCCGTTCGACATATCCCCTGATGCGCAGGTCGTATTCGCTCAAGAGGTCGTCGGCAAGCCTGCGGTTCGGCTGGCCAAGCAGTGTAAGGTAGAAGTGGCTGTGGCCATCCTCGCGCGTCCCGTCCTGCAACCCCCTGAGCCGGGTCCGCATCGCCTTGAACTCATCGAATCCCAGCTCGCGGCAGAGATAGCGGTTCAGCGCCAGGCGTTCCTGCAGAGTCGGAATCGCCGGCCTTGTTCCGGCCGGCACCACCGTTCTGCGACGAACCGTCCCGCGCATCTAGTAGGAAAGCGGCGCAAACATCAGTCGCTTGAACTCAGGCTCAATCGCCTCTGCGCCCTCGACAAAGCTCGCGCCATTCACAAACAGCCGGTCGGGGCGAAGGGACGTGACCGAATCCGCGGGGACTGTCCCGGATTGCGGCCGGTTCCTGCCGGCCGGGGACTGTCCCCTTCCGGCGGGTTCGGACTGCGTCCCAAGCCGGTCTAGGAGCCCCGGCAGTATCCTCTTCTCGATGAACTCCTTGTCCCGCAACAGCACTTCCTTGTTCTCCTCGATGTCCTTCACCGACCGCCAGACCACAAGAACCGACTTGCCCTTCTTGTCCCCCAACACCGCCCGATACTTCCGGCCGCCGTCCTCAAACTGCCGCAGCTTCCGCACGTCCAGCCCAAGCAGGTAATTGAACGTCTCGACAAGGTCAACCGCGGTCTCCTGATTGCCGTTCTCGGTCTGCACCTTCAGCCTATAGTCGAACGGGTCCTTGAACATCTCGACGTTCAGCAGACTCGCACTCCCGCGCGTCTCCAAGTCCAGCATGTACTTCAGTAGGTAGTCATCACCATACAACTCAAGCGCGGTCTGCACGACTCCAGACTCCGGAATCGTGATATTCTCCAGCGCGTCATCGTACTGCTCCAGAACGCTGTATGCGAAGAAGCCGCCACCACTCCAGCCCACTTCGCGGGAAATGCCCTGCTGATTCCCCGACAGGACGTTCTTCATCCGTGCAAGAGGATACTTGTCGAAGTAGACTTCGCTCTCGATGCCCAGCCACTTACGTCCCAACTTGTGCGACACTGCAGTCGTTGTGCCCGAACCGAGGAAGTAGTCTACCACCAGTTCTTTTGGCCGTGTCCCCAGGCTGATGGCACGCTTGAGTAGGGATTCTGAGTTTTCCGTGAAGAACCCGGTTGTCCGTGAGTATGATTCTATGTCAAGCCACAGATTGCTCACATTCTCGGTCGGGGCACCCAAGTAGTCCACGGTCCACTGATCTTCACCGCACTCCGCGCACCGGGCCAATTCCATGGTTCCGTGGACCACTTTTTCAGCAGTAATGTCGTAGTACTTCCACCGGTTGTCCTTTTTCCGCATGACCCTATGAAGCTTGGCGTTATTCTGGGTCCGAAAGTAGAGCGCACCACAACTCAGGCACCGGACGCGCAGGAAATGGTCCGTGAGCAGTGCGTCGACCTTGGGCTGGGCCAATGTCCAGTGCTGGCCGTCCGGTGGCGTCAGCGTCTTACCGAGGAAAACCCGTTCCCGAGGGTGTCGTTCCCCTCCCATGAGAAACGCTGTCCACTGTGTCTGCGACACTGGACGGGGGATGACGATCTCCTGTAGGTCGGGCTCAGCCCCGCGCGAGTATAGAAACAGCGTCTCACTGGCCACTTCGAGTTTCCCGCGGGACCCCGCTGTCTCTCGCCCGCGCGCGACCACGATCTGGTTCAGATAGTTATCGCAGCCGAACGTAGAGTCGAGCAGTTCGCGCAAGTAGAAGTCTCCATGGTGGTCGATGCGCACGAACATGCATCCTTGTTCCGACAGCATCTGCTGCCCACAACGGACCCGGTCCGCAAGCATAGCCAACCACGTAGAATCTAGGTAGTTGTTCTTATAGAGGAACTCATTAGAACCGGTGTTGAAAGGCGGGTCGATGTATACGCACTTCACGCGTTCGCGGTGTCTCTCAAGCAACAGGTTCAGCGCCTGGGAGTTCTCGCTCTTGACCAGAAGGCCGTCGAGAACTTCATCCAGGTTGTCAAATCTGGCCAGTAGGCGCCACTTGAAGTCGTCGGAGAAGTGCTTGGTGTCCACGACCAGCGTCGGGTGAAGTTGGAGGAAGGCCGTGTCCGGCTTGTGCTTCCTCGCTGCCTTGAGCAGGTCGTCAAGCGCGAACAGGTCGCGCCATTCGGCAAGCTGGGCGTCGTTGGCAAGTATCTCAGGCCAGAACGCTTCCGGCACCTGGTTGAGCGTGATGCAGTATTCTGTGCGCAGGACGAACTTGCGCTTCTCAAATAGCTTCTTCTGGAATTCCTCGACCTGCGCGAGAAAGCCAATGATGTGGCCAGCGATGCGGCGCACGACCCGCGCACGCATCAGGTGCGCCTGCGGTAGCTTAGGGTTCTCGACGTTCACCAGCTCATCCAGAAGCATGCACTCGCTCTTGATGAAGTAGTCCAGCTCGCGCTCCAGGAACGCGCGGAGGTTCTTGTGTATGAAGTAATCGCTGGTGTTCCTGCGCGTGAACCGGTTCAGGTGGCGAAGAAGCAGCGACTTGTCGCTGTCTCCTTCCGGCGTCGCAAGTAGCGCCTTCAGCGTGGCGTCGGCCACGGCCGTTAGCACATTCACCGTAGCCTCCCGATTCAGGCTATCTTGTGGCTTCTGGTTCTCATTCTTGCCGTGTTCGTTCTGTTCCTTTGTAGTCAGGGCCCGGTACTCGAACCTGACCTTCAGGGTCTTCTTCTCCGCATCCCACTCAACCGGGTTCTCTCCACAGAGGACGAACCTGCGGTTCCTCTCGCGGTTGTTGCCTTCCTGAGGCGCTGCGTCCGCAACCTCAAAGGCAACCGAGTAGTCGCGCACGTGGAACCGGTAGTTCTTCAGTTGCTCGGTCGTCTTGACGTAGTACTGGTCCTTTGTGGCCCAGTGCAGGACTACTTCCTCGCCGCTGTAAGGAATCGCATACGCCTCGTTGCCCGCGTAGCGGATGCGCCGCGTGGTAATGAAGTCGCCGTCGTCGTAGTAGCGCGAGAAGAAACTGTACAGGTCGTTATAGACCCGCGTCTTCTGCTCCTCGGTCACGATGGCCGCGGCAAGCTGGGCGCGGATGTCGGCGTACTCCCTCCCCTTGGGCCTCTCGCGCAGGCTGGTGTTGACCAGGTTCCCATCATCGTCAAATGCGTCATCTCCCGCGACACCGGCTATCTCTTCGCGCAGTGCGTCCAGCCTCTGTCGCAGTCCAGCGGTGTCGGTGGTTACGAGCTCGCGGAATGCTTCGTCAACGATGACCGGCAGTCGGTCGTTGATGAACTCCTCAACCTGGGTTCGTTTCAGGTTGAGGATGCGGTAGATGCCGAAGTCCAACTCGGCCGCATCCTGCACTTGGAACAGCTTGCGAAGCAGCGTCTGGAACTTCTCCAACGGGGTCTCGGCAGACGTCACGTTACTCACCTCCAATTCGGGCAGCCGTCTTCGATTCGTGTGTGCCAGGACATGCCATCAGACGTTCATACTAGAGCACAAGCTGCGACAATCAAGCTCCATCTTGTCTAAGAAGCGAGGCACCTAACGAATCCCCGATTGACGATTGCCGAATGCCAACTGCCAGAGTGAAGGGAAGAAAGCCCGGTCAATCACCGCGAGGTTATAGCAGCGAATCAGGCAGGAGTCAAGTGAAGGAGAGCACAACCGTGGTCTTGTACCCTGCGGTCAGGTGCGTAGGCTGCGGCCAGTGGTGCGCGGTCCGCGTGGGCAGGACATCCGTTCCTCGATGCTGGCGACTCGGATGCGAACTGAGGATAGGACCCTGAGGCCAGGATCGCGAGTAGCCGTATTCACCAGCCGGCACCGCGCGGCTCAATGGCCTGACGATGCAGGTAGGCCGGCACGCTGGATTTCGGCTGTACGCGTGACCGGACGAACGCTACCACCCAGCCATCTCACGGCTGCAGGATACGCTGGTGACTGGTTGCCAACGCCAGATCCGCCGGACGCTCCGCGGGCGGATGAGCAAGTCGCCCGCTCAGCACCATAACATCTTGTTTATCAATAAGATATGCGGCAAGCCAAACACCAAGGCGCACGCCCGTGCACGGAGGCTTCGACTCTGGGATTCAGTCGGGGAACCAATTGGGGAGTCACTCCGGGAGTCGTTCCTGGAGTGGTTTAGGGACTGAATCGGAGATTGAGTCGGAGAGTGACCTGTCGAGTGAGTCTAAGAGTCGCCCGTAGAGTGAGTTGGGGTATGAGTTGGCGACTGAGTCCATGAGTGAGTCGGGAATTCAGTTGCTGAATGACTTGTGGAGCGAATCCTACAGCCACCTTGGGATTCAGTCGGGGATTCAGACGGGGGATCACTCGTAGAGTGATTCGGTAGGTGAGTAGCGGATTGAATTGCGGAGTGAATTGCCGAGTGCTGTCCTCAACGAAATGCACGCGCGCAATCCGCAGCCTCTTGGTCTAGACCTTGAGTGTGCGTCGAATCGCGCGAAGATAGGGCGGTCTGATGATACCGCGGTCGGTGATGAAGCCGGTGACGAGCCGGGCCGGGGTGACGTCAAAGGCCGGGTTGAAGACCGGAACTCCTTTCGGCGCGGCGCGGCATCTGGCAAACGCGCGGACCTCTTCCCCATCCCTTTGCTCGACAACGATATCCTTGCCGGTCGGCGTGACCGGGTCGAAGGTCGATGTCGGCGCAACCACATAGAAGGGCTTGCGGGCCGCACGGGCCAGGGTCGCAAGCATGCGCGTACCAACCTTGTTGGCCGTGTCACCGTTGGCCGCAATCCGATCCGCACCAACGAGCACAACGTCGCACTTGTCGATCATGCTTGCTGCTGTGCTGTCGGCAATCAGGGTGACCGGTATCTTCGCCCGCAGCAGTTCAAGCGTGGTGAGCCGGGCGCCCTGCAGCAATGGCCTTGTCTCGCAGGAGTACACGCTCGGTCTCTTGCCGTCGAGGTGTGCCTGGAACACTACACCCAGCGCCGTGCCCATTCCGGGGGCGGCGAGCGCACCAGTGTTGCAGATGGTGAGCACCACGGCGTTCTGCTTGAGCAGCTTCGCGCCGTGCCGCGCCATGGCGAGCGAATGGGCGATTTCCTCGGACTCGATGGCCCTGGCCTCATGCAGTACTGCTTTGCGCAGACTTTCGGGCGAAAATGGGGACAGTCCCCGGTGTTGGGTACAGCCACGGTTTTCCCCGGCGGAAAGCCGTGGCAGTCCCTCCTCGGACACGGACTGCATGACACGGGCCACAGCCCATTTCAGGTTGACCGCAGTGGGTCGCGCGGTAATCAGAGCCGCTGCCGCGGCTCGCAGCCCACGGACAAGCTTGTTGTCGGGAAGCCGACGGGCCTCAATTGCCAGGCCGTAGGCGGCGGCGACGCCGATAGCCGGTGCGCCGCGCACGGCCAGCCGCTTGATGATGTCCGCGACCTCGACCGCACTCGTGGGACAGAGGTATCTGACTCGATGGGGCAACGCTGTCTGGTCGAGGATACGCAGCCGCGAGCCGGTGAATTCGACCGCACGGAAGAGGAAGCCGGGGAGATGGCGCACCGAAAGCGGGGACAGTCCCCGGCCGCGCCGGCGCGGCCGCAATCCGGGACAGTCCCCGTTCTTCCCTCTCCCCCTGGGAGAGGGCGAGGGTGAGGGACGGTACAGCCCCATTTTCGCGCTACAGTCCCCGTTTTCGGTCATGTCCCTAGCCGGTCTTTCGCAGCACCGCGACCAGCCCGAACGAATCGTGATCCCGCAGTTCCGGCTGCGACCGTTCAAGATCGAGCGTGCGCAGGTATCCTTCGAAGTCGAAGTCGTCGTGGTCGGGCAGAAACGAGTAGAGACGGAAGAGCCGGGATTCCAGCCAGCTCTTGAGCGAGCCGAACTCCGCATGACGTCGCCCGAGACTCAGCATCAACCCCTGCACCCGGTTCACCAGATATCCGCCGCGCTGCTCCGAACGAACCGACTCGTCCGCAATGCGTCCGGAAACAAGCCGGTACACCTCATGCTTTTCGAACGGGCTGCGCCGCCGGTTCTCAAGCATCTGCGTCAACGACCGGTAGGTGTATTCGACACAGTGTGGTGCGTAGCCCGAGTAAGGTCGGGGAAACGGCGCCCGGTCGAGCGTGGTCATCACCGTCATTCCTCCCACCGGTAGCGCGTCGTACACGCGGTGCAACAGCGCCACTGCCTCGTCCGGGCAGAGGTGTTCAATGACCTCAAGGAAGAGGACTGCATCAACGCCGGCGAGCCGCTCGGGAGCAAGCGTCCGCACGTCGAGGTGACTGAAGCTCAGACCGTCGCGCTCAAACCGTGCCTTCGCGCCGGCCAGCAGGTGCTCGGAGTAGTCGGTCGCCTCGATTGTCCAGCCATCAGGCATCACCTGGGCAAGCGCGCTCGTCAGCACGCCGCTGCCGCAACCGAACTCGAGCAGCCGCAGCGGCGCGCGGGACATGTCTGGTAAACGGCGACTGTCCCGCGCGTCCTCGCGCTCCGAGGGACTGTCCCCGCTTTCCGGACGGGACCGTATCCCCGATGCTGCCGAGTCACGCAGCACCGTAAGCACTGCCGCGTAGTTCGCGCAATGATGAAGCTGCAGTCTCCGGTCGCGGCGCTGTTCCACGCTGCCGCCTTCGAGGTTGCCGAACTCGCGCGACTTCTCAAGACGCTGGAACTCGTTCCAGATTCGCCTCACGTCGGCGCGAAATTCGAAGCCGTCGTTTAGATTGAGCGGGGTGTACACGCCGACTGATTCTATCAAACGCGGCCCGCCCCTGCAATTCCGGCCGAACTGCCGATGTGCGAATCTCAATCGCAGGTTGCAGTCACCAGACCCCTTGAATCCTGGACCCCTCGACCCATCTCCTCTGCCTTCGCTTGACTCTCCGCCCGCGAGCCAATAGCATTGACGTTCATGGAATCGGCCGACCTGACGCGGATTAGAAACATCGGCATTGCCGCGCACATTGACGCGGGCAAGACGACAACCACCGAACGTGTCCTCTACTACTCGGGCCGGATTCACCGGATGGGTGACATCGACGACGGGAACACCCAGATGGACTGGATGACGCAGGAGCGGGAGCGCGGCATCACCATCACCGCCGCGGCCACGACCGTCCACTGGCTCGAGCACCGCATCAACATCATCGACACGCCGGGCCACGTCGACTTCACGGTCGAGGTCGAGCGTTCCCTGAAAGTCCTCGACGGCGCGGTCATCGTCTTCTGCGGAGTCGGCGGCGTCGAGCCCCAGTCCGAGACCGTCTGGCGTCAGGCCGACCGCTACCATGTCCCGCGCATCGCCTTCATCAACAAGCTCGACCGGAGCGGTTCGGACTTCTACCGCGCAGTCAAGATGATGCAGGAGAAATTCGAACAGGTCCCGCTGCCCGTCCAGCTCCCCATCGGCGCCGAGGACGAATTCAACGGCGTCATCGACCTTGTCGCCGAGAAGGCGTTCACCTGGCACAGTGACGACCTGGGCGTAGCCGTCGATGAGATACCGATACCTGAGGGCCGCCGCGCCGAAGTCGCCGACGCACGGCACCGGATGATCGACGTCCTGACCACGTTCGACGAGCAGTTGCTGGAGAAGTACATGGCCGGCGCGGCCATCGGCGAGGACGACCTGAAGCCGGCACTGCGCCGGGGCTGCATCTCACTCCGCATCGTGCCCGTCTTCTGCGGCAGCGCGTTCAAGCACAAAGGCATCCAGAAGCTGCTCGGCGGGATTGTCGACTACCTGCCGTCCCCGCTCGACGTTCCACCCGCGCGCGGCACCAACCCCAAGACCGGCAAGGAAGAGACCCGGCCTTCCGACCCCAAAGCGCCTTTCTCCGCGCTGGTGTTCAAACTCGCGTCCGACCCGCAGCGCGGGATGCTCGCCTACGCCCGGGCCTACTCGGGCAAGGTCGAGCAGGGCGAGGTCGTGATGTCGGTACCGGAGTTGAGGCGCGTACGTATCCAGAAGCTCGCCAT
>Ga0163210_1001490_pt1 | contig 10166 bp, 11 predicted proteins | sample Kivu_220m_FD_113536 | JGI IMG/M metagenome (GOLD analysis project Ga0163210, IMG submission 113536) | Freshwater microbial communities from Lake Kivu, Western Province, Rwanda to study Microbial Dark Matter (Phase II) - Kivu_220m | ecosystem: Environmental > Aquatic > Freshwater > Lake ... | reverse complement strand
GTAGAATGATGAATAATCAATAATTATAATAATCAAATGTTGATTTGGTTCAAAAAAAGCAAAAAAGTCGGATTGGCGCTAAGCGGCGGCGGGGCTTTGGGCGTGGCGCATATCGGCGCCATTGAAGAAATTAAAAACGCCGGCATAAAAATAAGTTACGTTTGCGGGGTGTCGTCAGGCGCCATTATTGGCTTGGCTTATGCGATCGGCGGCATTACAACCCTACATAAGTTTTATAGCGAAACATTGGCGGATTTTGCCAAAAAGAACCGTTTTCTTTTGGCTAAAGGTCCGGATGCGGCGTTCAAATACATTGAGCAAGCACTGGCAAAACTTTGCGCCGGAAGAAATCTCAGGCAATTGGCGCTCCCATTTTTTTGCTGCGCCACAAATCTGGCCACCGGTGAAACCGAAATCTTGGACTCGGGCGATCCAGTCAAAGCGGTAATGGCATCTTCGGCCTATCCGGGCGTGTTTTTGCCGCAAAAAATCAACGGCAAATTTTACATTGACGGCGGCGCAACGCGCGGCCTGCCAGCGCAAGAAATACGGACTCGGGGTGCGGATTTCGTGATTGGCTCTTCGATCTACGCGGTGGACCACGTTAATGACGAAAAAGCCGGCGCGATGAACCGCTTAGAAATTGTCGCTCGCTCGTTGGACATATTGCAAAAAGAATTAAGCGGTTTTGGGGAAAAACAGTGCGATTTCTGCTTCAAGCCCAAAGTGGCGCAATTCCATTGGTTTGATTTTTTCAAGATGGAAGAAATCATTGAAATCGGCCGGCAAAATGCGGCAAAACAAATTAAAAATCTTTTATCGCGGTTGGGAAAATGAAATTAAACTCAAAACAAAAAAATCTATTAGTCGCCGCGCTGGCGATCTTGACGCTAGCGGTTTTTTCTTGGTTTGGCAGCCGCAAAATCGCGCCCGCGCCGCGGCAAGACAATAATTCAAATCCAATCGCGTCCAAAACCGCGCAAGCGATTGTGACCAAGGTTTTGGATGGCGACACCATAATTATTCAGGGTGGCTTTCATGTGCGTTTGCTTGGCATTGATGCCGATGAGCCCGATTATCTATGCTATCAAGCGGCAAAAACTCAACTTGAGGAATTAATTCTGGGGAAAACCGTTGTTTTGGAATCTGATGCCCAAGACAAAGATCAATATGGCCGGTTATTGCGCTACATATTTCTTGACGGTAAAAATATCAATGAGCAAATGGTTGCCGAAGGTCTGGCAATCGCGCGCTTTTACCCGGAAAACCAAAAATACAAAGACCAAATTATCGCGGCCGAGTCGGCGGCAATGAACAATAAGATCGGCTGTAAATGGCAACAATGAAAATCTAAAACCCTAAGTTCAAAGTTTAAATAAAACCCTAAGCCCAAAGTCCAAATGAATTCAATTTGACATTAGGATTTTGAGCTTTGTTTGAACTTTGGATTTAGCGCTTTGAATTTATATGACTGATACATTGCAGAAATTAAGAAACGAATTACGATTTGCTGCAAATAAAGAAAAGGCAAGAAGTTTGGGTAGGTTTTTCAAGACCGGTAAAGGTGAATATGGCTACGGGGACAAGTTTTTGGGCGTGATGGTGCCAAAACAGCGACTGTTGGTCAAAAAATATTGGCACGATATTTCATTGGACGAAGTGTGTCAGCTTTTACAAAGCAAATTCCATGAAGAACGCTTGACCGCGCTGTTGATCTTGGTGAGAAAATTTGAGAAAGGGGATGACAAAACGCGGCAAAAAATTTTTCGGCTCTATCTTAATAACACGCAGCGCATCAACAACTGGGATTTGGTGGATTTATCGACGCCAAACATTGTTGGCGCCTATTTGCAAAATAAAAATAGAAAAATCATTTATAAACTAGCAAAATCAAAAAATTTATGGGAACGACGCATAAGCGTGCTGGCGACTTTTGCTTTTATCAAAGACGGCGACGCCAAAGACGCGCTAAAAATTGCCGAACTGCTTTTGGCTGACCAGCACGATTTGATTCATAAGGCGGTTGGCTGGATGTTGCGCGAAATCGGCAAGCGATGTAGCCAAGAAATCGAAGAAGAATTTCTGCGGAAACACCATAAAATCATGCCCCGGACAATGTTACGCTACGCCATCGAGCATTTCGGCCTGCAAAATAGGGAATATTATCTATCTAAAAAACAATAAAAATAAGGTTGAATTTGACGAAGATTGACTTGCCCGCATCCGGAAGTCAAACTTCCTCAAATTCAACGATAAATATGCAAACATCAATAAAATTAATGTTAATTTTAGTCGTGATATCTTTTGCGATCGGAACATACTTCTATCCTTTGATGCCGCCGATGATGGTATCGCACTGGAATAACCAAGGTATTGTCGATGGCTACATGACAAAATCCTGGGCGTTGTTTTTGATGCCGATCATTTCATTGGCGATGGTCGGGCTTTTTTTGCTGCTGCCAAAGATCGATCCACTTAAGGCCAATTACTCCAAATTTCGCAAATACTACGACAATTTCATTCTGCTTATCATTGGATTTCTATTTTACATCTACTGTCTGTCGATCGCGTGGAATCTTGGCGTGCGATTCGACATGACGCTGGCGATGGTTCCGGCGCTAGCAGCGCTTTTTTACTATGCCGGGATATTATTGGAAAACGCCAAAAGCAATTGGTTTGTGGGTGTGCGCACACCCTGGACGCTGTCCAGCGAGAAAGTTTGGGACAAGACCAACAAATTGGGCGCAAAAATTTTCAAATTATTCGGCATCGCCAGCTTTCTGAGAATCCTTTTTGGCGGCGTGTTTTTGCTCTGGCTGGTCGCGGCGCTGATCATCGCTTCATTATGTTTGGTAGTTTATTCGTATCTTGAGTTCAAAAAAGAAACTGAAAAATAAAAGGTGGAAATTTTTGGTTTCTTATGGTATCTATTTATTCAGATACTTTCCATTTATTCAGAGGATTAGGGAGAGATAATATGGACTGCGCAGAATGCCCTATAATGACCCTGCGGCAGGATTTTGAACGTGGTTTTCAGGGCCCGCGTGATTTAGCTGATCATCTTCACCTATTAGTTGAGATTCGTTTATCATGCAAGATGAAAGAGTGCCCAGGAATACCTCATCACGAAGCTGCAAGGGTTCTTGTGGAAAACATAATATCGCTTCATTCTTCAACTTTAGACGGTAAGCAAGAATGAAGCTTTTTTATACCTCTATATCTTAATTTGTCGCAATCTTAATTTTAATGCGACCGCAATTTTTTTAAGATTGGGTAATTTGACAGGGGGATAAGCAATTTGGTATATTAAAACCGACTAAAAGAGTCGGTTTTACCGGAACCTCTGAAAAACCGACTAAAAAAGTCCAAATTATCTTAGATATAAAAACCCAGAACTAAGATCTTTATCTAAAATCTTAAAACTTGAATTACAGATTTGGCATTTTACATAAAGTTTTTAGTTTTGGGATCTTAGATCTTACATTTTCTCATGAAAATCTCCACTAAGGTTCAATACGGCCTGCGGGCCATGGCATATTTGGCGCAGAATTCGATCAATAACCGCGCAGTTTCGGTGCGCGAAATTTCCTATAAAGAAAAAATTCCCAACGATTATCTGGAAAAAATCGTAGCCAAACTGGAAAAAGCAAAACTTTTGGCCGGCAAAAAAGGCGTGCGCGGCGGCTATATAATGAGCCGGCCCGCCAACCAGATAAAAATTTCCGAGGTATTTAACGCTTTAGAAAACTCAACAACCAAAGTGAAGTGTATTGACGCTAAATGTCCCCGGCAAGACGATTGCTTAGTAAGGGACTTATGGCGCAAAATGCAGCAAAGCGTCAATGATTTTTTGGACTCAATAACATTGGAAGACCTCATAAACGGAAATGTCAAATGACAAATATCAAATTTCAAATGAATATCCAATGTCAAATACTCAAATTTTGACATTTAGTCATTCTAAAATTCATTTGACATTTGAAATTTGAAATTGGTCATTATAAAACTATGGCTAAAAAACTAACTCTAAAAAAGAAAAAACATACAAAACAACCCCAGCCGCGACGCATATATATGGATTATGCCGCTTCCACTCCGATTGATCCGCGGGTGGCGAAAAAAACCACCCAAATCCTGCCACAGATTTCTGCCAACTCGATGTCGTACCACAGTTTTGGCCAACAGGCGCGTGAGGTTTTAGAACAATCCCGAGCCGATATCGCTTCAATTATCAACTGCCAACCCAAAGAAATTGTTTTTACTGGTTCAGCCACTGAAAGCAATAATTTGACGTTGAAAGGCGTGATGTTTGCTAATAAAAGCCGCGGTAAGCACTTAATAATTTCATCAATAGAACATGCCTGCATTATAGAAAGCGCCAAATGGCTGGAAAAGCAAGGATTTGAGGTAACCCGCCTGAAGGTTGACAAATACGGCTTAGTTGATCCCCAAGATGTAGTTGCGGCGATCCGGCCTGGCACAATTTTGGTCTCGGTGATGCATGGCAACAACGAAATCGGCACAATTGAACCAATTGAGGAAATTGGCAAGATTTGCCGCGCCAAAAATGTTTATTTCCACACTGACGCAGCCCAAACTTTCGGTAAAGTTCCCATTGACGTGAAGAAAATGAACGTTGACATACTTACCGCCAGCTCGCAAAAGATCTATGGGCCAAAAGGGGCGGCTTGTTTGTTTATTCGTGAGGGTGTAAAGATTGAGCCGATATTGCACGGCGGCGGCCACGAGTTTGGCTTGCGTTCGTCAACAGTGAATGTGCCGGCAATCTACGGCTTCGCGCAAGCCGGTTTGATCGCACAAAAAGGAATGGCAAAAGAAAGCACGCGTTTGACCAAAATGCGCGACAAGTTGATAAATGGCATTTTAAAAAACATCAAAAATTCCTATTTGAACGGCCATCCCACGAAGCGCCTGCCCAACAATGTTAACGTGCGCTTTGATTTTGTTGAAGGCGAATCAATGATTATCCAATTGGATATCAACGGGATCGCGGCTTCAACCGGTTCGGCTTGTTCGTCGGCAAAACTGGAGGCCAGCCATGTTCTGACCGCCATCGGTTTAAAACCCGAACAATCGCACGGTTCGTTGCGCTTATCGGTTGGCCGCTGGACAAAAGAGAGTGACATTAATTATGTTTTAAATATTTTACCCAAGATCATCCAGCGCTTGCGTGAAATTTCACCTTTCAAAACCAATGAATGAAAAACCAACAAAAAAACCAGCAATGTGTTTGCCAACCAGCGGATTAGGCGGGCTCTATACCGCCACCGTGATGGAGCATTTCAAAAAACCGCACAATTACGGCAAAATGAAAAATCCTGACGCTGTTGGTAAGGTGGGCAATATAGTGTGCGGCGATGTAATGTGGTTGTATATAAAAGTTACCAAAAACAAGGTCGGCAAAGAAATCATTAAAGACGTGAAATTTGAAACGTTTGGTTGCGTAGCCGCGATTGCCACTTCAAGCGTGATAACCGACATTGCCAAGGGAATGGAATTAGAAAAAGCCGCCAAGATGAATAAGCAAGATATTATTAACCAGCTGGGCGGTTTGCCACCGATAAAAATTCATTGCTCGGTTTTGGCCGCGGATGCTTTGGCCGAGGCGATCTACGATTACTACATCAAGAAAAAACGCCCAATCCCCAAAGATTTGGAGGAAAAACACCAGCGCATCAAAAAAGAAAGGGATATCATCGAGGAAAAATACAAGGAATGGGCGAACACAGAAGAGAAAATACATAAAAGCCATAAATAATTTTCAATTTTCAATTTCTAATTTTCATTGAATTTTTAATAATTCAATTTACAAACAAATAACAAAAACGGCCGGGGAGACCGGCCTTTTGGTTTTTCAAAGCTTTTGCGGTAAAATGCAAAAGATAGGGTTTGTAAAAAAAAGAGATAAGATAATTATGGCAAACTTGCAACGCCACTTTCTCTTATCAACCAAACAAAGAGGGATTCTTCGTAGGTAATCGTTGTATTGTTGACCACAGAACCATAGTTTGTTTCAACATAATTCCAGTGGAAGCCAACGTGGCCGATCCCGAAGTCAAGACCTTGGAAGTTTAAATCTGTTGGTTCAACATCCCAATTCCGCGAAAATGTATGTTCGTGGACAGGACAAAACACAAAGAAACAAAATACCACGAACACCGCTAGTTTCGTTACCAAAGTTATAAGGTACATGTTTTAATAATAACATATAAATTTAATTTGTCAAGATGGCGCTGGATCTGGAACAACTTAATAAAGAGCAAAAGCAGGCGGTAACGCATGGCGAGGGACCATTACTAATCGTAGCGGGCGCAGGCACGGGCAAGACACGAGTGATTACTTACCGTATTGCATGGTTGATTGAACAAGGTTTAGCCAAGCCCGAAGAGATATTGGGGTTGACTTTCACCGACAAAGCCAGCACTGAAATGGAAGAGCGCGTGGACAATCTGCTAATACTGGGCTATGCCGATCTGTGGATAAGTACCTTCCACTCATTTTGCGAGCGGATTTTGCGGCGCCATGGCTTGGACATTGGCATTCCGGGAAATTTCAAGCTGGTTGACCAAACCGCTGCCTGGCTTTTGGTGCGGCACAACATTGATAAATTCAAGCTCAAATACTACAAACCGCTAGGTAATCCGTCAAAATTCATCCACGCGCTTTTGAATCATTTTTCGCGCTGCAAGGACCAGCGGATTTTGCCGTTGGATTATTTAAAATACGCCAAATCCGCCAGCCGGCGGGTTGAAGAAAAAGAAAAATCGCTGGAAGTAGCGCGTGCCTACAAAATCTACCAAAACCTACTCTTGGAAAACAATTCACTGGATTTTGGCGACCTGCTCAATTACGCGGTTGAATTGTTCCAAAAACGGCCGGCGATTTTGGAAAAATACCGCAAGAATTTCAAATACATTTTGGTTGATGAATTCCAAGACACCAACTGGGTTCAATATGAATTAGTAAAACTTTTGGCCGCGCCCAAGAATAATTTGACGGTTTGCGCTGATGATGACCAGGCAATCTACCGTTGGCGGGGCGCGTCGTTTGGTAACATCACGCAATTTAAAAACGATTTCCCAAACACTGCCATAATCGCGCTGACGCGTAACTACCGTTCCTGCCAGAATATTTTGGACATTGCTTATCGGTTCATCCAAGCCAACAATCCGCGGCGCTTGGAATGCGTGGCAAAAATCGACAAACATTTGGTGGCCAACACCACCTGTCTTGCCGACGTTGACCATTTATATTTCAAAAACACTGAACAGGAAGTGCAGGGCGTGGTCAACGAAATTATCAAAATAATGCAAGAAAAAAAGGATCTGACGTTTGGCGACTTTGCCATTCTTTTGCGCGCCAATGAAAGCGCCGCGCCTTTTGTGCGCGCGTGCGAAAGGTCACAAATTCCAGCGCAATTTATGGCGCTCAAGGGGCTTTATTCAAAACCGGTGGTGCTGGACATTATTTCCTATTTGAAGTTGCTGAATAATTACCATGACGACTTGGCGGCCTGGCGGATGCTAAATATGCCGTTTTTGATGATCCCGGGACAGGATATCGTGAAAATCACCCAATATGGCTACAAAAAATCGCGGTCAATCTATGAATCATTAACTGAATTACCAGCAATTGACGGCTTGTCGCAACACGCAGTCGCGGGCATTGCTAAGCTGATGGAAATGCTTGAAAAACACCATCAGATGAACCGTCGAAAAAACGTTTCCGAAGTAACCTTGTCGTTTTTGCAGGATTCCGGCTATCTGGAGCATTTGATGCGACAGGACCGCCGCGCCGAGATTGATTTCATTGGCCAGTTCTATAACAAAATTAAGGATTTTGAGGCGGCAAACGTGGATCCTGGCCTGAAAAAATTCATTGACGAGCTGGATATGGAAATTGAATCTGGTGAGGAAGGCAAACTTAATTTTGACCCAATAAAAATACCCGACGCGGTTCAAATTATGACCGCGCATTCGGCAAAAGGTTTGGAGTTTGAATATGTTTTCATTCCCAATTTGGTTGACCGCAAGTTTCCCACGATTGAGCGCGGCGAAGAAATTGAAATCCCACAGGAATTAGCCAAAGAGGTGGTTTGTGAGGGCGATACCCATCTGGAAGAAGAGCGCCGGTTGTTTTACGTTGCCATGACGCGCGCGCGGCGCGGATTGTATTTTTCTTCAGCGGTTGACTATGGAGGCGCCAGACCAAAGAAGATCTCGCGCTTTTTGCATGAAATGGGTTATAACGGTGACAACCGCCGAGATGAGGTAAAAACAGTGCGCGTGACGAATAATTACCGCCGGCTAATACCCGCGGGGCAATTGCCCAGCCATTTTTCTTTCACGCAGTTGGCCGCGTTTGAAAGGTGCCCCTTGCAATACAAATTCGCCCACGTTTTGCGCGTGCCTACGCGCGGCAAGGCGTTTTTGAGCTATGGCAAAACAATGCACAACTCGTTACACGAATTTCTGCTTGACTTGGGGCAAAAAAGGGGGAGTTTCAAGCAATTAAGCGATATCTACAAAAAAAACTGGATTGACGAATGGTATGATAGCAAAAGTGAAAGAAACGCCTATTACCGCCAGGGCCTTTTGGCGCTCAAAAATTTCTGGCGTGATTTTTCAGCCCACCGGCCAAAAATTTTGCAAATCAACGACAATCCAGCGCTGGAACAGGACTTCAATTTCAAGATCAACGGTTACGCCATCACCGGCAAGATTGATCGCATTGACGAAAGCAGGCAAGGCGTGGAAATCATTGACTACAAAACCGGTACGGCCAAAGATCGTTTGCGGCCCGAAGACAAAATGCAATTAATGATCTATCAGATCGCGGCCAAAGAAGCGCTTGGCTTGGATGCCAAAAAGCTTACCTACTTATATTTGGATAAAGCCAAACCATTGTCGTTTGCGGCGGTTTTGGCCGATATCGAAAACGAAAAAGAAAAAATCGCCGGTATTATCGCCAAAATTGTAAAAAGCGAGTTTCGTGCCACGCCGGGCTGGCAATGCGATTGGTGCGACTATAAAGACATCTGCGAATTCGCCCGAAAACGCTAACCGCGCGACCGTTAACCCTTAACCATTAACTTTTAACAATAAGAAATGCTAAAATAAAGAAATCTGTTTAAGACCTTGATTTAAGATTTAAGAGATAAAATTTAAGATTTTGCATCCATTCTTAAATCCTAAATCTTAAGTCATAATTCTATGAATACTTTCATTAAATTCCTGTTTACAATTTTGGGTGCTGGGTTGGTTGGTTTTGGTTTAGGAATAATGGCGCACAAAAACAATCTGTTGACCGGCGCGCAATTTGAAGTGGCGATAATCTTGGGTTTAATTGCCGGCGGCTTTTTTTTGGCCTTGGGTATTCCCGGCCGCCGCATCCAACCAGAACCCGAAGAACCGTCTTCAACCGCCGGCCAGCCGTCGCAAAACTAATTTTTGACAAAAACGAAGAGATCGAATAAAAAATGTTTTATAGTGCATTAACATTATAGGAGGAACAGGTTTTGTCAGAAAATCCAAAAAATGTAGAGCTGAAAGTGCCGATTTGTCCGCGATGCCAAGGCAGAATAGGGAGTAATGATAAAAGCTGTCTATGTCGAACCACGGGAGAACTCTACGTTCCAGAAACTATACATTATGTTCCCATATCAGAAGCGCCAAAAGGATGGTGTGCCCAAAATTTAAGAGGCGACAATCCAAGGGATTTTGTTCCCAATGCATGTAGTAGTATGGAGGACTAACCCCCTCTTTCTTTTTTTATATTTTGTGTTAAAATTTTGTTGCTTTAATAGTATTGGTTTTTTTTGGGTTTTGTGTGTTTTTTGTCACTCATCACTCATCAACTAATTCGCTATTCATTGCCAAGGTAGCTCAACCGGTAGAGCAACGGTATCGTAAACCGTAGGTTGGGGGTTCAATTCCTCTCCTTGGCTCCCGAGTTTATGAAACCACCTTTGAGGGCGGTTTTGTAATTTTCAATTTCCAATCTTTGCGCCAGTAGGCGTATCTGCCCGCTGGCTGACAATTTCCAAGCACGGCGGCTTCACTTTTGCGAGCTTGTGTGGTAAATTGGTTCTATTGAATTAGAATTAAAATGACAGACATAAAGCAACAAGTCGAAGATTTGAAAAT
>Ga0163210_1001489_pt1 | contig 10167 bp, 8 predicted proteins | sample Kivu_220m_FD_113536 | JGI IMG/M metagenome (GOLD analysis project Ga0163210, IMG submission 113536) | Freshwater microbial communities from Lake Kivu, Western Province, Rwanda to study Microbial Dark Matter (Phase II) - Kivu_220m | ecosystem: Environmental > Aquatic > Freshwater > Lake ... | reverse complement strand
GCGGCAACCTCTACGTTATCGTCTTCGCCCAGGAGACCGAGGTCTCCTCGGGGCACGCGTACCGCGAGGTCCTCCAGGCGCTGGTGACGCGCCTGGCAAGCGGCTCGGATTTCGCCTTCGTCGTCACCACGCCCGAAGCCGAGGTCGGCATCCCGGCGGGCGGCACGCGACGGATCCCGTTCGAGATCCGCAACACCGGCACCCAGGACGACACGCTCATCCTCGATCTGCCGGCGGCGCTCACCCAGGTCCCGGCCGGGTGGACCGTCGGCCTGACGGACGCGGCAGGCGAGCCGAGCACCGTGCCGCTGGAGCAGTCGCTCTCGAGCGGGAGCGCGTTGAGCGAGCTGCGCATCGCGGTGACGGCGCCCTCGACCGGTTCCGGCAGCGTTGCGCTCACCGTCGCCTCGCAGGGGGAGCCGGCTCTCAAGGACACGCTGGCGCTGATGCTGAACGCCGGCACGTTCGCCCTCGATCTCTCGGCGGCGGAGGCGGCAATCCATCTTACGGTGGGTCAGTCGCAGGTCACCCCTCTCGTCCTGGAGAACACCGGCACGCTCGCCGACTCGGTCAGGGTGGAGCTGCCCGCGGCGCTGAACCGGCTGCCGGCCGGCTGGACGGCTTCCCTGGTCGGGGCGGACGCGACCCCCCTGGGAGCCGCGCACACGCTGCGTCTGACGCCGGGCGGCCGGGCGGAGCTGGGCCTTAAGGTCCTGGCCGATGATGTCGGCGCGGGCACGCTGGGTCTGGTCGCCGTCTCGCGCGGGGATCCGGCGGTCGCCGACACGCTCACGTTCAGCGTTGAGGCGCGCGCCTTCGGCCTGCAGGTGCACGCCGAAGACCCGCAGATCTGGGTCGTGGTCGGGGAGCCGTCGCTCGCGTCCTTCGAGATCCGCAACACCGGGTCGCGCGACGATCTGGTGCGCCTCACCCTGCCCGCGGAGCTTCAGACGCTGCCGGCGGGATGGAGCGTCGGGCTGGCGTACCGCAACGGCAGCGAGCTCGAGACGCCCTACTGGCTCCCGCTGGAGGCGGGGGCGACGGCGGATGCGTTCCGGATCCTGATCCGCGCGGATGCCGCCGGCCAAGGCGTCGCGCGGCTGGTAGCGGTCTCCTCCGGAGATCCGAGTCTGGCGGACACGCTGGCGCTCGCGGTCAACGCTGACGCCTACGGTTTCCGCCTGACCGCGCCGGGCGGCACCGAGATCGAGCTGGAGCCGTACGCGCCGGTCTCGATTCCGATCGAGATCGCGAACACCGGCACGCTGGCGGACACCCTGCGCGTCGAGTGGCCCGAGGCGCTGCAGAGCATCCCGGACGGTTGGGAGGTCTTCCTCGCCGAGGCCGGCGAGACCCCGATCGCGCTGCCCCGGGACTTGCCCTTGGCCCCCGGTGCGGCGCAAGACGCGTGGCACGTACGCGCGGCCACCCCCTACCCCGGCGAGGCGACGGTGGCGCTGGTCGTCGGCTCCCGGGCACGGCCCGCGCTCAGCGACACGCTGCGGCTGCACCTGACCTCCGCCTCCAACGCCTACGCGTTCGAGCTGAAGGCAGAGCAGACAGCTCTGCACGTGCCCGCGGGAAGCTACCCGGGCTTCTTCACGCTGCCCTTCCGGCTCGTGAGCGAGGGGATCATCGACGACACGATCCATCTGCAGATGAGCTGGGTGACTCAGCCGCAGGGCTGGACGTCGATCCCGATCATCTGCGAAGAGGGCGGCACGTGCTTTGGCCCCCAGTACGATGCGACGATCATGGCGGGCACCACCGTGGACAACCTGGTGGTCGACCTCTTCGTGCCCGCCGTGGGCGGCACCGCGGTGGTGCGGCTGACGGCGACCTCGGTGGGGGACCCGACTCAGGTCCAAACGCTCGACTTCACCTTCACGACAGATACGTTGGCCCGCTCCACCCCGGCCCGGCCGGAGGGCGCGACTCCCCCAACCGTCGCGGACACCCGCCAGACGGACGCGGCCCCGCGGCATCGGCAGGTGCGATGAAGAAGACCTCGATCTCCGGCGTGGGGCCCGCAGGGCGGTATGTCGCCGTTCTCAGTCTCGGGCTGACGCTCCTGGCGCTCAGCGGCGGCACCCGGGCGGACGACGGCGTTCTCCCCGGCAGCGAGATCAGCCTCACCAACCAGCTGCTCCTGTGGACGGTGGATTCGACCCGCGCCGCCGCCTACCTGAACGATTTTGACCTCCAGGTCACGCACGGCCGCTGGTTGATCGCCGCACGCTTCGAGCTGGACGAGGAGACGCGCGTCGACCCGACGCGCGCGCTCGGCTTCGAGCGGCGCTTCGCGGAGTACCGCGACGACTACATGTCGCTGCGGGGCGGGACCTTCTACGCGACCTTCGCCCGGGGGCTGCTGCTGCGTGCCGAGGAGGACCCGCTGGTTCGGCTCGATCGGGACATCGATGGCGTCTATGGCGCAGCGCACTACAAGAACGTGCAGGGCCAGCTGCTGGTCGGGCGGCCGCGCAACGACAAGACGCACGAGCGCGACGATCTGCTGGCGGGCGTCGAGGTGACGTTGCAGGCCACTCCCGAGTTGAGCGCAGGCGGCGGCTACGTCCGGCGCGACGCCGCCACGGCTCTGGGAGCGAGTAGCGCGGTGGAGGATTCCAGCCTGGGACGCCCGGTCGAGGAGCTGGTGGGCGGTAACCTGCGCTGGATGCACGGCCCCATCGAAGCCTACCTCGAGGCCGCGAGCCGCAACGTCTGGGGCCGCTACGAACCGCTTTTCGGCTGGACGGGCGTCTCCCGGGACGGCCAGGCGGTCTACGGCTCGTTGACCCTCGGCATACCGGGCTACACGCTGCTCCTGGAGGGGAAGGACTACCGCGACTTCGACACGATGTACTCGACGCTCCCGGCCGCGAACGCGGCCGGGATGCCGACCAACGACGGCAGCGATGATCGTGGCTTCGGCCTGACCCTCACCGCCAGCCCGCGTGAGGATCTCACCTTCGACGGCGCGGTCTCCCACGCGGCGTCACGCGACCTGGACCCGACCGAGAAGCGTACCGCCGTGGAGGCGCGGGTCCGCAAGGACTGGTGGGGAAGCGGCAGCGTGCAGGTCGGCGGCGAGTGGACCGAGGAGGACGAACTGATCGGCGTGACCGGTTATGCGTACCGCAAGTACGCCGGCCCCGCGCTCAACATCTCCTACTACTTCGGGACGGAGCGCACGCTGACCCTGCACAGCAAGGTCCTGGCGCGGGAGGACCAGGAAGTCGGCAAGCCGATCCTGGACTATACCGAGATCTCCGCCGATCTCACCCTCTCCCTGAGCCCTGCCCACGCGATCACCGGGTCTCTCATCCACGCGACGGAGTGGCTTTCGCATTACGACGGGGACACGTGGGCCTCCCTCGAGTATCACTGGACGATCAGCGCTCAGCACGAGCTGAAGATCAAGGCCGGCAACGAACGGGGCGGGATCGTCTGCTCGGGCGGGGTCTGCCACGACGAGCCGCCCTTCTCCGGCGTGCGGCTCGAGGTCCTCTCGCGGCTGTAGCGCGACGACGGGCGCCGCCCGCGAGGTCCGCGTGACCGGCGCCCGCCGCGTCTCCGGATCCGGCTACCAGTTCTCCGCCAGCACCTCGAAGTGCGCCTGGGGGTGGGCGCAGGCCGGGCAGGCGGACGGCGCCTCGGGGCCCTCGTGGACGTAGCCGCAATTGCGGCAGCGCCAGACGACCGGCTTCGCCTTCTTGAAGACCGTGCCCGCCTCCACGTTCTTCAGCAGGCCGAGGTACGCCTTCTCGTGCTGTTTCTCCGCGACCGAGACCGCCTCGAACAGCTTGGCGATCATCGGGAAGCCCTCGCGCTCCGCGTCCTTGGCGAAGTCCTGGTACATCGAGGTCCACTCGTGGTGCTCGCCCGCCGCCGCCGCCCGCAGGTTCTCCCCCGTCGTGCCGATCACGCCCGCCGGGTAGGCCGCCTGGATCATCACGTCGCCGCCTTCCAGGAATCGGAAGAAGCGCTTGGCGTGCTCCGCCTCCTGGTTCGCGGTCTCCGTGAAGACCGCGGAAACCTGCTCGTAGCCCTCTTTCCGCGCCTGGCTGGCGAAGTAGGTGTAGCGATTCCGCGCCTGCGACTCGCCGGCGAAGGCGGTCAGCAGGTTCTTCTCGGTCCGGGTCCCCTTGACCGATGGCATGGCGTCCCCCCTCGATGGCCCTGGTTCGACGCGGGCGCGCCTCAGGCCGCCCGCAGTGAGCGGAGGATTCTGCACGCCGCGGGGTCGAAAGGCAAGGCGCCGGTCCTAGTGCGGCTGCGTCTCTGTTGCAGTGCCCATCGACCCGGCGCGGTAGCCATCCAGGTCGAGGGAGACATAGCGGTAGCCCAGACGGCGGAGCGCCGCGACCAGGGCGGCGCGGGTCTCGGGTGAGGCCAGTCGCGCGACATCCTCGGGCGGCACCTCGATGCGCGCCAGCAGGCCGTGGTCGCGCACCCGCAACTGGCCGAAGCCGAGGGCCTGGATCGCCTCCTCGGCGGCATCGATGCGCCGCAGGCGCTCCTCGACCAGTTCCTCGTTGAAAGGGACCCGCGAGGCCAGGCAAGCGCGCGAGGGCTTGTCCCAGATCGGCAGGTCCCGCGCGCGCGCCAGCTCACGAATCTCGCTCTTGTTCAGGCCCACGTCGATCAGCGGCGAGTGGATCCCCAGCTCCCGCACCGCACGCCAGCCCGGCCGATCGTCGGAGAGGTCGTCGACGTTGCTGCCTTCGAGCACCGTGCTCAGTCCCTCGCGTTGCGCCACCTCCAGGATGCGCTGGAAGCCGCGGCGCTTGCAGTGGTAGCAGCGATCCGGGCGATTGTGGCGCACCTCCGGCAGCGAGAGGACGTCGCTGTCGATGAAGACGTGGCGGACCCCGATCCGGCGCGCCACGCGCTCCGCATCTGCGCGCTCACCGGCGCAGTAGAGGGGCGAGCGCGCGGTCACCGCGAGCACGCGGGGCGAAAGCGCCTCGTGCGCGGCGTAGAGGAGCAGCGAGCTGTCAACGCCGCCGGAGAAGGCGACCGCCGCGCTCCCCAGCGCGCGCAGCCGCTCCCGCAGGGCCGCGTACTTCGCCTCGCTCAAGCCATCACCTCGACCATGCGCTCCACCGCCGCCAGCGCGCGCTCGCGGATCGGCGCGGGAACGGTGATCCGAGCCTCGAGCGACTCCAGCGCCCAGAGCACCTCGTCGAGCGTGATCTGCTTCATGTTGGGGCAGATCGCCTGCTCGGTCGCGGCGATGTAGCGCTTCTCCGGCGCCTCGCGCCGCAGGCGGTGGATCATGCCGATCTCGGTGCCGACGATGATCGCCGGCGCTTTCGACGTCCGTACGTAGCGGCACATCCCACCGGTGCTCAACACCGCGTCCGCCAGCGCCGTCACCTCGGGCCGGCACTCGGGGTGCACGATCACCTCGGCGTCGGGGAACTGCTCGCGCCGCTCCCGGATGTGCCGGGGGAGGATGCGGGCGTGGGTCGGGCAGTAGCCGGGCCAGAGGATGAGCGGCCGCCCCGCCTGGCGCGCCACGTGCGCGCCGAGGTATTGATCGGGCACGAAGAGGATCTCGCGGCCGGCGGGGATCCGGGAGACGATCTGCACGGCGTTCGCCGAGGTGCAGCAGACGTCGCACTCGGCCTTGACCTCCGCCGTGGTGTTGACGTAGCAGACGACCGCCGCACCCGGGTGCTCCCGCTTCATCCGGCGCAGCGACTCGGCATCGACCATGCGCGCCATCGGGCAATCGGCGTGCGGCGCGGGCAGCAGCACGGTCTTCCGCGGCGCCAGGATCGCGGCGGTTTCGGCCATGAAGTGGACGCCGCAGAAGACGATCACCTCGGCATCCGCCGCGGCCGCCTGGCGGCTCAGCTCGAGCGAATCGCCGACGTGGTCGGCGATCTCCTGAACCTCGCCGAGCTGGTAGTTGTGCGCCAGGATGACGGCGTGGCGTTCGCGCCGGAGCGCATGGATCCGCGCGACCAGCGTCTCGCGCGCGCGGGTGCCGGCCGACATCAGCCCGACTCCCGGGCCGCGGCCTGCGCCGCCTCGCGCGCGGCTTCCGTCTGGCGGGCGTGGTCCCGGGCCTGCGCGCGCTCCTCGCACTCGTGGCGGTGCGGGCAGTCGACCTCCCCGCAGACGCAGGGCTGGAAGCCCTTCTTCGAGAGATGGTCGCGGATCGCGGCGCGCAGCGCATCCTCGCCCAGCGCCGAGCAGTGCATCTTGACCGGCGGCAGGCCGTCCAGCGCCTCCGCGACCGCGCGGTTCGAGATGCGCAGCGCCTCGTCGATCGTCTTGCCGATCACGAGCTCGGTCAACATGCTGCTGACCGCGATCGCGGCCCCGCAGCCGAAGGTCTGGAACTTGGCGTCGACGATGCGATCCCCATCGACCTTGATGTAGAGGCGCATCATGTCGCCGCAGACCGGGTTGCCCACCTCGCCGACGCCGTCGGCGTTCTCGATCTCGCCGATGTTGCGCGGGTTGCGGATGTGATCCATCACCCGCTCCGAATAGGGCTGCATGCTCTCCCTCCGCAGCTAGGCGTGCGACGCGGCCTCCGCCTGCTGCTGCTTCCTGAAGTCGTGATACATGGGCGACATCGCCCGCACCCGCTCGACCACCCGCGCCACCGCGTCGATGGTGGCGTCGATCTCCACCTCGGTGTTCGAGCGGCCCAGCGAGAAGCGGAGCGTCCCGTGCGCCGCGGCGTGATCCAGGCCCAACGCCAGCAGCACGTGCGAAGGCTTGAGGTCCCCCGAGGAGCAGGCGGACCCGGTCGAGACCGCGATCCCCTCCAGGTCGAGGTTCATCAGAAGCCCCTCGCCCTCGACGAACATGAACCCCACATTGAGCGTGTTCGGCAGGCGCTCCGTCAAGTGACCGTTCACCTGCACGTGCGGCACGCGCGCCAGGATCCCCTGCTGCAGGCGATCGCGCAGACGCGCCTCGTGAGCCGCGACCTCGGCCAGCCGCTCGCCCGCGAGCTCACAGGCGCGCCCGAAGCCGACGATCCCCGGGACGTTCTCGGTCCCGGCGCGCCGGCGGTTCTCGTGATGGCCGCCGTGCAATAGCGGCGCGATCCGCGTGCCGCGGCGGACGTAGAGGGCGCCGGTGCCCTTCGGGCCGTAGATCTTGTGGCTCGAGATCGTCAGCAGGTCGACACCCAGATCGTCGACGTCCACCGGGACGCGGCCCAACGCCTGGACCGCATCGGTGTGCACCGGGATGCCCTTCTCGTGCGCCAGGCGCGCGACCTCGCGCACCGGCTGGAGCGTCCCGATCTCGTTGTTGGCAAGCATCACCGAGACGAGCACCGTCTCGGGCGTGAACGCGGGCGCCACTTCCGCGAGCTTCACGCGGCCGGTGGTGTCGACCGCCAGGTAGGTCGCCGCGTGCCCCCGCTTGGCGACGTACTGGCAGGTGTTGAGCACGGCCGGGTGCTCGATCGCACTCGTCACCACGTGCCCCGGGCGGCCCTCCGGCGTGCGGGCCAGCTCGAGCACGCCGCGAATCGCCTGGTTGTCCGCCTCGGTGCCACCGCTGGTGAAGACGATCTCGCGTGGCTCGGCGCCGAGCAGGCGTGCCACTTGCGCGCGGGCCTTCTCCACCGCCTCCCGCGCCGCGCGACCCAGCTCGTGCACGCTCGAGGCGTTGCCGTAGGCGTCGCGCAGGTAGGGCAGCATCGCCTCCAGGACCGCCGGATCGACCGGTGTCGTGGCGTTATGATCCAGGTAGATCCGATTCATCACGACCGCTCCTGTGGTCAGACCAGCTCGCGCGCCGCGCGGGGGGATCGCTTCGACCGGGCCAGCTCGGCCAGGTTGACCGCCGCCAGCCGCCGCTCGACCACCTGGCTCAGCTCGAGCCACAGGTCGCGCGTGGCACAGCAGTCGTACAGGTCGCAAGGCTGACCGCGCTCGTTGCAGTCCACCAGCACGATCGGCCCTTCCAGGGCGATCACGATGTCGCGCACATTGATCTGCTCGGGGGCGCGGGAGAGGGTGTAGCCGCCGTGACTCCCGCGCAGGCTGCGCACTAGCCCGGCGGCGCGCAACGACGTCAGGAGCGCGTGCAGATACTTGCGCGGGATCTGCTGCCGCTCGGTGATGACGCGCATCTCGAGCGGGCCCCCTCTCCCCCAGTGCCGCGCCAGTTCCACCATGGCCCGCAGGCCGTACCGTCCTTTGGTTGAGATTCTCATGGCTTCATCCTACCCTGTGTCCGGATCGTTGTCTACATGGATAGTAGACAATTGAAGGCCAGGCCGGGTTCCGCGAATAGCCAGAAACGTGCCGGCGGCGGTTCGTACGTATTCTATTACGCCACAGTTAGTTGCGATCCACGCCACGCGGTCAGGGTCACCGAAACCGCGATTTCACGCTGCCCCAGGTCTCAGGGATGGCGGCGGGCGGGTTGTCGTCTGTCACCGTGAGGATCACCCGGACGCGCTCGTAGCAGCTGGGGGCGTGCACCTCGACGCTGCCTTCGTACACGGCCGGACCGAGAAGGCCGGGGCTCGTGTTGACAGTAACCCTGTAGCTGGTCGATCCGGGATCCCCGATGGTCTGGACGTCCAGAGCCATCCAGTTCTCCGACGCGACGAAGGACAGGCTGCCGTTGTCGTTGGTCCGGACGTTGCGGGCCTCGAAGAGCCCCGACGCCGGTGAACCCGCCCCCGCCTGCAGCTCGAGGGTGTCGGGGTCCGCGGCCGGACGGCCCAGGTCCTGGTGCGTGCACGCGTCGATGACGACGCAATCGCCGCAGTTGGAGCCCGCTCGCGCCCCGGGCAGCACGATCCACTCGCAATCGGACACGCCGGCGACCTCGAACCACCCCGGCGACGTCACGTCGAGGACGATCTTCGCGACGCCGAGCCCGCCTTGGCTCCACGCCAGCCCGCCAAAGTCGGGCAGCCGGACGATGCCCCCATGCTCCGCGGGCTCGAAGCTCGTGGGGCCGGGGCCGCAGACGTCGGCGCTCAGGAACACCCAATCGGCGGGCCAGTCGACGCCCAGGGCGACGCCGCCAGGCGCACAGAACGCGTACGGGGAGTTGGTGATCAGGTCGAACTCGAGCGGGCCCAGGAGAGGCGTGCTCTGCCGGAGCCCCGTGCAGTACCAGAACGGCATCCAGCCGCAGAGAGTATCCCCGATCGGTTGCACGTGCGTGAGGACATAGTTCTCCGTCCCGGGATTGGCCCGTGCCGTGTTCCCACCACCGATCACGGCGAGGATGCCCACCAGCAGCCACGCACGCGCTCTTGCTCCAGCCATCTCTCCCACGTCGCCGTCCGCCTCCCCGCCCCCGACTCTCTCTGGCCCTACTCGCCCCGCTCGCGATACCGGTTCTTGACGCTTCCCCAGGTCTCGGGCTCCGCGGCCGTCTTCGGCAGGACGGTGAAGGTCACCCGAGCACACTCCGAGCATCGCATCCGCTGCACTTCGACCCAACCCTCGTAGACGCCGGGATCCAGGTTCTCAGCGTCGGCCGTGACCGAGACCCGGTAGTCAGGAAGGTCGTGACCGGGCGGCAGCGCCTCCACGTCGAGGGACATCCAGTCCTCGGTGGGGACGAACGACACGCTCTCCCCGGGTTGCAGGTACTCGACCTCGACATCGATTTCATCCGAGGCCGTCCGCCCGACGTCCGTCTGGAGCTCGAGCTCTGCAGGGTCCAAGTACGGGAACGGAAAGCCCGGCCGGTACACCCCGAACGGGCCCCAGGTGCACGGCCATGCGCATTCGCCGCACTCCCGGCCCGCGTGCACCGGCGTCCATGCCACGGCGTCACAGCCGACGATGTCGGTGATCCCGAAGCTGCCCGGTGAAGTGACGACCAGGGCGACCTGAGCCATGCTCTGCAGCCACGGGTACGAGGGATCCTCGAGAGAGTTCACATGCAGGATCCCGGTGTTGCCCTCGCGGGTGAACGAGTTGTCGGGGTCCCCGCAGACGTCCACGCCGACAAAGAGCCAGTCCGCCGGCCACGTAACGATGATATCGAAGTGACTACACCAACTACCCCCGGGCGCGCGGAAGAGGTCGAACTCGAGGGGTCCGGTGAGCCTCGTGGATTCGACGAGTTCGTCGCATGAATCGATCGGCGGCTGCCAGCAGAAGACGCTTTCGAGGGGCTGAACATGGATGAAGTAGATGTCGGGCGGTATGGGAT
>Ga0163210_1001487_pt1 | contig 10172 bp, 10 predicted proteins | sample Kivu_220m_FD_113536 | JGI IMG/M metagenome (GOLD analysis project Ga0163210, IMG submission 113536) | Freshwater microbial communities from Lake Kivu, Western Province, Rwanda to study Microbial Dark Matter (Phase II) - Kivu_220m | ecosystem: Environmental > Aquatic > Freshwater > Lake ... | reverse complement strand
CAGTAATTCTGCATCTTGCTACTTAACAGCCCCAATTCAAGCTCAAAAATTCTATTTTCCCACAGCATTTATTTTCATCAATTTCGCAAAGGATAAAAATATTTTAAAAAATTAGCCATTTTTTTGATTTTGGAGTGCCTAAAACATCAATTATTTATATAATTATTGTAAGGTGTTTTTTGTTGGTTTGAAAATATGGGAGGTGCTAAAGCGGTATTGGGTGGGTCCATTTTGCAAGAATATATTCTGCTTTTACAAGCTCTACCAAAAAGGATTTTGCATTAATCCTTCTATCTTTAATGTTTCGGGCAAAAAATATATTAAAGATATTGAGCGCAATAAATAAAAACAGGATAAAAGCGACAATTGCATTTTGGCTATGCCTGTATACATGGTCTGCATTCCATGTATTTACAGCCTCATTAAAGCAGCCATTTTCAATCTGCCACCTGGCGTGGCATATTGATACAACATTTTTCAAACTGACAACTGGAGGCAGATTGGTAACCCAATACCAGTCTGCCTTCTCCTGGCTTATTTCCCACTTGCCTGGTTTACCTGCATGGTGTCTTTGTGTTTTTGTCTCCTCTGACTTAATTACCCTTACAGGTTTTTTGTATGAGTCCCAGGCTCCCCCTATAGTGTTATCCCAGACTTTGTATGTGGTGTTTTCATCTGCATACACAACAGGGTCAGAAATACTTGAAAGTAAAACTGCTTCATTATATAGCTGCCTGGTCTCATCCTTTAGCACTGCTGCAGCGTATTTACCATGGCTGGCCAAAAGATTAAATACAGTCCCTTTTAAATAAAGTCCATCCCCTACAACAACTTCAAATGCTTTGGGGTAATTTACACAAACACGTTCAAGCAGCCTGCCTGAGCTTGTAAGTTCCCCCTCACCCGGATATATGGGCTCAATATCAAGCATAAAACAAAACCTGGGACCAACCAGTATAAATGCAGTATATCTGTGGTAGTAATTTAACTTAACCTCTCCCTCTATTTTAGAAACATTTCTAACACTGCAGCCGCTGCACCAGTATATTTCAGAAGAACAAATCTCATGACCGTCAACAACACCAATATATTTTCCACAATAGTCCTCAATCATCTTAGATCTTTTTGCCTTTAAGTAAATGGATTTTAATGCCTGCCTTAAACAATCCAAATCTATTGTGTCTGAGACTCTTGCAATAGTTGATGCAGATGGAACTTTAGACGAAATGTTTGGAACACTTGAGATTTCTCTTAAATTATTGAATTTATTGAGCGAACCTAGGCCACAAAAAAGAATGGAAAGAATTGATACGGCAATATCAGAGCAGGCTATCTGGGGTTTTGCCCTGCCATCAGAAATATTATCAATTAAAGAAAATAGATTAAAATATTTATTAGAATAATTGACAATTCTTTTAAACATCACCTTTTTTTAAAAGTTCAAGATCTGCATAGTTTATCTCAGATATCTTATCAACAAGATCTTTTATTTTATGATAAGCTTTTACTTTGGAGGTTACCTCCTCTTCAAGCCTTTTTGGAACATATATCATCTTGGTTGTATTGTTTTGTTTTTTACCGATATACATTGATATGTGCTTTTTGCCCTCTTTTATGCACCTGCAGCTTTTATTTCCGCACACTCTTTTCATAATTACAATATTTCCCTTTAGAAAGCTTGCCTTACCAATAAGTTTTGCCAGATGGTTTGTTGCCTGTTTTAATGATAAATTCATATATTTTCTGTTCACTATTATCCTCCATATCTTATGATTTACTGTAAGTATATCATATTTATATTAAAAATCCACTTATTTCTTGAATGCGAATTTGCTTTTTTAAGAAAAAGAGGTATTTTAGCTCAATTTAAACCTAAATTTGAATTATCACAAATCAAGATGCGGAATTACTGATTTACCCAGGACTTCTTTATAAGCTCCAAGCGTGAGAAATGCAGTATTTTCCCACGTAAAAAGATTTGACCTTGCAGTACCTTTAACCTGCAGTTCTTTTCTTAAATTCTCGTTTTCCAATATAGTGATAGAAGCCTCATAGATTTCTTTTTCGCTATAAGGGTTTACCGTAACCGCCGCACCCCCTGCTACCTCTGGCAGTGATGAGACATTGGATGTCAGAACGGGGGTCTTTGACGCCATTGCTTCCAGAACCGGCAGCCCGAATCCTTCATAAATAGAGGGATACATAAAAAATCTTGCTTTATTATAAATCACGGGCAGATCAGTTTCTTCCACATAACCAAGAAATTTAACTTTATTTTCAAGACCTTTTTCTTTTACCAGATTATAAACTGTCTCATTTTTCCATCCGGCTCCTCCTGCACAAATCAGAAACAGGTCCTCATATTTTTCATCCTTAATAATATTATTAAACACTTTGATTATTCGCTCAAAATTTTTCCTGGGTTCTATTGAAGATACACACAAAATATAACCTAAATCTCTGAGTCCATGTTTTATTAAGATATCTTCCCTGTTTTCTTCAGAAACAGGGTCACTGAAAATATGGTCTACACCCAGATATATCACTTTTATTTTTTCCTCCGGTACATGAAAAAACCTGATCAGATCCTTTTTGGTCTGGTAACTGTCGCAAATTATTTTATCCGGTCTTGAGTTTATATAAATCAGATTCTGCATCAGAAGTTTTATATTGCCTTCAGTATGCATATCCGGAAATAAAAGAAAGCTCAAATCATGAATTGTTACGACAAGTTTTGCCCTTAAAAGTTCCGGGATCATATATGCAGTAGAATGAATTACATCAACATTTCCAAGTATGCTTTCTTTACCTTCAATTGAAGATCTTATCCATTTCTTTTCAATGGCAGAAGTGCTGCTGTCAATTTTATTCATTGAGAAATTCGTATAAATATTAGGGTTTCTGTAGTAATCGCCAAAAATTCCTGCATTTTCCTCTTTGTTCCATCCATCAGGAAAGCAGTCATAAAAAAACGGATATCCGAGATATTGGTTGTCGGTATCAATTTTCAGCAAAAACTTAAGCAGATTTGCTGCATAGATACCAACCCCGCCTGATCTGTCAATATATCTTGATATATCTATCCCTATTTTCATAATTAATTCGTTTTTTTAATTAAAGTTATTATTAAAGAAGGCAATTGCAGTACAGTTATAAACTTTATTTCAAAGTAAAACTATTTTTAAATTTCCTTAAGTATTTTATTTATTTTTACATTTAAATCATGAATCTGGACATTTATTACATCCCAAACAATGTTCCAGTCTACACCAAAATAATCATGAATTAACTTATCTCTAATGCCTGCTATTTTTTTCCATTCAATATCAGGATGCCTATCTTTTAGTTCTTTAGAAATATTTTTTATAGCCTCTCCTATTATTTCAAGGCTCCTGATTATTGCCCTTTTTAAAACTTCATTTTTAATTAAATCATCAAATTTTAATTGTCTGCTTTCTTTAATTATAAAAGCAGTTTCGTCAATTATATGTTCAAGATAAATCCTGTCATGTTTCAATTCTTATTTTTTCCTTTTCAATATAAGGTTTGAGGTATGGACTAAGACTTCCTGGCGTGATTATGCTTATTTTCTTTTTAAACAAATTTTCCAGGGAAAAAATTAAATCCATGTAGTTATTAAATGTTGGCTTTTCAAAATCTACAAAAAAATCTATGTCACTATCTTCTCTTTGTTCATTTCTTACATAAGAACCAAAAAGATCTATTGTTTTCACTGAATACTTTTTTAAGATATTTTTATTTTCTAAAATTATTTTATTTATTTCTTCTTTGTTTAGCATGTTTAATACTCCCACACAAATAAATTTTAAAAAACCCTGCATATTTCATACAATTAATTTATTTTATTATATCATTTTATATTAATAATAATAAAAACAGCAAAACAATCTTCTGCCTATAAAGCAACAAACACAAACTGTTATTGTATATGATAAAAATTAATTTTTAAAAATTGCTGCAAAAAAATCCTGAATATAAAGACTTAAACAAAAAATTTAAAACAGTTAAAATTTTAAACCTTCAATCATTTTATTAAATCCTTTAATTCTTTGCTGCCAGAGATAATTATTTTTAGCTTTCTTATACCCTTCTTCTCCCATTTTTTGAGCAAGCTCTTTATTCTTCATCAGTTTCAGTATGTATCCGGCAATCATCTCATAATCACCAAATGGGACAAGAAAACCATTAATTCCTTCATCAATTACTTCCATCACCCCGCTGCAATAAGCGGCAATTAACGGCTTCATGCGAAGCCATGATTCAACATATACCAGCCCGAAGGAATCTGATTTTGAAGGCATTACAAAAACTTCACACCCTTCAATTGCATTATTCTTATCTTCTTCGGTTGCATAGTTTAAAATTATCGTATTTTCAAAAACATATCTCTTCTGTGCAAGCAGATATACCTCAAATTCAGATAAAATCTGCCCGATGAGCACCAGCTTTATATCTATGCCTTTTCCCCATAATATTTTCATAGCTTCAACTGTATGATGCGAGCCTTTATCATGGGTTTGAGTTGAAATCTGAAGAACATATGGCGAATCGATATTATATTTTTCCCTGAATTTCACGCCATTATCCTGAATATCTGCCTCTTCATCGACACCTATACCGCTTACTTTAATTTTAGCAGAATTTATCCCGTAGGCTGTAAGTTTTTCTTTTTCATCATTTGTTATTGTCAGTATATAATCGGCCTGGTCAAGCATATACTTCCCTTTTTCGTTAAAAAAAAGATTAAAATTTTCATCAGAATTAGGCTCTCCAAAATGCACAAGGGGTACCAGAATAAATGGAATTTTTTTTACTTTCGCATAAAAAAATGCGGGATAAATTAAATAGTAGTGAGGAAATACTCCTGAAATTATAAAATCAAATTTCTTCGGCATAAAAATTGCAATTAAAAACATATATAAATAGTATCCCGGAACAAATATATATGGATTTCCTATCAGGAATTTTATAGTTCTGCCAGGCAGTTTTGAAAGAAATTGCAGTAAGGCATTTTTATTTGGAAGATGAAAAATCCTGAACCTTTTTATCCTTATATTCCTGCCGATTTTTGCCTTACTTTCCTTTATATATTTTTTTCCAGGATAATAAAAGAAGTCATTGTCCCAGACATTTGTAGTAAACACACTCACATCACAATCTTTTTCATCAAGAATTGTTGCCCATTTTAAAAACTGTCTTTCAGACCCTCCAAGGAACGGCCAGAACCTGTGAAGAACCATAAGGCATCTTCTCCCGGAAACATTCTTAATATCCTGAAAGGTTTTTTTAGCTTGTTTTCCTCTGTACTTTTCTTCCATAATTATAAAAATCTTATTTTTTAAAGTATTTAAAAATCATCAGCCTGCTAAAGTTCAGCCATTTCCTTTCTTAAGTATTGCGAGTCTTCACTCAGTATTGATACTTCTATTACAAACAAATCTTTAAAATTACAAACAAATTTATTAAAGGTATCATTGTTCATTTTTTCCATATTGCCATTAAAATAACCGGCATTATTGTAAACTGCGCGCTTTTCCTTCCAGATCATATCCTTATCAAATGAGAAAATTACGCTTATTTCTTTTTGCCCCTTCAATAATTCATTTGGTATTTCCAGAACAGCCGTATTCATTCTTTCATTAAGCTTCAAGCAGAAAATCTTTCCTTCAATATCCACAAACAAGTTCTCCGCTTTTTTATCATAAAGAAAATATTGCAGCTGAAAGTAATATTTGTAATTATCTCCCCTGTAAGGATTGTCTAAAATAAGATCGGCATAATTAAAAAAGAACCTTCCTCTCGGATAACCTTTTGTTATGAGGCTTTTCCAGCCTCTTCCTATACCTTTATCATTTATTCCCATTACGATCCTGTTTGTCTTTTCTCCATACTTTTCGAACCTGTTCCATAAGATATCAAGATACTGCATGGGTATATGCTTCCTGCAAGGATTTGTTGTGGTAGTGCTTACCATCCCCCACATTTTCATGGTTTTTCCGGACCTCAGCCTGCTTCTGTAATCTTTCTTTATGATTCTTTTCCCAATTATTAAAGGCAGTTTTGCCAGAAAAATCAGATAGATATAAAACTCCCTGAAAAAATTCACAAAATCATACCGGACAAGCAGATCCTTCATGATAAAACCAAACTCATATCCTGTAATCTGGGGAATTATTTTTGCAAGAAAGCCAATCGGATAGTTTTTTAATATAAAAATAAAGCGTGAACGTTTAAGATAAAAATGCTTTTTTAAGGAAAGGACTCCGCTTGTGGCTGAAAACTTATGATAAACCAGCGCTTCTTTTACATAATCAACAGTATAATCTGAATATTTCCATGTCCTGAAACAAAAGTCTATATCCTCATAATACATGAAGTACTTGCTTTCAAAAAAGCCTACCGTATCAAAAACACCTTTTTTTATCAGAGCTGCCCCACCGGAAACAGATAAAACTTCACCGCTCTCAGTATGGCATTCTTCATCCAGTTCAAAAAAATCCCTGTCCCAACCGCTTCCAAAATAATTTACCATTCCCCCGGTACTGTTTATATACTTCGGCCAGTAGTAAATAAGCATTTTTCCTGCCAGTATTCCGCAGCCAGGTTTTTGTTCACCATAATCTACCAGGTTTTTCAGCCATTCCCTGCCAAGTCGCAAATCATTATTTAATATTCCGAAGTAATCAACTTTCCCGTATTTTTTAAGTCCGCACCTTACAGCTTTATTAAAAGCATCACCATATCCTTTATTGCTCCAGTTAATTAGAATCTCACACTGCGGATAAATTTCTTTTATAAAATTAACACTGCCATCTTTTGAATTGTTGTCCACTATTAATACCTGAAGTTCTTTATAAGACTGACTGTATATTGAATCAAGGCATTCGCCGATAAAATTTATTCCATTATAATTAACGATTATTAAAAGGACTTTCGGACTATTGCTTTCTTTTCTGAATCCATATAATAGTTCCTTTTTAAATTCGGCATCATCATTTTTTATCTGCGAATTTTCTTTATCATCTATACTGTTTATTCTTTTTCCCATGAAGTCCGCTTTGATTTAAGTAATTAAAGATATTTTGAATCCTGATTGGATGTTGAAATAACTTAAGGTTTTAAATTTTTTGCACTTTCATTTCCGAATTTAAATCAGCAATACCTTCTGACTTGTTATGCTTCATAACATTTATTGTAAGCATGTTATTTACCCAATCGCAATAAGTTCTGAAATCTTTATAACCAACAGCAGGAGAAACATAATAAACCCCTCCCATTAAAATGATTTTTTGTCTGAAAGATATTCTTACATTGTCTCCTGGTTTAAAAGTACCAACCGTTACATTGTTTAATCTGTTGTTTGTCCCATAGACGGTATTTCCCTTAAAATCAATTATCCTTATTCCGAATATGGGATTTTCCACTTCTGCCTTAAAGGTGGCATCAAATTCTATTTTAACTTCATCACCATACTTGCAATAATCAATTGGTTTTCCTTCATTATCAAGAAGCCTTATATCCTCAATTTCAGCATCTCCCGAGCCGAATCTGTTAATTATATTGCTGTTGCTGCTGAGATTGGTTGCAGCAAGTCTGTCTATGTCCTCTCCGGTAATTACCTTCTGGTTGTTTTCAATGATAGTCTGAAATATTTTATTTCTTTCTTCCTTTTGCTGTTCGTGAGCTCTTTCCATCTCAATATTTTCAACAAATGAACGATAAGAGCTTACTACCGCTACAGGACCACCGATCTGCTCTATTTTTCCGTTTTTTAAAAATATTACCCTATTGCAGAGATCCTGTATGGTGCCCAGGTCGTGTGAAACAATTATTATGGTATTCCCCTGCTTTATGAAGTCATAAATAACCTTGTAGCATTTTGCCTGAAAAGCCTGATCCCCAACCGCCAGCACTTCGTCTACCAGTAATATGTCAGGGTTAACATTGATGGCAACGGAAAAACCAAGCCTCATATACATTCCCGAAGAATAATTTTTGACCGGCATATCAATGAATTTCTCAAGTTCCGAAAATTCAACTATTTCATTAAACTTTTTTTCAATATTCTTTCGCTTCATACCCAGAATAGCCGCATTTATAAATATATTCTCACGGCCTGTCAGATCAGGATGAAATCCCGCACCAAGCTCAAGGAGTGCGGAAATTGATCCGTTGACTTTAACCTGGCCCTTTGTTGGCTGCAGAATTCTTGATATTAATTTTAACATCGTGCTTTTTCCCGAGCCATTGGGCCCGATAATACCCAGCGTTTCACCATGATTTACATTAAAAGAAACATCATCAAGAGCAAGAAACTCAATAAATTTTGTTCTTCTAAGATGAATAATGGTTTCTTTAAGGCTTGGATTTTTTTCGTAATGAATTCTGTAGCGTTTAGTAACATTATCAACTTCAACAGCATAATCATTGACGCTTACATCTCTTACTCTTGTAATTTTATTTGTTATAATCCCCGGCTGGGATTTCTTTACAATTTCCGGCATTTTTATTAAATAAAACCTTTTTGGTTAATATGAATAAAAACAGCAACAATAACTTATTGTAATTAAATATTGTTCCTTTTTTAATTATTATTATCTCTCCTGGAAGCAGCAACAGCTTTAAATCTCTTCCGCAAACCTGGGTTCAAGTTTTTTAAACACAAAATAACCTATAAAAAATATTAAAAGGATAAGCCCTATATTTGTAACAACCATAAACCAGTTAGGCCAGAGTATTCCTTCCGGATATTTTACATGATAAAACATATTTCTGTACATTGAGGTAATGGTAGTCATCGGATTAAACCTTAATATCACCTGAAACCTTGGCGGAACCAGATTTAAAGGATAAATGATGGGGGTTCCAAAAAACCATACCATTATTATTATGTTTATAAGATGAGATAAGTCTCTGAAAAATACATTTAATGCCGACACCAGCAATGTCAGACCCGCAACCAGGAAAAATTCAGCAATAATTAATACCGGAAACCAGTATAAGAATATATAAAACTTATAACCTAAAAAAATAAGCACTATTAATAATGCAATAAGCTCAAGGAAAAAATTAAAAAGATTTGCAAATACAACAGATAACGGGATAATTTCCCTCGGGAAATATATCTTATTTACCAGATTGCTGTTTGCAACAATACAATTTGCCCCGTAACTGACTGAGTTTGACAGAAAGTTCCAGGAAAGCAGCGCGCTTATTAAAAAAACCTCATAATCTTTTACTCCCAATCTCATAACAAAAGAAAATACGAAAGTATAAACAAGCATCGTAAGAAGAGGGTTGATGAGAGACCAGAAAAATCCTAAAAACGAACCTCTGTATTTTACTTTAAGCTCTTTTTTTGTAAGGCTGAATATAAGCTCATGATAAGAGAATAGATTCCTGAAATCAGTTATTATATTACTTTTAATATCAAACTCCCCGGTTATTTAAAAGAATATTTATTTTATTAAATTAAAAGATTAAGTTAAAGAAATAGGGTCGTTCTTATCACCTTATACAATCTCCTCTTAAAACTTTTGTATATTATATCATTTAAAAAAAATTAATTAATAGTCTGAATGTTTTTTCTATAATGAAACTGTATCAGTCTTACTTTAAGTAATATATTACTTGAAAATTAGTATTACCTATAATATAATTATTACAATAATTATATTAATACTTATAAAAAGGCGGTTTATTTGTCCAGGATTACTAAAAAGGGTCAGGTTACCATTCCAAAAGAAATCAGAGATTTATTTGGCATAAAACCAAATGACCTTGGTGAGTTCACCGTAAGAGACGGGTCTATTATATTTTTAGTTAAGAAAGGTACAATTCTTGATTCTCATAGGATTAAAACTGATAAAAAAATTGACTTTGCCAAACTAAGAGAGCTTATGGAAAAAGATATCGCAGCAAACATTGTAAAGGAAATGAAATGATTTTTATTGATGCTAATATTTTTATAAGATATTTTGTCTCTGATGATTCATATAAATCAAAAAAAGTTGAGGAGCTTTTCCAAAAAATAGTAAATGGGGAAACGGAGAGCTTTACCAATCAAATGGTTATTGCAGAAATTGTCTGGGTTCTTGATAAATTCTATGATATGGACAGACAATCGATATGCGACAATATCGAATTTATTT
>Ga0163210_1001486_pt1 | contig 10179 bp, 8 predicted proteins | sample Kivu_220m_FD_113536 | JGI IMG/M metagenome (GOLD analysis project Ga0163210, IMG submission 113536) | Freshwater microbial communities from Lake Kivu, Western Province, Rwanda to study Microbial Dark Matter (Phase II) - Kivu_220m | ecosystem: Environmental > Aquatic > Freshwater > Lake ... | reverse complement strand
GTGATGCTCGCGCTGGCCGCGTTGATGGTGTGGCGATGGGTTGACCTGTTCAAACGCAACGGGCATTGGAAGAAAGACGCCACCGCGCCGGAGGTGGCGCGATGAAAAACGCGTGGGTGTTCTTATTGCTCATGCTGCTCATGGTCAACTGCGCGACCGCCCAAGCCGCGCGGTTATCCGAGATCGAACCGAACGTTTCAGCCGATGGTTGGGCGCGCGTGCCCGCTGGCAAGTTCTTGATGGGACAGCACAATCACGAAACCATGATTGCCTATGACTATGAGATCATGGTTAACGATGTGACGAACACGCAGTACGCGCGCTATCTCGACGACGCGCTCGCGGCCGGCAAGGTCAGAATCGTCGATAACCAGATCGTCGGCTATTATCCGGGCGATCCGTTCCATGGGGCGCGCCACGAAGAGCAAGTCACGGCGGGCGATAAACTGCACATTCCACTGCGAGACCCTTGGCTTCGTCTGGCGTTTGACGGGACGCTTCAGCAGTTCGCCGCAGAATCGGGCTACGAAAATCATCCGATGACGCCGGTATCGTGGTTCGGCGCGAAAGCGTACTGCGAATATTACGGCTGGCGGTTGCCGAGCGAGGCAGAATGGGAAAAAGCCGCGCGCGGTGTGGATGCGCGACCATTCCCTTGGGGTGGGACGATTGCACGGAACAATGCGAATTACTACGACAGTCGCGATCCCTTTGAGAAAGCCGCCGGCAAGCAGGGTGACACCACGCCGGTCGGTTACTACGATGGCAAGACGCACGATGGCTACGCGACACTCGACTCGCCTAGTCCGTACGGCGCGTATGACATGGCAGGCAACGTCTGGCAATGGACGGGCGATGTCCCGGTGGGCAAACACCATCGCTATTTGCGCGGGGGCAGCAAAGGCAGCTACGATTACGATCTACGCGTGTGGACGCGGAATGATGCGCGACCCGATTACTACGATACGAGCATTGGGTTTCGGTGTGTCAGATGATGCGCGGCGTGGTGCCGGAGTGTGCAAAACGGAACACGCCATACGAGGGTGATACTGATGAAAACACTCGGGATCAAGTTACGCGCATATTGGGCGCTGATCAAAAGTCTGCAAACCGGGCTTTTGCTTATCACCGGTCTCGCTAGCTATATGAGCGCGCGCTGTCCAGTAACGACCTGGGAAATGCTGCTCGCGGTCGCTGGCAGTTTGGGCCTGGCGATCAGCGGCAGCACTGTACTGAACATGGTGTACGACCGCGACATCGACGCGAAGATGAAGCGCGCGTGCAGGCGCCCGCTGCCGTCAGGCCAAGTCTCGGTGCGCGAAGCATTGGGACTTGGGTTATTTCTTTCCATCACTGGTGTGGGCTGGGCATTCGCGCTGAGTCCACTTTACGGCGCGATTGTTTTCGCGGGCTTGTCCTTCGACATGGGCGTCTACACAATCTGGCTCAAGCGCCGCACACCGTACTCGATCTTCGTCGGCGGACTAGCCGGGGGCATGCCCGCCCTTGCTGGACGCGTGCTCGGAGTGGGCGGGGTCGATGCCATCGGTATACTGCTCGCGCTGGCGGTGTTGCTGTGGATTCCGACACACATCCTGACATTCAACATCAAGTACGCGGACGACTACGCGCGTGCCGGCGTTCCAACCTTCCCATCCCAGTACGGCATCAACACGACGCGTCGGATCGTCATCGGGTCATCCCTCGCAGTGGCTGTGGCGATCGTGACGGCCGCGCTCGGCGTTGGGATGACGTGGGGTTACTTGCGGCTGCTCTTTGTGCTCAGCGCGGGCTTGCTGGTTCTGGCCGTTGCCAACATGCTGCGGCCATCGGAGCGATTGAATTTCGGCTTATTCAAGTACGCCTCGGCGTATATGCTCGGTTCAATGGTACTCTTTGCGGCGGAGGCAATCTATTGAAAAAGTTGTATTGTGATTATGACCGGTCGGCCAGCCGAGTCAGTCCATTCTTGTCGGTCAACTGGAACTCAGTGCGCGTGATGCGAATCAAGCCCTTGTCGGAAAAGTTGTAGAGCGCGCGGCAAACCATCTCGCGGGTCGTGCCGGCGCATGCCGCCATTTCATCCAGTGTGAGATCACGTTTCAGACGGTCGCCCTCCGCGTCTTTGAAATGATCGAGCAAAAGCCGCGCCACTCTGCCGGCAACGGGCTGAAACGCCAGTTCGCCGAGAATCGCGCTCGCGCGTTCCATACGGCGCACGAGGAGGCGGCAGAGTTCCCAGGAGGCGGTGCCATTTTCCAGTAGAAAGGGCAGAATCAGGTTGCGCCGCCAGAGGTAGACGCAAGTCGTCTCGCGTGCCTGGAGGGTGACGATGGAAGGCGCATCCTCAAAGAAAAAAGCCAATCCCCAGAAAACCTCACCGGGTCCGAGTGTTGCGACAATCAGACTGCGTCCTTCTTCCGATTCTCTCAGCAGATCAATCGCGCCATTTTCGATAAGCAACAGGTACGGCCAAACCTCGCCATAATGCGCGACGAATTCACCTTTTTGAAATTCACGCTGTACGGCGCGACGCGCAAGTTCGGATCGTTCCCCGGCGTTCCATCGGGCAAACAAGGGGCTTTGTTCCAAAAGAGTGTCTGGCGGCTTCACATCGCCTCCTACGAATCGCTGGCTGAACCATTACATCGATTCTATAGTCGAATCTATGCATTGTCAAAAGACCTCTTACAAACCCGTTTCGTCGTACACCCACATGATGACAAGGGGCCGCCCTCTGAGATTTCAGTAGATTTCACGGGTTTGAGATACTGAACTCTCACCGAATCTCCATTCGATTTTGACCTAAATTAGACTCGCCGGCTGTACTCTAGAATCAGTCGCCACGGCGGCAAACTCGCCTCATGGAGGGGTATCTTGACGGTTGTTTTTCCGCGCTCGATCTCCGAAAGCTCATCAAGCCGCAGCACAAATCTCCAATCACAAATCTCTCCTCCGACGAATGCGCGTCGGTCGCAGTTCGCGAAGAATCGCAAGCGCGCCGGGCAATCCACGCCACCGAGTTCACCCAACTGGGCTGCCCAATGACGCACCACCCGCGCGGCAATGCAAGTTTGGGCAGCACTTGCGTATGCCGGGAATTGGGTCGAAGAACCAGAGCGCCGCGAAAATGTCCTCTTGACATTCCGTTCAACATGAGTAATATAGGCACACTTTTACTATGGTCTTCGTGGTTTTACACAGATTTTTCAGTTGATTTATGCCTCAGACACCGCATGCTGAATCCGACTGGCTGACGCTCAGCAAAGCCAGCCAACTCCTGGGAATCCATCCGAGCACTCTGCGGGGGTGGGCCGACGCTGGTCTCATCCATGCATTTCTCACGCCGGGGGGACATCGCCGCTTCCAGGTGGCCGAGTTGCTCGCGTTTCTCAATCACCGACGCACGCACACTGGGACACGCGCACTGGCCGCAGCCCCCGACCAAACGCTCCAGCAAGTTCGTCAGCAATTGAGCGAGCAGCCGGTCACGCGGCAGAGTTGGTATCAACGCATGTCCGATGCTGAGCGGGCCCAACACCGTGAAACGGGAGCACGGCTGTTGGGGTATTTGCTCCAGTTCGTCAGCCGCAACGAGAATGCCGAGCATTTTATCGTCGAGGGCCGCAGCTTGGTGCAGGAGTACGGACGCGAATTCGCGCGAGCGAATTCTTCAGTGAGCGAATTGGCGCAAGCCTTTCTCTTCTTTCGCCGTATGATCGTCAATGCCGCCTATTATCCCGCGGGCGGCAGCGCGCCGAGCGATGCGGAAGGGATGCGCCTTTTGCAGCGTATTACGCTGTTCATGGACGAGATGCTGATTGCGACGCTTGATGCGTACGAACACGCGGCGCGGAACATCGTCGCTTCCCATCAAGTCATTCCGAGTCCGAAGAAGAAAACTATTTCACGAACGCCGTCGCGACGATCGAAATAAGGCCCTGGAGTCCCGTTTGTGAGCCAGCAAATCCTGATGATGGGATTGAATCACACCACCGCGCCGATTCAACTGCGGGAACAAATTGCCGTGTCGGCTTGCCTCCGTGAAGATGCTTTCGACCGACTGCGTGCCCACCTGGATCCGGCACTCTTCCCCGAACGCTTGATTCTCTCCACCTGCAATCGAACAGAAATCTACGTCCTCACTTCTGATCGCGCGCGCGGCGAATCTGTTTTGGGGGATGTTTTCACAGCGTACGACGTGTTCTCTCCCCCAGTCAACTTGCTCTACACCTCCGTTGACCGCGATGCGGTCGCGCATCTCTTTGCCGTCGCGTGCGGAATCGATTCGATGATTGTCGGCGAGTTCGAAATTCTAGGGCAGGTTCGCCGCGCCTACCTCGCCGCGGACGAGCGAAATTCAATCGGTCCGATGCTCCACCATTTGTTCAACGATGCAATCCACGTCGGCAAGCGCGCACATGCCGAAACCGCCATCGGCGCGGGGGCGGTGTCGGTGGCGTATGCGGCCGTCGCCCTCGCGCGCCAACATCTCGGCGACTTGGCGGGACGGCGCGCGCTGGTTATCGGCGCGGGCGAAATGGCGCAACGCGCCGCCAAGAATCTCGCCGCCGACGGCGCGTGCGCGGTGATGGTTGCCAATCGAACCTTCGAACACGCGCTCTCCCTCGCGCAAGAAATCCGTGGGCACGCGATCCAGTTTGGCCAACTGCCGGCCGCGCTCGTGGAAGCCGACCTCGTCATCAGCGCGACGGCAGCACCCCATCTCATTCTCGACGCGCCGGCCGTCCGGGCCGCGCTCAGCGCGCGGGGCGGTCAGCCGTTGTGCTTGATGGATATTGCCGTGCCACGCAACATCGAGCCCCAGGTGGCAGAGATCCCCAACGTCAAACTCTTCAACATTGACGATTTAAATCAACTGGTGGATGCCAATCGCGCCGAACGCGAAAAGGCGATCGCTCAAGTCCGCGCCCTCATCGCCGACGAGGTTGAGAAATTCTGGGAGTGGTATTCCGAGCGCCGAGCGGTACCTGTGATCGCCGAGTTGCGCGGACGCGCCGAGGACATTCGCGAGGCGGAACTTGAAAAGGCGCTGCGGCGCCTTGGCCATCTTCATCTGAACGAACGCGATCGCAATGTGATCGCCGCGCTTTCTGCGAGCATCGTCAGCAAAATGCTCGCCGCGCCAACAGTCCATCTGAAGGAACGCGTGCAGAATGGCGACGGACAAGTCTACCTCGACACCCTGCGCGAACTCTTTGAATTGGAAAAGGACAATACTGGCATTGCGAGGAGCGCAGCGACGAAGCAATCTCTTCATTAGAATATGGAGATTGCTTCGCACTGACACAAACGATGAACACATCATTCTCCCATCAACTTTTTGAAACCGCCTCACGCCTTTTCCCTGGCGGCGTCAACAGTCCCGTCCGCGCGTGGCGCAGTGTGGGCGGCGAACCGCGATTCGTCGCGCGCGGCGCGGGGGCAAGGATTTACGACGCGGACGGAAACGCGTACCTCGACTACGTCGGTTCGTGGGGGCCGATGATCCTTGGTCACGCGCATCTGCGCGTCGTCGCGGCAATTCAGGACGCCGCCACGCGCGGCACCAGTTACGGCGCACCGTGCGAGTTGGAAATCGAACTTGGCAAGGGCATCACACAGGCGCTCCCCTCAATCGAAATGCTGCGATTTGTCAGCAGCGGCACCGAAGCGACGATGAGCGCGATCCGCCTGGCGCGCGCGTTCACGCGCCGCGACAAGATTGTCAAATTCGACGGGGGCTATCACGGTCACGCCGATTTCCTGCTGGCGGAAGCCGGTTCCGGCGTAGCCACGCTCGCGCTGCCTGACAGTGCGGGTGTGCCCACCGCGATTGCCGCGACGACGCTGGTCGCGCCGTACAACGACCTCGACGCGGTGGCGCGGCTGTTCGATTCGCACCGCGACGAAATCGCGGCGGTGATCGTCGAACCGGTGGCGGGCAACATGGGCGTCGTGCCGCCGCAGGGAGATTTTCTCGCCGGCTTGCGCGACCTCACGCGCGCGAGCGGGGCGCTTTTGATTTTCGACGAGGTCATCACCGGCTTTCGCGTCGCGTGGGGCGGCGCGCAATCGCTCTACCACATCCAGCCCGACCTCACCTGCCTCGGCAAGATTATCGGCGGCGGCTTGCCGGTTGGCGCGTACGGTGGACGCCGCGACCTGATGCAACTGATCGCGCCGCTCGGTCCGGTGTATCAAGCCGGCACACTTTCGGGCAACCCGCTCGCGATGGCTGCCGGTATCGCCACGCTCGACGCGGTTGCGGCAATTCCAGACGCGTACGCCCAACTCGACGCACGCGGCGCGCAGCTCGAGCGCGGGTTGTGTGACGCCGCGCGTGCGGCGAAAACCCCGGTGTCGATCAACCGCGTCGGCTCGCTGCTTACCGCGTTCTTCGCCCAATCTCCAATCTCCAATTTCCAATCAGCCAGAACCGCGGATACCAAACGATACGCGCGATTCTTTCACGGTATGCTCGAACGCGGCATCTACCTCGCGCCGTCGCAGTTTGAAGCCGTATTTGTTTCGCTTGCGCACACGGAAGCGGATATTACGCGGACGGTCGAGTGTGCGGCGGATGTGTTGAAGGCGATGACCGATTAGCGAATGACAAATGACAAATGACGAATGACAAATGGCAAACGACGAATGACAAATGACAAATGACGAATGATAAATGACAAACGACGAATGACAAATGACGAATGACAAATGATAGATGACAAATGATAGATGACAAATTACAGATGGCAAATGGCGAATGACAAATGACAAACGACGAATGACGAATGACAAATTGAAATTCATAAATCATAAATCGAAAATTCTAGTCGGCACCCGCGGCAGCGCGCTTGCGCAGTGGCAGACGAATTACGTCATCGCCGCGCTGAAACGGATCGCGCCGGGTTTGCAGATTGAGACGCGTATCATCAAAACGACGGGCGACAAAGACCAGACGCGTTCGCTCGCCGACCTCGGCGGATTGGGCGTGTTCACCAAAGAAATCGAAAACGCGCTGCTCGCACACGAGATCGATCTGGCCGTCCATAGTCTCAAGGATTTGCCGACGGACACTGCAACCGGCTTGACGATCGCTGCGATTCCAGAACGCCAAGACCCGCGCGATTGCGTCGTCTCGCGGCATGGGGTTGGCTTGCAGCAACTCCCGCGCGGGGCGCACATCGGTACAGCGTCCGCCCGGCGGACCGCGCAGGTGCTCGCGCTGCGCCCCGACGTGCAGATCGTTCCGCTGCGCGGCAATGTGGACACACGCCCCCGCAAATCGCAAACTGAGGAATACGACGCAGTCGTGCTTGCCGCGGCGGGGATCATCCGGCTGGGACGCGCGAGCGAGATCACGGAGTATTTGTCGCTGGAGACATTTCTTCCCGATCCCGGTCAGGGCGCGCTCGCGGTCGAGATTCGCGCTGACGACGACGAACTCGCCGCGCTCGCCGCTCAACTCGATCACGCGCCGACGCGCGCGGCGGTGACGGCGGAACGCGCGTTTTTGTGCGCGTTGGGCGGCGGCTGTCGTATGCCGATCGGTGCGTACGCCGAAATGCGCGATACAGAATTGCATCTGCGCGGCATGATTGCTTCGGAAGATGGCACGCGCATCGCGCGCGGTGGACTCTCAGGCGACGCGGCACGCGCGGAGGAGTTGGGCGCGGAGTTGGCGGCGCGCTTGCAAAGTGACAAGGAACACGGGACAAGTGACGGGAAAACCCCGTCACCCGTCACCCGTCACTTGTCACTTGTCACCCCCCTACGCGGCAGAAGAATCCTCATCACCCGCGCGCACGAACAAGCGCCGGCTCTGGCGGAACAGATCCGTGCGCTCGGCGGTGAGCCGATTGAATTTCCGACGATTGGCTTTGCGCCGCTCGAAGATTTTCGCGAACTCGATAACGCGCTGGCCCGCGCGACCGAATTCGATTGGGTCGTGTTCACGAGCGCGAACGGCGTGCGTTTCGTCGCCGATCGGTTGCGCGGGTTGGGGCTGGCCCCCGCTCTGTTTACTTGCGCGAAAATCGCGGCCATCGGGCCTGCCACCGCCCACGCGCTCAAGCGACTCGGTTTACGCGTCGATTTCGTCCCCACGCGATTCCTGGGCACGCAAATCGCCATTGAGCTGCCGATCGAGCGCGGCCAGTGTGCGCTCCTCTTGCGCGCGGACATCGCGTCAGACGCGTTGGCGCGCGGGTTGGCCGAGCGCGGTATTGCAGTGACGAATGTGGACGCCTACCGCACGGTGATGCCCACGAGACAAGAAATGAATCTGGAAGGGATCGACGCCATAACCTTCACCAGCTCATCTACCGTCAAAAATTTTGTGGCGATGCAAGCCGACTCAACTCCCAGCTCCTTCTCTAGCAGGGAAGGGGAGCGCGGGGATCGGTTGCGCGTATTCTGCATCGGTCCGGTGACAGCCGACACCGCGCGCGAACTGGGACTTGGCGTCGACGCGGTCGCGGCAGAGCACACGGTTGATGGACTCGTGCTCGCGATGGTGGAGTACTACAGGTCATCCGCGTAGGAATACGAGAAGTAGTCTTTCGTGTTCCTTCGTGTCCTGCGTGGACAATGTTATTCAGAGGAAATGAAACTATGCTTGAGCAGAAAATCCAAATCGCTTCGTCCGCGGTGACGCAATCAACCCCGCATCTCCCGCGCGTGCGACCGCGCCGGACGCGGCGCACGGAAAACCTGCGCGCGCTCGTGCGCGAGACGGAACTGAACGCGCGCGATTTCGTCTACCCGCTCTTTATCGTCCACGGCAGCAACGTGCGCGAAGAGATCACGTCGATGCCAGGCGTGTACCACATCTCGCCTGACGTCCTCCCGCGAGAGATTGAGGAGATCAGTGAATTAGGGATTCCGGCGGTGCTGCTCTTCGGCTTGCCCGCGTACAAGGATGAGTTTGGCTCAGAGGATTACGACGACCATGGCATCGTGCAAGAGGCGATCCGCGTGTGCAAGCGTGTCGATCCCGAAACGATCGTGATGACCGACGTGTGCATGTGCCAGTACACTTCGCACGGACACTGCGGCATCGTGCGGAACGGAGCGATCGACAATGATGAAACTCTGAAGTACCTTGGCATGACCGCCGTATCGCACGCCGCCGCCGGCGCGGACATCGTAGCGCCAAGCGCGATGATGGATGGACAGGTTGGCGCGATCCGCGCCGCGCTCGACGCACAGGGATTCACCGACACGGCGATCCTCGCGTACGCCGCCAAGTTTGCGTCCTCGTTCTACGGACCGTTCCGCGAAGCCGCGGACTCGCCGCCGCAATTTGGCGACCGGCGGCAGTACCAGATGGACACCGCGAACGCGCGCGATGCGCTGCGCGAAGTTGCGCTCGACGTGGAAGAGGGCGCGGATATGGTGATGGTCAAGCCCGCGCTCGCGTACCTGGACATCATCCGCCGCGTGCGCGACGCGTACGATCTGCCGCTCGCGGCGTACAACGTGAGCGGCGAGTATTCGATGGTGAAAGCCGCCGCGCACAACGGCTGGCTTGACGAGCAAAAAGTGACGCTGGAAATCCTAACCGCGGTCAAACGCGCGGGCGCAGACGTGATTCTGACGTACCACGCGAAAGACGCGGTGCGATGGCTAAAGCAAGTTGAAAGGTGACGAGTGGCGCGTGGCAAGGGAGGGAAAACGTGACGCATCCCTTGTCCCTTGTCCCTTGTCTTATTTTCAAGAGGTGAGTGTGAGCAATTTTCGTTTCGTGCAATACCTGACATTCAAAACTGATCCAGCGTGGCGACGATTGTCGGACGACGAGCGCCGCTGCGGGCGTGAAGAATTCGCGCAAGAGCTTGAAGGCGCAGACGGCATCAAGTCCTACGCGTACAGCACCCTCGGATTGAAGGCGAACACGGACTTGTTCCTGTGGCGAATGGGCGACGCGCCAGACGGCCTGCAGGAATCGTTGAGCCGATTGCTGATGACCGGACTCGGACGCTATCTCGAACTGACCCATTCGCTTATCGGCTTGATCAACCCGTCGACCTACGTGCGCCGGCAAGACTCGCAGGAGCAGGCGATCTACGAGAAAAACCGGCAAAAATACCTGATCGTCTATCCGTTTTCCAAAACGACCGATTGGTACTTGATGAGCAAAGAGGCACGTCAGGGAATGATGAACGAACATATTCG
>Ga0163210_1001485_pt1 | contig 10180 bp, 8 predicted proteins | sample Kivu_220m_FD_113536 | JGI IMG/M metagenome (GOLD analysis project Ga0163210, IMG submission 113536) | Freshwater microbial communities from Lake Kivu, Western Province, Rwanda to study Microbial Dark Matter (Phase II) - Kivu_220m | ecosystem: Environmental > Aquatic > Freshwater > Lake ... | reverse complement strand
TGGGATTTCCAGACAGAGAATCGCGGAGTGCATTGTTCTTGGAGGCGCAGGCAAGGCCGCATCACGACGTGGATTGCGGCGAGTCGTCTACTTGCGCCTGAGAAAAAGGTCCAGACCATCCAAAGCGAGATTGGCGAACTTGCGGGCGAGCTCCTGGTCCGGCCGGTCTTTGAGCGCCTCTTCCAGGACCTTCTCCCGCTCCGGCGTGCCGGGCAGCGTGTCGTAGGCCGCGCTGGCGAGCAGCGTGAGCCAGTTGTACCACATCATCGCTTCACCGCTGGGACGGTCTTTGGTCTGAACCGCGGCCATCGCTGCACCCAGCGCCTCGCTGATGTACGCCTGCCGCTTAAGCATCGCCGGCGTCATCGCCTTCTTCTGACGCTCCAGCCAGGTCAGCTTGCGGCGCGGCTTCTGCGGTTGCGGTTCAGCCCCGAACGCGCCGGTCGTTTCCATCCGGCTGAAGAGCTCGACTACGCGGTCCCGCACCAGCGTCACGTCTCTCTCAGACAGCACATGCGCGGCTACACCTTCGCCGACAACCCGCGCCATCCGCTTGAGCCGCACGTGCCCGAGCCTTCCCCGGGTCGAGCTGAGCGCACCCCAGAACTTCCTGGCAAGGAGATGGAGATACTGCCGCTCGGTGGTGACAAGCCCGTGCCCGACCTCGCTCTCAAGGTACTTCACGAGGATATCGAGCCGTTTGCGCCGGCTGGCAGCCGCTGCGAGGTTCACGACCCGCTGCACCCGCTCTTCTGGCGAGAGCGGCGGCTTGCGCTCGAACCGCCTGGCCACAGTCGTCTTGATGTCGTAGTCGCGCACCTCATTCCCAATCTGCACGGGCAGCGCCTCAGTCACCCGGGTCACGGCCTCGCGTCCTTCCTTCTCGACCGGCAGCGGTTGTGAAGTGTACTCGTCCAGCAGGTCGGCAATCTCGCTGAACCTCGCCCGGCACGCCCGTAGATAGTCGGCCAGAATCCCGACCCCGGGATTCTCGATTACGCCGGTCTCCAGCCGGGACATGAATGTATGGTCCCAGCCGCGGCCCACCAACTCGGCAAGTCCATCCTGCGTCAACCGGGCCCGTTTGCGCAGGGCTCTGAGCCGCAGACCCAACTCCTTGGGCATGCGGAAAACGTCTCTATCGTCGCTCATGGCCAAACCTCCGTATGTGTATTATAGCACACATTCCACCGACCGCCAGTTTCCGTCCTAACTCCTCTACCTTCAATCCTCTATCCTCTCTCTTCGCTCCACCCACTCCTATGCCTCCCCCATAGTCTGGTACATAGCGTCCATCGTTGTCTGGTACATCGTTTCCCAGGCAACGTGGCGGGCTACTTCGACGGCCACTTCCACCGCTACTTCATCAGCTACCTCGCCAGCAACAAGGACAGCTCCCTAGCGAGTTCCCTGCCGGGTAGCTGGTCAGGTTCCATCCCGAGGTCCCTGCCGAGCTGCAGTCCGAATTCCCGTCCAGGTTCCCTTCCGAATCCCTCTGTAGAGGACCTCGTAACCAACTTGCCGAGCTCCTTGAGGAGTAGCGAGGAAGGTCCCCTTGCGCCGTCGGATGTCTGGCGGCGGCAGAGTCGGACGCCAAGTACATAGTCTTGAGGACGGGTTATGACGCAGGAAACGAATGTCAAGCGCGGGTGGAATGCCCCCGTCGGGCACGATTCGAATGCTGTATTCCGGTCACTCGATGCTGTATACTCCCCAGAAGTGCCTGAAGTTCCCGATTGGCTTTCCGGGCTGAACCCGCAGCAACTGCAGGCCGTCACGCACCGTGACGGGCCGCTGCTCATCATCGCTGGTGCGGGCACGGGCAAGACCAATACACTGGCCCACCGTGTCGCGTGGCTGATTCACCAGGGCGTGCAGCCCGGCCGGATTCTGCTGCTTACGTTTACGCGTCGCGCGGCGCAGGAGATGCTGAACCGCGCCCAAGCGGCTGTCGGCTATCGGCTTACGGCTGGCGGCTCGGGATCCGAAGTCGGAGGCCGTAGCCCGTCGGCCGAAAGCGGTCGGCTGTCCGCTGTCTGGGGCGGGACGTTCCATTCGATGGCGAACCGACTGCTGCGAACCTATGGTCGGGTCGTGGGTCTGCAACCTGACTTCACGGTGATGGACGAGTCGGACTCGGCCGACATGCTGGGCCTGATTCGGGCACAGATGAACCTCACATCAAAGGAGAAGCGGTTCCCGCGCAAGACGACCATCCGCGCCATCTACTCGCGGGTCGTGAACTCGCGCGAGCCGCTGACGGCAGTCCTCAAGAAGGAGTATCCGTGGTGCGTGGAAGCCGAGGAGGGGCTAAGGAGTATCTTCAACACCTACTCCAAGAGGAAGGCTGCCCGGCAGGTGCTTGACTACGACGACCTGTTGCTCTTCTGGAACCACGCGCTTGAGGATGCATCGGTAGCCGACGCGATGTCCTCCCGGTTCGACCATATCCTCGTAGATGAATACCAGGATACGAACATCATCCAGGCGGAAATCCTGCAACGACTGCGGCAGAAGAACCACAATATCACCGTCGTCGGCGACGACTGCCAGTCTATCTACTCATTCCGGGCAGCGACGATCAGGAACATCCTCGATTTCCCGGACCAGTTTCCCGGCACGACGGTCGTGACGCTCGAGCAGAACTATCGTTCGGTCCAGCCGATTCTCGACGTGGGCAACGCGGTGATGAAACCCGCGCCGCATCGTTACACAAAGAACCTCACGGCCGTGCGCGACGGGAAACAGAAACCGGTGCTCATCACCTGCCGGGACGAAGACGAGCAGGTGAAGGTTGTCTGCGACCAGATACTCGAACACCTGGAGCAGGGCATCAAGTTGCAGCAGCAGGCGGTGCTGTTCCGGGCCGGTCACCACTCGGACCAGCTCGAAATCGAGCTGGCCCGACGCAGCATCCCGTTCCACAAGTACGGCGGCCTCAAGTTTCTTGAAGCAGCGCACGTGAAGGACCTGCTCGCGCTGCTGCGCATCCTGGAGAATCCGCGCGACGACATGAGCTGGTTCCGGGTGCTGGAAATGTTCGAAGGCGTTGGCCCGCGGACTGCTGAGCGGTTCGTCTCCGACCTGGAGGCGCGTACCTTTGACCTCGCCGTGCTCGGACAGATCACCATGCCCGCGGCCGCACACGACCAGTACCAGGCGCTGGCGCAGACTCTGCTTGCATTGCGCAAGGAGGAACTGCCGGTGGCGTCCCAGGTCGAGCGGCTGCGGAGGTTCTACGAACCGCTGCTCGCCACGCTCTACGACAATCCAAAGCCGCGACTGCGCGACCTCGAGCAGCTCGAGGCCGTGGCCCAGCGGTACAAGTCGCGCGCCAACTTCATCTCGGATCTGACGCTCGACCCGCCGAGCTCGACCGCCGACCTGGCCGGCCCGCCGTTCAAGGATGAGGACTGGCTGGTGCTTTCAACGATGCACTCGGCCAAGGGCTGCGAGTGGAAGGTAGTGTACGTCATCCATGCCGCCGACGGGATGATACCGTCGGACATGGCGACCGATGACGACGACAGCGTCGAGGAAGAACGCAGGCTGTTCTACGTCGCGGTCACCAGGGCCAAGGACTGGCTATACGTGGTCTTCCCCCTGCGCTACTACTACAAGCGCTACCCGATGGGCGACGCACACGCGTACGCTCAGCTCACGCGCTTCGCGCCGGCCAGCGTCCAGAAGCTCATGGACCGGCGCAGGGACATGACCGAATTGTCCCACAATTCGGATCGTGTCCCGAGCCACTCGGGCCCGATGACCGACGAAGAAATCCGGGCAAAGGTCGCCAAGTACTGGGACCGGAAGTTCTAGCGGAACCCAGACGAGGTCAGAAGTCAGAGGCTAGAAGCTAGAAGTCAGAACCGCGGACGCAAAAGGAACATCCACAGATTACGCAGATTCCGCAGATGAACCGTGAGGCGGGGACATGACCCAAACCGGCCCTGCGGTTTGGGATCGTGTCCCAAGCCGCAATCACGACCAGAGACTATTTCGCTAGGTCAGGCTTGGCGGCGGCAACGTCTGTGATTCCGTAGGCTCCCGTTTGGGTTTCTGGCCCGTCAGCTCAACTAGCTTGGTTCGGACCTCGCTGGCGTGGCCCCAGGGCTTCACCGACGGCCAGATGTGGGCTATTCTACCTTTGGGGTCGATGATGAAAGTCGAGCGGACCGTGCCCATGAACTCCCTGCCCATGAATTCCTTGGGTTGCCATGCGCCATATGCCCCAATGGTCTCGTGCTTCGGATCGCTCAGCAGCTCGATTGACAGCTTGTGCTTCTCGGCGAACTTCCGATGACTGGCAGTTGAATCAGTGCTTACACCGAGCACGGTCGCGTCCATTCGTACGAAATCGCCCAGACGTTCGGTGAACTCGCAGGCTTCCTTCGTGCATCCGGGCGTCTGGTCCTTCGGGTAGAAGTAGAGAACGACCCAGCTTCCGGCGTAGTCCTTGAGGCAGACTTGCTTGTCGTCCTTGTCAGGCAGACAGAAATCCGGTGCCGTGTCTCCGGCTTTCAGTTTCATCTTCACCACTTGGTCTCCTTTGCCGATTAGACCCAAGCGACTGGCGCAGGGTGCTGGTGCATTCTCGGCGCGCTGAGCTGGATGCTCTGTCCGCGGCTCTAATTGTGGTGGTCACCGTCGTAGCGATAGTGGCCGATTACAGGCCAATTGAACAGGCAGTCCTCAAGATCTGGTCCGCGTCCATGGCGGCCGATGTTGTGGACGACCAGTGGCGTCTTGGCGAGAGAGTCCGATTTCCAGACGACGATACCGATATGGGTCAGGCCGGGAGCGAGTTGCCATGCCACGACGTCACCGGCGCGATAGCTCTCGGCCGATTCTGACACGGCCAGCGCGGTGCCCTGCCGTTTGAAGAACTTCATCAGATTGGGCACGCGGCGGTGGTCGATGCTGGCGTCGGGCCGAGCGACACCGTAGCTCCGTGGACTGCTGACGATGTCCTCGTGAACCAGCTCCTGCAAATCCACGCCTGCGCGGCGGTAGGCCCGGATGATAACGTCCGTGCAGACTCCCAGGTTCTCGGGCACATCGCCGTTTGGGTAGGGGATTCGGTAGTAGGACGGGTCGTACCAGACCCTGTGCTCCAGTTGCGCCAGAGCTGCCGCGGCCAGTCGGTCGGAGAAGGTCGACTCCGGCCTTGGAGAGGCGGGCTGAGCCAGCAGAAGCAGCACCAGGGCCAGCGGCACAGGGGAAGTGTACAGCGGGCGAGACGTCAGTAAAGCTCTCTTTGACATTCGTCGGTGGCAGGCGAGAATCCTGCCATGGACATCAGCAGCGTGACTCCGACTATCTGCCGGTTGATGGACATCAAGCCGCCGTCCGTTTGCTCGGCTCCTGCGCTCGATGCGGTGCTAGAGGCTGCGCCGGGCCGAGTTCAGCGTGCGCTGGTCTATGGAGCGGACGCGATTGGCCGTATCTTCCTCGACAATCATCCTGACATGAAGAAGCGGCTGGTCGCGGCAACGGACGTCCAGGTCGAGTTGCGGGCGATGATGCCACCCAAGACGCCGGTCTGCTTTGCGTCGATGTTCACCGGCGCTCCGCCCGAGGTCCACGGCATCAGGAAGTATGAGCGGCCGGTGCTGACCTGCGATACCAGCTTCGACGCGCTGGCACGGGCCGGAAAACGTACCGCCATCGTGGCAGTCAAAGACTGCAGCATGGACATCATCTTCCGCAACCGGGCAATCGACTACTTTGCCGAGGAGGATGATGCCGCAGTCCTGAAGCGTACTCTCTCACTGCTTGAGGAAGACAGGCACGACTTCATCGTCTCCTACAACCAGGAGTACGACGACACGCTGCACCGGACTCGGCACGATGGACTGGAGGCGCTGGCCGCTGCAGGTCGGCATGTGGAGACGTTCATACGGCTGTGGCAGGCGACCGAAAAGAAATGGGCCGCATACAACCGCGTATTGCTGTTCGTCTCCGACCACGGCGCGCACTATGATTCGGAGAAGGGGAAGGGCGACCATTGCGAGGATATCCCTGAGGACATGGACGTCCTGCACTTCTGGCGCCTTCGGCCCGCGGGATGAACGTCCTGTGCCTCGGTGACAGCCTGACCGAAGGTACCGTTGGTGTCGGGTACATTCCGTTCCTCGAAGAGCTGCTGCCGGGAAACCGGTACATCAACCTCGGTATGAACGGCGATACCATCGGCGGCCTTCGGCGCCGGGCCGAGCGGCTGCAGCAACCAGGGGATGTTGCCATCGTCTGGGTCGGCACCAACGACGTGATGATGTATCCGGACTGGGTCGAGAACAGCCCGGCCGCTGAAGAGGACTACCGGCTGCTGCTGCGCGCGGTCGCCGCTCGCGCACAGGTGGTATTCGTGGTGCCGCCGCTGGTCGCCGGGCGCCAGCTCGCGGAGATGTACGACTACTCGTCCGGTCGCGCGACCGAGATGACGAAACGGCTCAGCGAAGAAGCCGGCTGCCGGTTCGTTGACATTCAGTCGACGTTTGCCGGGCGGCCCGGCCGCGAGTTCACGGTCGACGGCGCGCACCTGAATAACGCCGGCGCCCGCCTCGTGGCCGAGGTCCTCGCCGAGCATCTTCGTCTCGTTCTCACCTGAGCCGGCCGACTGCTATCCGCCAGCTACGACGTCGCTTCGGCCACAACCTTGAATCCGCTATTCATTTCTGGTAGATTGTGGCCAGCGGGCCCGTAGCTCAGTTGGTCAGAGCAGCTGACTCATAATCAGCTGGTCGTCCGTTCGACCCGGACCGGGCCCACCAGTAACGTTGATGATCTCTCGACCGCGTGGGCCGTTAGCAGAGCACGCGGTACGTTTGAGGAATGGCTTGGCCGCTGAGCTGGACAGGATACATAGCGAAGCGAACGCCGACGAAGACTGCAGTCATTTCCGTCCTCATTCCTGCACGCCCGCGTTCAGCCGGGCGGTGTCAGTGCCGATGTTCGGGATTCCGGCCGTGCTGTTTCTCGCGTGAACACCTGCTTTCTGCCAATCACCTGCGCGCCGAACGTCAATGGCCGTGAGGCGGACAGGCACGCTCCCAGTGAAGGAGACAGAAGCCACATCTTCCGTGGGACTCTGGTCCTCCGAGGAACAGAAGGAGATTAGGAGGTAGATATGTACACCGGACAAGAGCGCCACAGGGCTCTCGGCTGGCTGCGTCCGCTCTGCCTGCTGCTATCGGTTTGCGGGGCAAGCGCAGCCCAGGCACAGGAAGGTCAGGCGCGGATCAGGGATGGTCGAGACAAGTACTTCAGCGCCTACTTCGCCGAGGCAATCAGGTATTTCCGGGAGGCCTTCAGCGATTCCTCCCTTGACTACAGAGACTCGACCACCGCCTATTCCTTCCTCGCCGCGGCCAACGCGAAGCTGGGTCGGCTGGCGGACCGAGATGAGTACTTCAGGAAGATCCTCCGCCGAAACATCGACGTGAATCTCCGGGATGAGCTCGAGGAATTCTCTCAGGACTTCGAGGCAGTCAGGGCGCAGGTCAATAGTGAGCGACCCTTTCGACTGACCGTAACCAGCACGCCCGAAGGTGCCGCGGTCTATATTGACGGTATGGACCGGGGCCAGACACCGCTTGCCGTTGAGTCACTGCCATCCGCAAGCACCTACGCGGTGATGTTGACGAAGCCCGGCTACGACACCACGGAGATGCACGTCCAGGCCAGCCAGGATACATCGCTGGCTGTGGCACTGCGCGAGGCTTCCGGTGGAGCCGCGGCACAGCCGCGGCCAATGCAGACCGGCGTCCAATACAGGGGGCCGAGTGCTCGCTCGTATGCGGTCGGCCTGACGGCAGGCGCAGCCCTGGGTCTGGCGGCGTACTTCGCCTCGGTCCAGTTTGACAATATGGCGGCAGACAAGCTCAAGGCCTACAACGCGGCAGGTGATTCGGCCGACGCTGCCGAGCTGAAGGGCAAGGTACTGCAGTATCGTACGCTGGGGAGTGTCCTATACTATTCTTCGTATCCTCTGGTCGCAGTCGGATTCTATGTCGGGCTGAAGTTGGCGGAGAGGGCCGTGCCTGGCAAGGTTGCTCTTCTCGGAAACGATTGCCCGACAAGGGTCTTCTGCTCGTTAGACAAGGACTTGAGTCTCTCATTGGGGGTGAGGAGGAGCATATGGTAAGAGGCGTTCTCGCCGGACTACTCGTCGCTGGTCTGCTGGTCATCTGTGCCTGCCGGTCTGACCTGAATTTCCCACCCAGACTCATCACCGGGCCGGTTTCAGACACAGCTCACTTGATCGGGACACTTCCCGATTCGAGCGCCGTGCACATCAGCAAGAACGGCCACCGGGCGTTCAATCTCGATGCTATTGTGGCGGACGAAGACGACGCTGACTCGACCATCGAATGGTCGCTCTCACCCGGACCTTCGATTGAAGCAAGTCTCCACGGGGACACGGCGAGAATCGGACCGGTCCCCAACCGGGTTTGCACCAGCTACGTTGTCTTCACCGCGACCGACCCCGGTGGTTTGAGCTCCAGCCGGACGTGCCCGATTTCCGTCTTTGAGTTCCTGATACCTCTGGACTCGGTCGGGATGGGTCCTAACAGCGCGACAGGTACGGTTCTGGAATGTGACTACAGGCCGGACCTGAAGGACGGGCTCATCTGGGACAATCCAGTCTACGACTCAGCCTGGCTGGCAGAGTGCTCGCTGGTGGATTCGGCCGGGGCGAAGGTGCTCAGGTTGAGAACAAACGACTCAGTAGGGATGACCGGAATCTACCTCAAGGTCAGCGACCCGGTCAACAACGTTGACTTCCACCACAGTGTCCGCGTGACGGTAGAGTAGCTGCCGGTGTGGAAGACTCCAGTGAACGAGGAGGAGAAATGAGACATTGTGTGATCGCGTGTCTATTTGCGGCTGTTATGGCGGTACCGGTGAGCGGGCAGACTACTGCCGGAGTAGAGAGGAGCGCCGTGGCCCCGGGTGGTAGCGCGAAGCTGGACGTCCGAATACCTCAGCTCATTGCCTACCAGGGGAAACTCACGGATTCCACGGGCCGTCCGGTCGATGACGGCAGCTATGTCATGGTTTTCTCGCTATCCGCGGACTCCACCGGGAGTTCCTTCTGGCATGAGACTCAGACGGTCAGGACCAAAGGGGGGCTCTTCAACCTACTCCTCGGCAGCAACGTTCCCATACCCATTGACGCCATACCACAAGATGGGTGCTACCTGGGTATCAGGGTCTTGCCCTCAACGCAGGAGTTCCACCGTCAGAGGATTGTGAGCGTTCCGTTCGCCTTCCAGGCGGACAACGCCGACAAACTCCAGGGAAGAGACACAGCTGCCTTTGACAGCCTGTACATCGGCCATACCGACACGAACGCCGTTACATCGGTCCTGATAGCGGACGGCACGATAACCAGAGCCGATGTTGCTCCGAGTTTTGCCGCTCCGTATGCCGATACCGCGGACTACGCCAGGCTGGCCTCGGACAGCGCGCGGGTCGCCGCCAATGCCTACCTTCTCCTGGGCAAGGACACGACGGCCCTCTGGAATGCCAAGACGCTTCAGGGCATGGACACGACCGGTTTCGTCCGAACCGGTCAAACCGACGCGGTGACCAGCGCGATGATAGCCCCGAATACGATCGTCAGGGCGGACGTGGCCGCTGATTTCAAAGCGCCGTTCTCCGACACCGCGGACTACGCGACCGCCGCACCGGCTTCAGACAGCGCGGGAGTGGCCGGCAATTCCCACTTGCTCCAGGGCAAGGATACGACAGCGCTGGATGTGAGGTACGTTAACGAAGGACAAGTGGGTTCGATTACGAGCCCGATGATCCAAGACACGACGGTGAATTCAGTGCATATCAGGGACTCGGCGGTAACAGCAGGCAAGATGGCTGCCGGCGCGGTTTCCTCCGTCGAGATCGCCGACAATTCCGTCACGACTGCCGATATCATGGACGGCACCATTACATCTGCGGACATCGCACCCAGCGGCGCTGTGGCCGGGACCTACGGCGACGGGTATCACGTTGCCCGAATCACGGTAGATTCTGCCGGCCGTCTGACTGCGGTCCAAGACTCTACCATACTCGGAGCTGCACCTACCGGCCCGGCCGGTGGCGACCTTTCCGGCAACTACCCCAGCCCGGCGATTGCCGTGAACGTAGTGACGTCAGCCAAGATACTCGACGGCACGAT
>Ga0163210_1001484_pt1 | contig 10188 bp, 5 predicted proteins | sample Kivu_220m_FD_113536 | JGI IMG/M metagenome (GOLD analysis project Ga0163210, IMG submission 113536) | Freshwater microbial communities from Lake Kivu, Western Province, Rwanda to study Microbial Dark Matter (Phase II) - Kivu_220m | ecosystem: Environmental > Aquatic > Freshwater > Lake ... | reverse complement strand
CTTGTCGCCGGTCCGGTGATGGTGGGCCCGCATGATGCGATACATCACCGGGTCGCGCATATTCAGGTTCGGCGATGCCATGTCGATCCTGGCCCGCAGCGTGCGCGAACCGTCCGGGAACTCACCCGCGCGCATCCGCTGGAACAGGTCCAGGTTCTCCTCGACCGAACGTCGCCGATGCGGCGACTCGCGGCCCGGCTCGGTCAGGGTCCCGCGATACTCTCTGACCTGGTCGGCGTTCAGATCACACACGTAGGCCTTGCCCGCCTTGATGAGCTTGACCGCCCAATCGTAGAGCTGCTCGAAGTAGCCGGAAGCATACAACTCGCGGTCTTCCCAGTCGTAGCCGAGCCAGTGAATATCCTCCTTGATGGCATCCACGTACTCGGTTTCTTCCTTTGTCGGGTTGGTGTCATCGAACCTTAGGTTGCACTTGCCCCGATACTCCTCGGCCATGCCGAAATCGATGCTGATGGCCTTGGCATGGCCGATGTGGAGCCGTCCGTTCGGCTCCGGCGGGAACCGGGTCTGGACGTGGTCGAACCGGCCGGCCGCAAGGTCGGCCTCAATCGCCTCCTCGATGAAATGCTTGCCCGCCGGTCTCGCACCTGTGGTTTCTTCTTTCATTTGCCCGCCTCCCTCAAAGCGAGGTCGATCCTCGCCAGCACGCTCTCGCGACCGAGAATCGCCATTGTCTCATAGAGCCCGAAGCCGACGGGCTTGCCGGTGACAGCCAGCCTCAGAACATGGATGATCTGCCCGACCTTGATACCCTCGGCTGCCACAAACTCCTGCAGGTTCTTCTCCAGCGCCGCCGGCTCGAAGGGAACTGCCGCCAGCAGACCGCGGTACTTCGCGAGGTAACCGGCCGCGCCGGGCTTGCCCATCTCCTTGCTGAACGCCGCCTTGTCGCGGACCAGCTTGTCGTCGGCCACAAAGAAGTCGGCGTAGTCAAGGATGTCGCCGCCCACTTTGATGCGGTCTCCGGCCGCCGAGATGATCGCCGCAACCTTGTCCGGCGCCCCATCCAGCCCGGCTTTCGCGAGGAACGGCAGACAAAGCTCGACCCGCTTCTCAACCGGCAGGGCCAGCATGTGCCTGACCTCGAATGCCATCAGCTTCCCGGGGTCGAAGCTCGCCGCCGACTTGTTCACCCGTTCGAGCGAGAAACTCTTGACCAGGTCGTCGCGCGTGAAATCCTCGGTCTTGTCGTCGAGCGCCCAACCAAGCAGGACCATGTAGTTGATGATCGCTTCGGGCAGGAACCCGGTCTGGCGGTAGAAGTCCACGACCACCGGGCTGAGTGCATCCATCGGGGACATGACCGCACTGTCGGACAGGGGCCGCTGCGGCCAATCGCGCTCGGGCGATTCGGATCGTGTCCCCGCCGCAAGACTCCGCACTACCTTCGCCCCTCGCTCAACCAATTCGGAGAAGTCGCGGTTCTTCATGTACTCGCGGATCTTCCGCTTCGACAGCTTGTTCCGGCTGCCCGGCTCAGCTACGAACGGCAGGTGGGCGAACTGCGGCAGTTCCGCTCCGAGCGACTGCAGGATGAAGACCTGCCGTGGTGTATTTGAGAGGTGTTCTTCGGCACGGATGATGTGGGTGATACCCATCGCGTGGTCGTCAACGATGCTCGCGAGGTGGTAAAGCGGACTGCCGTCGGCGCGCTGGATGACGTGGTCCTGCTCGCGTCGCCACTCGAACTCGACCCGGCCCCTGACCAGGTCGTCGATGACGAGCGTGCCGGTATCAGGCATCTTGAGCCGCACGAATCCCTTCCTGCCCTCGGCCTCGAACCGGGCACGGTCGGCCGGGGTTTCGGCCATCCAGCGCCGGCTGTAGCGGAACACGCCTTCCTTGGAATCGAGCGCGGCCTGCCGCTCGGCGGCAATCTCCTCGGTCGTGGCGTAGTCGTAGTACGCGTGGCCCGATGCAACGAGCGCTTCAACCGCGGCCCGGTGTGACTCGGTGCGCTGTGACTGATAGTACGGCGCATTCGGCCCGTCAACTCCCGGGCCTTCGTCCCAGTCGATGCCGAGCCAGCGCAGGCCGTCGAGTATCGGCTGGAGGACTTCGGCCATGTTGCGCTGGGCGTCGGTGTCGTCGATTCGCAGAATGAACCGGCCGCACTGCTGCCGCGCGAACAGCCAGTTATAGAGGGCGGTGCGAACCAGCCCAAGATGGAGCGCGCCGGTCGGGGATGGCGCGATTCTCACTCTGACTTCTTTCATCGGCGGCGGTATTGGTCCTTTGGGTCCGGTCGGCCCGATTCGGAAAACGGAGAGGGTGGGATTCGAACCCACGGTACAGTATTACCCGTACAACCGCTTAGCAAGCGATCGCCTTAGGCCGCTCGGCCACCTCTCCTCAATCCTCGATAGGTCCTACACGGCTAGTAGGTCCTGTTCTGGCTGGCGGAGGGCGCAGGATTCGAACCCGCAAGGCCCATCGCTGAGCCGGCAGATTTCAAGTCTGCTGCCTTACCAGTTAGGCTAGCCCTCCGACTACAATCTCCAGATTGTAGAGAACGCCGGCTCTATTTCAAGGGATTTGTCCGTCCGAGTCAACAAACCCATGCCGCTCCTCTACTTAACAATTGTAGTGCCGGCCAATAGTTAATTGACAGGCCACACCTAGGTCCTATAATCATACGTGCACGTCCGGCGACTGCCCGGACGGGTGCCATGTAACGTATTGATGAAGAAACAGAAACCAGGTGCGACCGCTCAGCGGACAATGGCGGTCTCCCCCGACGCTAATTCCTAACCTCGATAGGAGGAAGTGATGCGCAGAATCGTAATCGCGGTGACCTTGCTGGTCGCTGCATCGTTCGCTCAAGACACTCTGTTCACAGAAGACTTCAACTCCGCCTGGCGCACGAACAATCCCCCGCCCGGGTGGCGCATCTTCCACACCGGCGGCGCTCCGATGGGAAATGGCGACTGGGACCGTGAGACGAATCGCGCGCCATGGACGGGACACCCAAGTGCTTTTGCCGCAATCTATCCAACGACCGCACGGATGGACAACCCGCCTGACTCACTCATCTCGCCGATCATTGACTGCCGCGGCTTCATGAACGTAACTGTGCGCTGCAGCGTAGACTTCGAAAATGTCGGGCCAAACCCGTACCAGGCGCAACTCCGGTACTCGATCGACAGTGGAGCTACGTTCCCCTACGTCGCCAAGGACTACTACAACATCACCACCGGGACGATATGCGAATCGCTGGAACTGCGCTATGCCATGGACATGCCCGGCGTTCAGCTTACTTGGGTCTACTACGGCGATCTCTGGAACATCGACCACTGGTACGTAGACGATATCGTGGTCACCGGTGAGCGCCACCCGTACACCATCCTGTTCGCCGAGGACTTCGACACAACCTGGAGCACGAACAATCCGCCGACCGGGTGGCGGATATTCCATACGGCGCCTCCCGACTCCAATCGGGACGACTGGCACCGGGAGGTAGCCCACGCCTCACCGTGGGTCGACCACCCGTCGCCATTCGCCGCCATCGCGACATCGCTGGACCCGGACGCGCCGCCGGATTCCATCATATCTCCGGCCATCGACTGCCGGGGGTTCCGGAACATAACGCTTATCTGCAGCACGCTTTTCTACTACTTCTCCAGCCAGCCATACACCGCCCAGCTTGTCTACTCGACCGACGATGGCGCGACCTGGCCCTATGTGCTGCACGACTACCGGTTCAACCACGAAACCGGGCCAACCTGGGAGTACCTGCGCCTTGACCATGCCAAAGGGAAGTCCCACGTCCGGCTGGCCTGGGTGTACGACGGCGACATCAGCTTCATCAACTGGTGGTCATTCGACGACGTACTGGTCGTCGGCGACTCGAGTCCCGCCTACGATGCGGCGTGCCGGTCAATCGTATCTCCCGAGGACCGGGAGTCGCCGGGGCCGTTCCAGCCGTCGGCTGTCTTCCGCAACATGGGAGACAGCGTTCTCACCAACATACCGGTCGTGTGCAGTCTATACCGTACTCCCAATGTCGGGTTGAATGGCTGGACCGCCACCATCCCCAGCCTGATGCCGGACAGTCAAAGCCTGGTGACCTTCGCACCGCCTTACAACCTGCCGCTGGGGCAGTACTTCATCAAGTTCTACTCCGACCTCGGCGCTGACGCCGTGCGGAGCAACGACACGCTCTCCCGGTTCTTTGAGGGAAGCATGTTGAAAGAAGTCAGCTATGACGACAGCTTCCCGACTGACTTCATGGCCTGGCCGGTCGGCCACAACGGCTGGGGCGCCTATTTCGATGCGGGAGCGTTCCCGGTCTACATCGAATCGCTGAAGGTCCATCTCCTAACGCCGGCCGATCCCAACAACTGCGCGTACCAGCTTGCCGTCTTCCTCGACGACGGAACCGGCCAGCCGGGCAAGCTCTACTACAAGACCCAGGTCTTGTACGCGTTGCCCGGTACCAGCGCCTGGAACTCGGTCTTTGTCGGCGGCACGGGCCAGGAACTGGTGATGCCGGACGGCAAGTTCTACGTCTTCTACCTGCAGGTCGGTGAGCCCCCGGAATGCCCCTACCTGCAGACCGACGGCGCGCGCAGCCCGCTCGCCAACTACTGGAAGTACCGCAGCGGCGTAATGACGCCCGACTCGACCAACGGCGACTTCATGATCCGGGCGATGGTGAACATCGGAACTGTCACCCACCAGCCGGGGGACCTGCGGACGCTCTACGTCGACCAGCCACTCTACGACTTCGTCCAGCGACCGTATGACGCACCGATAACCCCGATGGCGAGAATCGACAACTTCGGGACGACGACGGTCGGTCCGGTCACGGTCCAATGTGACATCAACGGGACCGTCGGCGGGCCCTACTACACCAACACCCAGACGATTGCTTCACTCGCCCCGGGTCAGGACACGCTCGTAGCGTTCCCGGGCTGGACGCCGACCCAGGCGGAACGGTGCACCGTTGTTGTCAGCGTGCCGACCGATGGCGTCCCGCAGAACGACGGGAAACGCTTCGCGGTCGACGTGCTCAAGGGCGCCCATACCGGCTCGAGTCCGCTTCACTACGGCTGGATTGACTCCGACACAGTCGCCGGGCCGACCTACTCCTGGATCGACACAACCGGCTCCGGCTGGGTCTACATCGGCGAACTCGGCAACAACAACTACCAGGTCATCGAGTTCGATCCGGGAATGCACTTCCCGTTCTACGACAGCACCTATGAGCAACTGGTCGTGTCGTCCAACGGCTGGGTCGCACTCGGGAACACAACCCCGGGCGGCCAGCTCGACACGATTGCCGAACCAATCCCGACCAACCTCGCGCCCAACCGCTGCGTCTACGCGTGGTGGGACCACCTTGCCGAAGGCGCAGGATTCGGCCACGGAGCAGTCTGGTACAAACGGTTCGGCTTCGCCCCCAATCGGTACCTGGTTGTCTTGTACCAGGACGCCACCCGCGTCGGTGCCGACACATCAAAGGGCATCACGTTCGAGCTGATCTTCCACGAGAACGGGAGCATAGTCTGCCAGTACAAGGCCGTCGAGACCGGCGACCTGAACTACGACAACGCGAGGAACGCCACGATCGGGCTTGAGAACGTGGACGGCAGCGACGGCCTCTGCTATCTCTACGCGGTGCCGCCGCTCTCCGGCGGGATCAACCCGCTGGCCAACCGGCTGAGCCCGGGTCGGGCCATCAAGTTCTTCCCGGAGCGACGCGACGCAGCCGCGCGCGCCATCATCCGGCCGGCGAGCTTCGAGCTCCCGGGCTTGATTACGCCCCAGGCGACGATCCAGAACGTCGGGACGGTAATCGACTCCATCCGGGTCTTCATGCACATCGGTTCCTACTCGGACAATGTGCTCGTCACCGGACTGCTGCCCGACAGCACGGCCACCGTCAGTTTCGCCCCGTGGGACGCGCCGCTGGGGTCCTACACCGCGGCCTGTTCGGTCCACATGTACGATGACGTCAACCCGTCGAACAACCTGGTCACCAAGGGCGTCAACTTCGGCGTCTGGTCCCGCAAAGCCGACATCCCGGCGACGTGGAAGAAGCGCAAGGTCAAGAACGGAGCCCTCTGCTACGCTTCGACCACGAACCGGCTCTATGCAATGAAGGGCAGCGGCACCAACGAGCTCTGGTTCTACGACGTCGCCACCGACTCCTGGGATACGCTTGCGCCGATGCCGAGCGACCCGTCCGGCAGGAAGCCGCGCGAGGGCGTCCATCTCACCTTCGACCCGAACTACCCGACACCGGCCGGACCGGGCCGCGTCTGGGCGATCAAAGGCAGCAACCGGCCCGACTTCTACTACTACGACATCGGGAACGACACCTGGGTCAACCGACGCGGCATGGTCTTGACCTACCGTGACTGGCCCTACAGCAACCGGGGAGTCAAAACGCCGCGGAGAGGCGCCGCCATCGAATACGTGGCCGAGGTCGGCAGCCAGGGCTCGGTCTACGGCATACCGGGCAACGGCACGAACTACTTCTGGCGGTACGACATCGCCAAAGACTCCTGGTTCTACCCGCACGACTCGGTCTATGCGCAGTGGCAGGGCTCATGGTACTACCAGTACATCCCGCTCGACATACCGGCGGGGCCGCTGAACCGGCGCTGCCGGTACGGCTCCGACCTCACCTATCTCAACGGCGTTATCTACCTGCTCAAGGGTGCGAACACGGTCGAGGCCTACGGCTTCTCGCCCACCCTGAACGCGTGGTCCGAGACCCTTGACATGAACTCCTTCTACGGGATGGGCTACCGCCGGGTCAAGAATGGTGGTTCAATGGTCGCCAACGGCGGCCAGCTCTACGCGCTCAAGGGCGGCAACACCCAGCAGTTCTGGCACTACGACTTCGTATCCGACTCCTGGAAACAGAATACCGACATACCGCGGGCGAGCAGCGGCCGCCGGATCAAGGTCAAGTACGGCTCGGCAATGGCGTCGTCCGGCCCGACCATCTTCTGCCTGAAGGGTTCGAACTCCTACGAGCTCTGGGAGTACGCTCCGGGCGCCGACACGATGCCGCTGATGAAGAACCCCCAGCCGGACCGCGAGGGTGTGATGGCTGAAGTCACCGGGCTCGACCTGTCGAGACCCTGGCTCACGGCCTACCCGAACCCGACCCGTGTCGGCCTCAACATCAGCTACAACATAACCAGTGCCGCACCGACTCGTCTCCGCGTCTACGACGCGACCGGCCAGGTCGTCACCAGTCTCTGGAACGCCACGCGGTCGCGCGGCAACTACGTGGCACGCTGGAACGGACTGGCGGCGAACGGCAGACAGGTCCCGGCGGGAATCTACTTCGTCAAACTCGAAAGTGGCGATACCCGCCTGACTCAGAAGCTCGTAATCCAGCGCTAGCCGCTGGCAACAAGACACCGGGGCGGGCATTTGCCCGCCCCGGTTCTTTTCTCGAATCCTGAGTCCTAGCTGCTCACTCCTCCCTCTTCACTCCTCTCTCAGCTAGAACTTGTACCAGAGATAGACTGCCAGGACCACGAGCAGCACGGCGACGGTCGTTACCGCGAATGAAAGCCCGAACGTCAGCGTGGCGAATCCAAGGTTCAATGTGAAAGCCGGGATGCCGATCGCGAGCGACTTGAAGAAGAAATCCCGGACCGGGCCGTGCGGGAAAACCCCGGCCATGAAGTACGAAACAACGCTGCCGACGATGCCGGCGACGACTACTGCCAGCACCAATAGCCCGATCGACCGTCCGCCGACGTGCAGGGGCCGGCTGTTCAGAGCCATGGTGCGTATGATAACGATGACGACATCTCAATCAAGAATGACGCGCTGTCAGGTAAAGACCGCTGAGGCCAGGTACAAGCTGAGACCCAGTTCGAACTACGAAGCCCAAAATCCGAATCAAGCCCGAATTGGCAATGACAAACTCGGAGATCGGTCTTCACCGCCGTTGACACGTCATCAGAGCTTCGGGCTTCGGGTTTTCCCCGCATTCAATCGTCACTCGGGTTTCGGACTTCGAATTTCCGAGTCGGCGAGGACGAAGTCTGCCGACCGACCGCAATTGGCGCACTTCGCGTCCCTGATGCCGACGATGCGCCCGGCATAGCCGCTCCGCTCGACCAGCCGGTTCCGGCACTGCGGGCAGAACGTATCCCGGTCCTCCGGCCGGGTGGCGACGTTCCCGAGGTACACGTAGTCAAGCTTCTCGCGAGCGATTGCCGCCGCACTGGAGAGTGTCTCCTCCGAGGTTGATGGCTCGGACGCACGGTGACGCGGGAAGTACCGCGAAAAGTGAAGCACGGTTTCGCGCCCGAGTCCCGCGACGAATTCCACAAGTTCAGCGATTTCTTCCGGCGAGTCGTTCCTCCCGGGTATCAACAGATTGGTCAGCTCCACGTGGCACGCCTTGACCGCAGTCTTGATTGTATTGAGTACGGTATCAAGGTCGCCCTGCACATAGTCGCGGTAGAACCCCGGCCGGATGGACTTCAGGTCGATGTTCATCGCCGCGACGAGCGGCAGCAGTTCGGCCAGCGGCTCGGGATTGAGCATCCCGTTGGTCACGAGCACGTTCCTGATTCCTGCCCCCCGCATCAGCTTCCCCGCGTCCATCAGGTACTCAAACCAGATGAGGGGTTCATTGTAGGTGTAGGCGATGGAAGGCGTGCCGTGGCGCTTCGCCAACGCCAGCAACTCGTCCGGCTCCACGTGCCGCGACGGCACAACCTGCTGTGAGATATCCGAGTTTTGACAGAATGGACAGCGGAGATTGCAGCCGTAGGTTGCGACCGACAAGATTTCGCTGCCCGGCAGAAAATGGTAGAGTGGCTTCTTTTCGATTGGGTCAACGGCAATCGAGACGACCTCCCCGTAGCTCGCGGCCACGAGCTCGCCGCCGACGTTCCTCCGGCCCAGGCACCGGCCGGCATTGCCCTCGGCAATCACGCACTCATGCGGGCACAGATGGCAGACAACCCGCCCTGCCACCTTCTCATCATGCTTCCAGTACCTGGCCGTCTTCACGCCCAATCATAGGTCTGCGTCGTGGCCCGGTCAAGACTTAGGCGCAGTTAGTCGGCCGTGCGCCACAACCAAGCTGTGCTCTCTGAGCCCCGCGCCGAAAGCGCAGTTCTGTCTCGCGAAGTACTTCACGTTGTACGCCAAGAAGTACCGGCAGACGTATCCTCACTTGTGTACTCACTTGCGTCGGCAGTTGCGTCGTTCGCTCTGTCTCGACCTGGACCTCGACCAGTTCCCGAAGCTCAACCTCAGCCTCGACCTCAACCTGGGCCGTTCGCTGTTCCCGTCGGTGTTCCGGCGGTTGTTCGCGTCATCGTTCGGGTCAATGCTCCTCGCCAAGAAGCTCCACCTGGACCTCAACTTGTACATCAACCCCGCCGCGGGCAAGCTGCGGGGGGAGCATGGGAGGGGTACCACAGGGAAGTGTGAATAGTGAATTGAGAATGAAGAACTTAGGCTGTACTTCTGCCTCCGGCGGAGTGTGCGCTATAATACACATGCGGGATTCTGAATAATCCCTTCCCGCCTGTTCCCACAACGACTCGTTCCGGCTTCCTCCATGCTGCGACTCTCACTGGTATTGGAGAAACCAGAACCCCAAGACGTAACATCCAACGTCGTCTATTCGTACATCGTTTATCGTTTGTCGTTCGTCGATGGTTGTAAGTCCGTGTCTTTCCGACTGTTCCGCACTTCTGACTTCTAGCTACTGACATCTGACCTCTGAATTCGTTTGCCCGCGAACACCATCCCCCGGTTCGTGGGGGGAGCTCTTCCCTCTGGTGCAGCCCTCGCTCCCGGACTCGCAGCGGTCGTCGCAACGGCCCGCAAAACCGGCATCAGTCCTCCATCCGCTATCTTCCTTCCTCCGCCCTCCGCTACAGCCATCGCTCATCCAGCCGCAACTGCACCCGCAACAGCCGCGAGGCCTCCACCCTGAACAGGCCTCGCTTCTTCACCCGCTCCGGTCTCCGCTACGGCCTCCGCAGCAGCCGCCGTTTCTCCAGCCGCAACGGCCCTCGTTCCTGCACCTGTTCCGGGCCGCGCAACAGCGACCGCTACACCCACCGCAACAGCCCTCGCTCCGGCCTCTGCCCCGTTTGTCCGCCGGTCGAAACATGACACCGAGTACTGGCACTGGGGCTCGGAGAGAACCCGAATCCGCAGATAGTGTAG
>Ga0163210_1001483_pt1 | contig 10196 bp, 10 predicted proteins | sample Kivu_220m_FD_113536 | JGI IMG/M metagenome (GOLD analysis project Ga0163210, IMG submission 113536) | Freshwater microbial communities from Lake Kivu, Western Province, Rwanda to study Microbial Dark Matter (Phase II) - Kivu_220m | ecosystem: Environmental > Aquatic > Freshwater > Lake ... | reverse complement strand
GTAGTGCGGCACAACCTTCTCCGCACCGTAGTAGGTCATGCACAACATGGCCCCGCCAGGATGCATCAACGGTTGGAAGGCGTGCGCCAGGGCGACGAAGGAATATACGCTGATATCCAGCGCAGTGCGAAAACCCTCGCGGCTAGTGTTGTAATATGGCCCATTCAACTCCTCGCGCATGGCAAAGGCGATGGAGTGAATCAAGATATCAACCTGCCCAAAGGCTGCACCAGCCTGCGCGGCAACGGCGGCGATATCCTCGTCCTTCGAGACATCGCAAGCCTCGACGAAAGTGCATCCGACCGACTCTGCCAGTGGCCGTACACGGCGCTCCAAAGCTTCTCCGGCGTAGCTGATGCCGATCCTGGCACCCTGGGCATGCATGGCCTGGGTGATGCCCCAGGCAATCGAGCGCTCATTGGCAAGGCCGAATACCAATGCAGTTTTACCTGATAAAAGGCCCATTTCTCCTCCGTGATTCAGTGTCAAGTGTTTCAGTGTCAAGTGTCACGTTTCATGTATCCCGTGATGATGGAACGCGTGAATTTCTAAATCGCCAGGGTTTAGATTTCCACGGCTCCGGTACTGTATATAACCCCACGCGTGGGCCAATCGTCACGGCTTCGTTGGGGATAGATGCCCCCGCCTCGATCCATAGACCCACAACCCGATCGCACAAACTGACGCCGTTCAGCGCCCTGTCAATGCCGAGTGCCTGGGTCAACTTGGCAGGACCGTCCGTATCGCGTCCGTTGCGGCGAGCGCGGATGATGGTGATGCCTTCTTCGGGCTGGATGGCGCGGAGCAGCACCGCAGCCGGGAAATCCTCTGCTTCAGTGACTGCGTTCAAGCACCAGTGCATCCCGTAAGTGAAATAAACGTAAGCATGTCCCGGCGGGCCGTACATGACCGCATTGCGCTTGGTTTTTCCTGCGTGGGCATGGCAGCCCAAATCCTCCTCGCCGATATAGGCCTCGGTCTCGGTGATGATGCCGGCGAGGTGCTGGCCATCCAAAATCCGCACCAGCCGCGCGCCGAGCAGTTCGCGGGCGACGATCAGGGTGGGTCGGTTGTAGAATTCTTGGGGGAGAATATTCACCACGGAGTTCACAGAGAGCACGAAGATTTTTTGGGGATCAGTTGACGAGGCGTTTGATGCCGTGCTTGAGGAGTTTGACATTGAAGTTGATAAGCAAGCCAACCTTGCAACCCGAAAGGCGCAGATAAGGTAACACGTGCCCTCCCTGTGCTCTGTGGTGAATTCTACGTAGCCCTAAATCGAGCATCGCGCGCCAACGTCAGCCGCAGACCCTCTTCCAACGGAATGGATGGTGTGTAGCTTAGTTTCTCGGCCGCCAAGCCCAAGTCGGCGCACATGCGTGAGACACCCCCTTCGGTCTGGGAATTGTAAACCACATTGGCTTTACTGCGTGTGGCTCCCAATACCAAACTGACCAGGTCGCGCACGCTGGTCTCGGTGCTGCTGCCTACGTTGATCACCAGGCCGTTGAGACCTGGCGCGATGGCGGCGGCCACCATCGCTGCGGTCACGTCATCCACGTAGACGTAATCGCGCGTCTGCTGCCCGTCGCTGTGGACGACCAGCGTCCCACCGCGCAGCGCCTGGCGCAGGAAGTACGGTACCACCGGTGGGTGGGAGGGCGGCAGGTGCTGGCCCGGTCCATAGGCGTTGAAGATGCGCAAGCTGACGGTTTCGATGCCCCACAACGCACCGATCGTGCGGACGTAGTATTCCGCTGCCAGCTTTGAGACGGCATACGGCGAGCGCGGCTTGGGAGACTGCGCCTCCGTCAAAGGCTGGATCTGTTGGTCGCCGTAGATCGCGCCGGAGGAGGCCAGCACCACACGTCGGACGCCGACATCGCGCATGGCCTCCATCAAGCTGACGGTCCCGCCCACGTTTACGGCGTTGTACTCTCGTGGGTATAGGATCGATTCCGGGACTGAAACCCGCGCCGCTAGGTGATAGACACAGTCCACCTCCTGAAGCAGCGTCCACAATTTAGGCCGGTCGTTGACGTCCCCGCGCGTAAAATGAACATCCGGAGCGAGCGCCTGAGGATCGCCGGTGGATAGATCGTCCAGGCCGCGCACTTGGTGTCCCTCGCGGGCAAGCTGATTGGCAAGAGCCGAGCCGAGAAAACCGGCCGCTCCAGTAATTAAGAAGTTCATATTCGTCAGTGAAAAGATTATAGCACAGGCAAGAATAATGGCAGCCCGCCCTCGCCAGGCTGCCATTAATCACTGGTCACCGAAATTGATTACTTTGCTTTCCTGGCGTGCTCTTTCGCAAACTCTGCGCCTCTGTGCAGCGCCTCGAAGTTCTTGGGCAGCAAATGCTTGTGTCGACCTGGCATGTGCGCTGTGAGGGCAGCCTCGATGTCCTCCAGCTTCAACACAGGAAGCATGGCCAGCAGCGCACCGGTAGCCACGATATTCGCCATTCGCCGATCGCCAAGCCCTTCTGCGATCTCGTTGCACGGAACAGCCACCGAGGTGATATCGGTGCGCTTGACTTCGCGATCCACCATCGAGGCATTGACCACCAACACGCCGCCTGCCTTGACCAGCGGTTCGTATCTATCCAGCGAAGGCAGATTCATGACGACAATAGCCGGCGGGTTGTTGACCAGCGGTGAACCGATTTCTTCATCCGCAATGACCACAGTGCAGTTGGCCGTGCCGCCGCGCATCTCCGGGCCATAGGAGGGAATCCAGGTCACTTCCTTGCCAGTGTCCATAGCAGCATAGGCCAGTACCTGCCCGGCGAACATGACGCCCTGTCCGCCAAAGCCTGCAAAAAGGAATTCAGTTTGCATAATGTTCTCCGTTACCGTGTGTCATTGCGAGCGAACGCTGATCGAGTAGAGTTGAGCGTTCTCTGCGAAACCCGCATCGCCTGCCCTGGCGGGCTAGGCCAGGGAGACCAAGTGAGCGAAGCAATCTCCGCATCTGCGAGGAGACTGCTTTGGGCTGGGGTTTCGATACGGGCGAGAAAAGCACTCGCCCTACTCAACCACCAGCCCTCGCAGTGACATGTATTATATTTTCAACGCTGCCACCGAAAGCGCGACCTTGTAATCGCCGAGCGGGAAGGCGGGGATCATATGCTCCTCCAGCCAAGAGAGCGCCTCGACCGGCGTCATACCCCAGCCGGTGTTGCAGGTGGAAAGCAGTTCGACCATCGAGAAGCCCAGTCCGTGCAATTGCGTCTCGAACGCGGTGCGGATTGCCTTCTTGGCCTTGCGGATGTTGGCCGGGTCGTGCAGACTTCGGCGGACGCAGTATCCCGTACCATCCAACGTCGCTAGCATCTCCGCCATGCGGATGGGGAAGCCCTGCGATTCAACGTCGCGCCCGTTTGGCGAGGAAGTGGTCTTCATGCCGGGCAAGGTAGTGGGAGCCATCTGCCCGCCGGTCATGCCGTAAATGGCATTATTGATGAAAATGACCGTGATGTTCTCACCACGCGCCGCCGCGTGGACAATTTCAGCCATGCCGATGGAGGCCAGATCGCCATCGCCCTGGTAGGCGAAGACGATCCGGTCGGGCAGGACGCGCTTGATGCCGGTGGCCATGGCCGGAGCGCGTCCGTGAGCAGCCTCCACAAAGTCAGTGTCAATGTAGTTGTAAGCAAAGACCGCACATCCGACTGGAGCGATGCCGATGGCTCGATCCAGTACATTCATTTCCTCCATTACCTCGGCCACCAAACGGTGGGCAGTTCCATGGGTACAACCGGGGCAATAGTGGGAGGGTGTTTCCGTCAAACCCCTCGGACGGGCATAGACCAGGTTCTCAGGATTGACTATCGCTGTTGTAACCATCGTAGATACCTCTCATTCTCATCGAGTCATCATCCGCTGGAACCATAGATCGGCGGGCTCGTCATCGGGTCTGGAAGGATTCTTGACCATCTCCTGGACTTCGTGCGTGATCTCATCCGGGAAGGGCACCACGCCACCCAGCCGCCCATAGAAGCGAATCGGGACCCGACTCTTGACCGCGCGTTGAACATCCTTGAGCATCTGACCGGTATTCATTTCCACCACCAGGAAGGATTTTGCCTGTTTGCAAAGCTCCTCCACCCGCTTATATGGATAAGGGTTGACGCTGATCGGGCGAAACAGACCAACTTTGATACCCTGAGCACGGGCAGCGCGGACGGACGAAAGTGCAACCCGCCCCGCTGTCCCGAAGCCAATGATGACGTATTCGGCATCGTCTAGGTAATATTCCCGATAGCGGATTTCGTTCGCCTCTGCCTGCTTCCAGCGTGAAAGAATTCGCAGATTGACTTTTTCTTCGGTGGGGACGTCGAGGTAAATCGAGCTGAGAACGCGGCGCGGACGTCCAATCGCCCCAGTGGTGGCCCAGTCGTAGTCCTTGCGGACGACGGGCTGCATCTCGGGCAAATTCACCGGCTCCCGCATCTGGCCGATGGAACCATCTATCAGGATGGCACAGATGGTCAAGTACTTGTGCGCTAGCTCGAAAGCTACTGGCACCAGATTGACTGCTTCCTGGATAGAGGCCGGGGCCAGCACAATAGGATGGTAATCGCCGTGGCCGCCGCCATGACAGATCTGTGCATAGTCACCCTGAGAGGGGGCAATGTTGCCCAGGCCTGGGCCGCCGCGCATCACGTCCACCAACACCACCGGCACCTCGGTGCCGGCAATGTATGACAGTCCCTCTTGCATCAGGCTGATTCCCGGACTGGAGGAGGATGTCATCACGCGCGCACCGGTGCAGGCCGCGCCATAGACCATATTGACGGTTGCCGGTTCGCTCTCTGCCTGCACAAAGACGCGCCCCAATTCTGGCATGCGGCGGGACATATACTCCAGTATCTCGGTTTGCGGGGTGATAGGGTAACCGAAATAGGCCTCCACACCGGCGCGGACGGCTGCTTCGGCTATCGCTTCGTTGCCTTCCCAAAGTTCGCGTGCCATCTCAACCTCCACTGGCCGCCGCGACAGGAGCTTTGCTCACCTCGCGGTATACCGTGATGGCAGCATCCGGGCAAATCACCGCACAGATCGCACAGCCGGTGCAGCCATCTTTGAAAATGTGAGCTGGATGGTAGCCTTTGGTGGTCAGGCGTTCCTTATCCAGCTCGAGTACCTTTGGCGGGCAGGCACTGATACATAATTCGCAGCCCTTGCAGAACCTATCGTTGACTTCGATCCAACCTTTGGCAGGCATTAACCCGGCCTCCTTTTTGTGATAAATAGGACAAGCTTTACCCAAACTGAGCGTGCGTTTCGATTATTGCGTTTTCTCAGGTTCATGGCTAGTGCCATGCGTCATTATACTGCAATACAAAAATCCTCTTTATGTCTCCCCTCCCTGAGCCTTCCGAGTGTAAAAATAACACATCCCCCTTCCTCACCATCGGGAGGAAGGAGGATGCGGCATGTGGCTTCGGAGGAACAAGATGAAGCCTTACGCCTCCACGAGCGCCTGGAAGCGAGGATCGTCGCGGATGAACTCGAAGTCTGGATCGCGGCGCACCCAATCCAGCGTCGTTTGTTTTTTCTCCAACGCTTCATTGAGCAACGCTAATGCTTCGTCAATGTTCCCGCAGATTGCCGCGAAGCATGCCCGGTTGTATTCCGTTTCATTTTTCATGGTCGGCAGGGCAATCGCGATGTGTTTCTTGGCCTCATCCTCCTGGCCCAGCCTGCGATAGTATCCAGCCAGCGTACAGTGGGCAAGGTTGTAGTCCGGGTTTAATTCAACGACCTTCTGAAAAGCACGAACAGCCTCATCGTAGCGTTTCTGGGCTGCATAGACGAGGCCCAAATGGTAGTGAAACACCTCTTTGTTGGGGTCAAGAGAAACTGCTTGCTGGAATGCAGATACTGCTTTGTTGTAGCGCCCTGAAGTTCTTAGGAGATTGCCCAGTGTGTGCCATGCGCGCGCGTTCGTGGGGTTGATCTCGGTTACTTTTTGATAGGCAGCGATGGCCTCGTCATTGGCATGATTATCAACTGGGACCTCATTCTTATCCGGTATAGCAGTGTTTTGAACTTTAACGGCAGCCTCTGTCCCCATATTGACAACTCCCTCGACAGGCATCGCATCCTGAGCAATAACCTGCGGGGCCTTCCCGACCGGAGCCTGGGCAGGAAAAAACCTGGCGGTTTTCTGGTCCGCGGCCCTGGCCTCCTCTTTCTTCATAGCGACTGTTTCGCCGAGATGACCCGCATCATTGTGGAGTTCGCCAAGGTCAATCCAGGCAAAAGCGCGGTCCTGCGCGTGTCCCGGATCGAGGAGGGCCAATTCTGCTTCCTTTTGATAGGCCACGACGGCGTTAACATAGTCTATTTGCGGGTCCATTCCAGTCGCATCGTAGGCCGTACCTGACTCCTCTCTGTGGCCTGAGCCGTTGCGCCTGATGCCCGGATCACTTACGAACAATACCTGATTTGGATCAAACTCGTTCAACTCAATGGCTCTATGATCTATAGCGATCGCATCGTCTCCTACGGCGACGATAGGGGTGGCAGTATTTTCTTTGTCAACGGACAAGGTTTCGTCAATGCGGTCCAATTCACTTTGAATTCTGCCGAGTGCCTGTCTAAGGGTAGCGTCTTCCGGGTTAAGCTCGATGGCCCGTTGATAGGATGCGATGGCACTCTCGTTGTCGCCCAGTTGCCGGTAGGCATTGCCGAGCCGGTTCCAGGCGATCGCTTTGTCTTGGTTGTTGCCGAACAAATCTATACTTTTTTGGTACAGTGGAACCGCCTCTTGATAGCTCCCTTTTTGTGAGTATGCCCAAGCCAAGTTGCAATAGAGTCGTCCAGAACCGTGATCTAGCTCAATGGCCTTGAGGTAAGCGGCGATTGCCTTATCATACTCACCCGCGTTGAGATAGACATTCCCCTGTTCATTCCACACTTGCACATTCTTTGGATCAATCTCAAAGGCTTTCTGGTACGCCTTAAGCGCCTCTTCGCCGCGTTCTTGTTTTTCGTAGATGTTTCCCAAGCGAATCCAGGGATGGACAATCCGTTGATTGATCCCGATGGCCTTATGGAAGGCGTCAATGGCTTCCTCGATGCGGTCTATGCCCAAAAATACGTCCCCCAGCCCGATCCAAGGATATGCAAAGTTGGGAGCATACTCAACTGCCTTTTGATAAGTGGCGATTGCCTCATCGGTGCGCCCTAATTTGTGATATATCGCCCCTAATCCATTCCAACTGACAGCATCTATAGGATTCAGTTCGAGCGCCTTCTCGAGGGCGGAAATGGCTTCCTCGTTGCGGTCGAGTTGACTGTATAGATTGCCGAGATTATTCCAAAGGAAAATCTGGTCAGGCGCAAGCATAGCCGCTTGTTTCAAAGACTCGATAGCTTGATCAATTGTCCCCAGGGTTGCATACACAAGTGCAAATGCATTGATGCAAACTGCTTCAAACCATTGATCGTGAGTATATGTTGCGATCTCAAGAGCAGTATGCAAGAAATGAGACGCTTTTTCGCAATCCCCTCTCCGCCAATGCAACACTCCCAATGCAAACAGCAGTTCCCCACGTATGGCAATGGAGTCATCCCTTTCAGGCAGGTTGGTTAGCATTGCCTCCCGCAGGGCAATCTTTGCATCAATGTCTTCCAGAGTGTCCGCGTATTCGCCAATGCCTTGCCAGGTCGCTTCCAAAGCGCGGAGCGAGATCTGTTCAGGTGTTGGCGGCTCGACGAACTCAACCACCCGGTGGCGATAAGCCCAAAAATCGGGGGCGTAGCGGGCTAGATCGTTGGCCTCACTCTCTGTCAGCCAAAAGACCGCACGAATCCGCCTGTCAATAAAGAATTCACGCCCGATGCTGAGTGCCCGATAAGCTCTTGCCCCATCCTTGCCTCCCCCCCATCTTAAACCCTCGATAAAGAAGACGGTCTTATCCAGATCAGCGAACTCTGAAAGGTATAAAGGAATATCCGAATTTTCTTCATTCGAGATCTGGACTAGATGAACATTCTGTATGATGTCGGTTAGTTTATATTTCAGCGAGGTTTTGGCGTCTGTATATACATATTCTGAGCTGTAGATCGCTAGCAGAATGGAAGGCCGTTGCCACTTGATCGCCAGTTCGAGCTCCCGAAAGAGGATATCTACTCGATCCTCGAAAGGCTCAATTTCCGGATATGCGGTACGAACAGCTTGAAGTGTGCTATTCACTTAGCACTTTCCTGAGAACGGGGTGAACGTCGCACCAATTCTCACCGTTTCTATACTCCAGCAACGCCAACAGTTGCAGCAATGGGGTCAACCGGTCGTTATACTCCAGGCGGTTATTCTCATTGACTTTTTGCAGGATTTCCAAATCTTCCTTATCTAAAATACGCCGGTACTCGTTGCGAATCTCAGTAGTCGCTGCTTCCACATCGCTGCCCTCTACCTTACCAGCCTTGCGTCGTCTGGCTCGACCGATGGCAGTGCGCATGATACGCGCCATTTCTCGGAAAACGCCGCCACTATAAGTTATTGCATCCTCCAGCGCCGGTGGATCAATGAGGTTGGCATCCATGCGTAAATGCACGAAGCGCCGGAGAGTCTCATATCCTTCTTGATCCCGCTCATCGAGCTTTTGGGGAGGATGCAACATGATGTTGGGCAGGAAGTAAGCCTGATCGCGGATGGCGTCGAAATCCTTGCTGTAAAAAAGAGCGCTTGAGACCGTATAGACAATTGCGCACGTGGGCTGCATCATTATTTCGCGACGATCATGGAAAATGGCCCTGGCCGCCTCCAAATTAGGCTTATCCAAATCATCAATCAGGATGAGTGGGATGCGCTTCTCTTTGCTGTAAATGGCCGCTGCAATGTTATTGATGACTGCGATCAAGCCCGTAATGTCCCGTTCGAAAACTTGCCGTAACTCAGCGCGCGTTGTGGGTTCAAGCTTCATCTTTAAACCAGCATTGGCAAAAAAGGCGTCAACGGCCGCGCCGAATTCGAATTCCAACGGGCGGCCAGAAATTGTCCTTACTTCTTCTTCGACTCTTCCTCTCCAGCTATTCAGCTCTTTGAGCAGTTGTTCGGGCAATTGTCCCCCCCTTCTGCGGTAATCCCTGAACATGCGACCGCCGACAGCAAGCAGGACATCGCGAAAGTCCAGATCAATGATATCCGCCTCATCGCGGATGCTGAAGTTGATCGGCCAGTACTTCATCTGGATGTCGGGGCTGGACATCAAGTGAAGCAACTCGGTTGATTTGCCGCAGCCGCGATGCCCAGAGAAAAAGAACTTTGGCGGACGATAAAAGGGAGCCAACAATGCATCTTCCAACTCGGCAATTGGGTTGCTTGGCCGATTGATATAAAATGGGTTGGGTTCACCGTGTTCACCGGGCTTGAGGGATAGGTCAAGCTCGAAATTCAGCCAAGCACGGTCGAAATCTGTAGCCAAGACATACTCGAATTTGCTCATTGTATCCTCTCATAACGAACTGACAATTTCGCACAAAATATTCTCATGCAGTGAACCGGGAGCGGCAAGGCCGGTGCGCGATTGGACGACTCAACCTACAGCGAGATTGAGCATGACAAAGCGTTGGGCGTTGGCCTCAGCATCTTGCAGTTGAGCTTCTTGCACGTGCCAGTGCACCGGTGCCCAAACTTCGAAGTAATCCCCCTGCCCGACCAAGACCGCCTCGCCGTTCAGGTTTGCGAACTCACGCAGGCTTTGTGGGATGAGGATGCGCCCACCCTCATCCATCTCCAATTCGGAGGCAGCGCCGAGGATCATGCGCAGCAGAAGACGGGCTAATGGGTCGGCTAAGTTCATCGCCGTGACCCGCTGATAGATCTCTCGAAACGCCTCAGCGGTCAGCACCCACAGATTGCGGTCGAAACCTTGCGTAATGAACGCTCCGCCCGAGAGCAGGTCTCGATAGCTTTCTGGGATCGTCAAGCAGTTTCTATCATTGATAACTTGGTGGTAATGGCCTATAAACATTGGGGTTATTCCTGAGCGAAGCATTTCGGGATAAACGTGACGGCCTTATTACCTCAACAGCTTTGGTACACGATACGCCATACTAAGTACATCGTAAATTAAGTTTCCGAAAAGAATTGACAAAACCTACCGGATCGCAGAAAATGGCAGGATGAGAAAACAACATGTACAACTCACTCCAGTAGATCGAGATTATCTCGAAGCCCTG
>Ga0163210_1001482_pt1 | contig 10196 bp, 7 predicted proteins | sample Kivu_220m_FD_113536 | JGI IMG/M metagenome (GOLD analysis project Ga0163210, IMG submission 113536) | Freshwater microbial communities from Lake Kivu, Western Province, Rwanda to study Microbial Dark Matter (Phase II) - Kivu_220m | ecosystem: Environmental > Aquatic > Freshwater > Lake ... | reverse complement strand
CTCTTGAACGGGGAAGCCGTGAGGTCGAGCACGCGGTCATTCATGCCCTGGTTTTTATGGATCCTTTCATCTACCGGCCAGGGTTTGAGCATCTCGGTCGTCTGGCGCCTTGGGGTGAAATCGTCCTTGTTCAAATAGCGTTTGCCCACGCTCCACATGTCGATCAGGATCAGCACCGCGAGGCCGATGTAACTATATTCCTTCCTGACCGATGCGCGGAGCGAATACCACAGGATACCTGCCGCAGCGAGCACAAAGACCAGGGTTCGGAAAGCATCCCGGCGCGCCAGTGCGACCCGGTCGGTATGCAGGGCCTCGCGAAGCCAGTCGGGTAAAGCCCCGTCATTCACGCCTGTAAAGGATCCGGCAATGGTGGGTAGAACTGCGAACAGCAGGGCAATCCCGCCCGCTATCCCTGTCGCCACATAGAGTTTCCGGATCTTATCCTTTGGTTCCGCCTCCCAGGCAAACCAGTCCCGGATGGCGAAAAATGCCAGGATAGGAATGGCTGCCTGTGCAATGATCAGGGAATTGGTGGCATCACGGAACTTGGCAAACAGGGGTACGTTGTTAACGAAAAATTCCGTCAGCCAGAGGAAATTCTTGCCCCAGGCGAGCATGACGGAGAGTACGATCAGGATGGCCAGCCACCATTTTTCTTTGCCCCTGATGATCATCAGCCCCAGGATAGCCAGGAAGATGGTAATGGCCCCGATATAGTGGGGCCCGCTGGTGAATGGCTGGGAACCCCAGTACACTTCTCCCTGGATGTACTGCCGGGATTCCTCATCGGTAATGCCATTATCCTCCAAGGCTTTGAAGGAAGCCGAGTTGGGGCCCAGTTCAGCTAAACCGCCGCCATACAGGTTCGGAATGTACAGGTTCATGGTCTCGCCGATGCCATAGCTCCACTGGGTGATGTATTCCACCTCGAGCCCCTTTGTCTGGGTTCCTTCCTTCACGAGTTCGGATTTGCCGCGGGTGGTCTCCCTGGAGTACTCAAAGGTGGTGAGCAGGTTGGTCATGTTTGGCAGTACCGCCAGAAAGAGCGCGACCAATAAGGTCAATCCCGATTTCACCAGGTGATCCAGGTATTTATCCTTGATGGCATAAACCAGTTCCACGCAGAAATAGATCAGGAGAATCATGCCGGTATAGTAAGTGACCTGCACATGATTGGTTACCAGCTGGATACCAAAACCCATTGCGGTTATCAGGCCGCCGGCCAGGTATTTTCTTTTAAATACCAGGAGGACACCGGCAATGACCGGTGCCATATAGGCAATCGCATAGATTTTACTCACGTGCCCCGTACCGATCAGTTGCAGGTTATGGGCTCCAAAACCGAAAGCCAGCGCCCCGGCAAGCGCCAGCCACTTGTCAAGCTTTATGGTCCGCAGAAGGAAATAGAATCCCAACATGCAAACAAAGAGTATGGCTACCGAGTATCCGGGAAGGTAAAGCTTGAAAGCCCGGAACAGCCACTGAAAAACGTTCCGCGAAGGCGCTCCCTTGATCTGGTAGGCAGGCATCCCTCCGAAGGCCGAATTGGTCCATGCAGAATATTCGCCGGTCTCCTTCTGGAACTGGTCCACTTCTGACGCCATGAACCGGGCCTGTAAAATATCACTCTGGAACAGGGTTTTGCCCTCAAAAACCGGACTCATGAAAGCCAGCGCCAGAGCCGCCATGATGGCTACCATCAGGAGTTCGGGCAGGACGGAACGGAGGAGAGATTTCATATTGATTATCTATTAAAAATTCGCTTTGCTCATGAATAACTCGCTTCGCTCGTAAATGAGGCCTTCGGCCTGAATTAATTCAATGCGAAGCATTCATTCATCCGAGCAAAGCGAGGATTATCCATGAGGCGAAGCCAAATTATTTTAACAATTGCTTTATATCCACCTTCCTGCCAACGATCTCCTTCAACCGGGCGATTGGCACGCGCTCCTGCTCCATCGTATCACGGTCCCTGATGGTGACCGTGCTGTCTGCGAGCGTCTGGTGGTCGACGGTGATGCAGTAAGGGGTTCCTATGGCATCATGCCGGCGGTAGCGCTTGCCGATCGAATCCTTCTCGTCATACTGGCAGTAAAATTCAAATTTCAGCTTGTCAATGATTTCTCGAGCTATTTCAGGAAGCCCGTCTTTCCTGACCAGCGGGAAAACAGCCATCTTGACCGGGGCCAGGGCGGGCGGAAGCCGCAATACGGTCCGCATGTCGGTTCCGCCGTCAGCCGTCGGGGCCTCTTCCTCATGATAGGCTGCGGCGATGAGCTGAAGGAATGTGCGGTCAACCCCAATGGAAGTCTCGATCACATACGGAATATAGGATTCATTGGTCTCCGGATCAAAATACTGGATCTTGCGGCCCGAAAATTCCTGGTGGCGCGACAGGTCAAAATCCGTGCGCGAATGAATCCCCTCGACTTCCTTGAACCCGAAAGGGAAACGGTACTCGATGTCCGATGCAGCGTTTGCGTAATGGGCGAGCTTTTCATGATCGTGAAAACGGAAATCTTCGGGATTGTTACCCATCGCACGATGCCACCTGATACGGATATCCTTCCAGTATTCATACCATTTCATCTCCTCGCCGGGCTTGACAAAGAACTGCATCTCCATCTGTTCGAACTCACGCATCCTGAAGATAAACTGGCGCGCCACGATCTCGTTGCGGAAAGCCTTTCCGATCTGAGCGATCCCGAAAGGGATCTTCATCCGGCCGCTTTTCTGGACATTCAGGAAATTGACGAATATCCCCTGGGCAGTTTCCGGCCGGAGGTAAACCTTCAGGGCCCCGTCGGCCGTGGAACCCATCTCCGTGGCAAACATCAGGTTAAACTGTCTGACTTCCGTCCAGTTGCGTGTTCCGGAAACCGGGCAGACAATCCCATAATCCAGAATGATCTTTCTAAGCTCATCGAGATCATTGGCATTCATGGCCTGGTTGAAACGGGCATGCAACGTTTCATATTCAGCCTGGATTTCCTGCACCCGGACGTTGGTCTGACGGAACATCGCTTCGTCGAAGGAATCCCCGAACCTCTTCCGGGCTTTCCCGATCTCCCTTTCTATCTTTCCCTCCAGCTTCTCCATCTCGTCCTCGATGAGGTCATCGGCCCGATAGCGTTTTTTGGAGTCCTTGTTATCGATCAGCGGATCATTGAAGGCATCCGCATGTCCCGAGGCCTGCCATACCGTCGGATGCATGAAAATGGCCGTGTCAAGTCCGACGACATTCTCGTGCAGGAGCACCATTGAATCCCACCAGTATTTCTTGATGTTGTTTTTTAGCTCAACGCCATACTGTCCATAATCATACACGGCACTCAACCCGTCATATATATCGGATGACTGAAAAACAAACCCGTATTCCTTGCAGTGTGAAACCAACTTTTTGAAGACTTCTTCCTGATTCATGGTAACTGATCAGTATATCGGCCTCAAAAATAGGGGAAATCCTTAATTTTACCCGATTTTTGACCTTATGGAATACAAAACTGATTTTTTAGTCGTGGGCAGCGGATTGGCCGGACTCTCTTTTGCCCTGCAAGTCGCCGGCCAGGGGAAAGTCATACTGATGACGAAGACCGTGCTGGAGGAAACCAATACCTGGTATGCCCAGGGAGGGATCGCTTCGGTCATGTATGCACCGGACAATGTGGAAAAACATATTCAGGACACCCTCATTGCCGGGGACGGTCTATGCAACGAAAAGATCGTCAGGATTGTGGTGGAGGAATCTCCGGAACAGGTTCAGAACCTGATCCGCTGGGGCGCCAATTTTGACCGGGACGTGGAAGGCAAGTTTGACCTGAACCGCGAAGGCGGCCATTCGGAACACCGCATCCTGCATCACAAAGACAATACGGGAGCGGAGATCATGCGGGCCCTTTCGGAGCGGGTCCGGCAACATCCGAACATAATCATTCTTGAAAAGCACTTTGCCATCGACCTGATCACCCAGCATCACCTGGGAACACCGGTGTTCAGGGGAAATCCCGAGATCGAATGCTATGGTGCCTATGCCCTTAACATTAAAACCAATGTGGTTGAGACCGTCCTGTCGAAAGTCACTTTGCTTGGAACAGGGGGAACCGGTTATATATACCAGACCACCACCAACCCGCCGATCGCAACGGGCGACGGCATCGCGATGGCTTACCGCGCCAAGGCGTATGTGGAAAACACCGAATTTTTCCAGTTCCACCCCACCAGCCTCTATAATCCGGGCGAGCGTCCTTCCTTCCTGATCACCGAGGCGGTCAGGGGGGCCGGAGGGATCCTCAAAACCCAGGATGGGATTGAGTTCATGCAGAAATATGATTCCAGGGGATCCCTGGCTTCACGTGACATTGTCGCCCGCGCTATTGATACCGAGCTGAAAAACCGGGGCGAAGACTTTGTGCTCCTCGATTGCACCCACCTTGACCCGGAAATGCTGAAATCCCATTTCCCCAATATCTACCAGAAATGCCTTACGATCGGGATCGACATGACACGTCAACCGATCCCGGTAGTGCCCGCAGCCCATTACATGTGCGGAGGCATCCGGACCGACGAGAATGGGCAAACCACCATCCGTAACCTTTACGCGGCCGGGGAATCCGCGAGTACCGGTTTGCACGGCGCCAATCGCCTGGCATCCAATTCATTGATGGAAGCCGTTGTTTTTGCTCACCGGGCGGCCGTGGATGCCGCCTCCAAGATCAGCACGATCCGGCACCGGGCAGGCATTCCGAAATGGAATGATGAAGGCATGAAGATCCCGGATGAAATGGTGCTGATCACGCAAAGCACACGGGAGTTGCAGGCCATCATGACGAACTATGTCGGGATTGTCAGGACCAATGCGCGCCTCAAGAGGGCCATTGACCGGATCTATATCCTCTACCGTGAGACCGAGGACCTCTATGCCCGGTCAACGGTATCGGTCAAGCTCTGCGAGCTGCGGAATGCCATCAAGGTGGCCTACCTGATCGTCAAGCACGCCCGGCAACGGAAGGAGAGCCGGGGGTTACATTATAATCTGGATTACCCAAGGCAGGAGGGCAGAAGGGCAGAAAGGCAGAAAGGAAAGTAATTAAGTATTAAGTACTTAAACTTGTTTTTTCCAACCTTTCCCTTATTACTTTCCTTTCTGCCTTTCTGCCCTTCTGCCCTCCTGCCCTAAAAGTTCTTAAATCCAATGATCTCACGAACCTCGCGCAGCGTTTTTGCCGCGCTCGCGCGGGCTTTCTCGGCTCCAAGCCTGACCACTTTCCGCAGGTAGGCAGAATCGCTGTTGATTTGCAGGATCCTCTCGCGGATGGGAAGTGTTACTTTCAGGATGTCTTCAGCGAGCTGTTTTTTCATGTCCCCATAACGGATCCCGCATTCGGCATAAAGGTGCCTGTAATGGGCGACGGTATCCGGGGTGCTGACGACCTCCATCAGGGTAAAAAGGTTGTGGATCGGTCCCGCCGGCCTCTGGTGTTTCTTTTGTGGGCCGCTGTCGGTCACGGCACTCATCACCTTTTTCCGGATCGTCTTCTCGTCATCGGCGAGGTTGATGGCATTGCCTTCCGATTTGCCCATCTTGCCGGTACCGTCCAGGCCAGGGATCTTGATCAGGTTATGGCTGAAATTAAATCCCTGGGGTTCCGGGAAATAGTCCGTTTCATAAATGGTGTTGAACCGGCGGGCAAACCTTCGGGCCATCTCGATATTCTGTTCCTGATCCTTACCCACCGGGACTTTGTTGGCTTTGTGAATGATGATGTCGGTTGCCATCAGCACAGGATAAGTGAGCAGTCCGGCATTGATGTTATCGGGCTGTTTCCGTATGGTCTCCTTAAATGTCGTTGTGCGCTGAAGTTCGCCGACATAAGCGTTCATGTTCATCAGCAGGTAAAGCTCGGCAATCTCCGGCACATCGCTCTGAACGTAAAGGGTGGCCACTTCCGGATCAATCCCGCAGGCGAGGTATTCCGACAAGATCGTTTTCACGTTTGTATGCAGGTCTTTCGGATGCGGATGAGTGGTGAGCGAATGCCAATCGGCAACGAAATAAAAACAGTCATATTCATGCTGCATCCTGACGAAATTCCGGATGGCGCCAAAGTAGTTGCCGAGGTGAAGGTTGCCGGTTGACCGGATCCCGCTGAGTACAGTTTCTTTCATGCTGAGAGTGATCTTTTGAAGCCGGGTCAAAGATAGAAATTCCTCCTTTAGTTGGGTTTGATTACTTTTGGGTATTCATCAACCCACAGGAGGACACCGTTATGGAATCCATGCGAATGTTAAAGATCGGCCGGCTGATCCAGAAGGAGCTGGCGGAATATCTCCGGGAAAACGGACTGACATTGGCTCATGGCAATATCATTTCGGTAACGGTGGTCCGCATGACGCCCGATCTGGGACTGGCCAAGGTCTATCTCAGCATTTTCCCTTCGGCCCAGGCCCTGGCTGTCCTTAAAGTGCTCGAAGAAAACACCAAAACCATCCGGTTCGATCTCGGCAAAAAGATCGCCAAGCAGGTCCGGATCATCCCGGAACTCCGGTTTTACATCGATGATTCCCTGGATTATGCGGAGCGGATCGATGAACTGCTGAAGAAATGAATTTCCCGCTGCTCATAGCGTTCCGGTATTTCAAGGCGCGACGATCGAGGCACATCATCAACTGGATCTCCCGGATTTCGGTCGCAGGCATTACCCTGGGGACCATGGCCCTGATCATTGTGCTTTCGGTATTCAATGGGCTCGACCACCTGATCCGGTCCCTTTTCGGTTCATTTGATCCGGATATTAAAATAACGGCCGTTGAGGGCAAAACCTTCCGGGCTGATTCTCTCCGGATGGCCGGCCTGGAACGTATCCCAGGCGTGGCGCGCTGGTGTATGGTGCTGGAAGAGAACGCCTTGCTGAAGTACCGCGACAACCAGGCGGTAGCCACCGTTAAAGGAGTCGGGCCGGAATTCAAGGAAATCTCAGGGATCGACACCATGTTGGTTGACGGTGAGTTCAGGCTGTATGCCGATGGGTCCCCGCTGGGAATTATGGGTCAGGAACTGGCCGGGCAGCTCGGTATCGGGCTCGGTTTCATCAACCCGGTCCATGTTTATGTGCCCAGGAGGAGCGACAAGGTCATCCTTGATCCGGTGAGGGCCATCAGCCATCGTTATCTTTATCCTTCGGCTGTATTTGCGGTTCAGCAGGAATATGATTCGAAATATTTCATCGTCCCGGTCGATTTTGCCAGGGAGCTTTTCGGTTATGGACCCGATGAAGTGTGCGCCATCGAGATGAGCCTGCGGGAGGGGGCCCGGATTGACCGGGTCAAGGAGCAGGTGGCAGCGGTTTTCGGCGAAGGATTTTCCGTTGCCGACAGGCTGGAGCAGCATGCCGCTTTTTACCGGGTGATGTCGGCCGAAAAGTGGGCCATATTTCTCATTCTCGGATTTATTCTGATCGTGGCATCATTCAACACCATCTCATCGCTCACCCTGCTGATGCTTGAAAAGCGATCCGACATGCAGATCCTTCAGGGCATGGGGGCGCGGCAGTCGTCGGTGAGGCAGGTTTTTTTGTGGGAGGGACTGCTTGTGACTGGTATCGGGATGATTACCGGGTTGATGCTGGGAACGCTGTTCTGCGTGTCACAGCAGCATTTTGGCATCATCCGGTTTCCCACGTCAGGGTCCTTTGTGGTGGATACCTATCCGGTGAGGATGATGGTTACCGATTTCCTGGTTGTTATCGGGATGGTGGGGCTGATCGGCCTGATGGCTGCCTGGATCCCGCTCCGGGTGATGAGAAAGCGTTACTTTTCCGCCGGACCGCCGGAAGAATAGGCCGGCAGGTCGCCCCACCGGGTGATGATATTATCCAGGATGGCATTCACTTCCGGGAAGGTTTCAGCCCGTAAAAGCCTTACCCGGGTATCCCGGTAGCCAGGCAGTCCCTTGAAACAGACAGCAAAAAAGCGGCGCATGGAACGCACGGCGCGGAGTTCCTCGCGGCCCGGTGCCACCAGGTCTATATGCTCTCGAAGGTGGGCGGCCTGCTGGCTTACCGTGAGGGGTGGCAGGAGCTCGCCGGTATCGAGATAATGGCGTGCTTCACGGAAGATGGCGGGGCGGGCTATGGCCGCCCGGCCGATCATGACGGCATCCACGCCGTACCGGTCAAAAACTTCCTTCACCTTTACGGCCGAATCAATATCCCCATTGCCAATGATCGGGATATGCATCCTGGGATTTTCTTTTACCTCGCGGATGAGCGTCCAGTCAGCCACCCCGCTGTAAATCTGGGAACGGGTCCGGCCATGGATGGTGAGCGCAGCGATGCCCGCATCCTGCAACCGCTCGGCCAGGTCCACAATGATCCTGCTGTTTTCGTCCCATCCCAGACGCGTTTTCACGGTGACCGGCAGCCGCGTGGCCCTGACAACCTCGGCGGTCATCCGGATCATGAGTGGAACATTTCTCAGCATGCCTGCCCCGGCTCCTTTCATGGCTACCTTTTTCACCGGGCAGCCAAAGTTCAGGTCGATCAGGTCGGGCTGGTACTCCTCCGCCATCCTGACCGATTCCACCACCGGCCCGATCTCCTTGCCGTAGAGCTGGATCCCGTAAGGATGCTCCTCCGGATGGATCTCGAGCTTCTTCAGTGTCCGGTTCACGTTCCGGATGAGTGCATCGGATGAGACAAATTCCGAAAACATCAGGTCCGCTCCGAAGCGCTTGCAGATTAACCGGAAAGGCAAATCCGTGACGTCCTCCATCGGCGCCAGCACCAGGGGCCTGTCTGGCAATATCACCTCTCCGATCTTCATGCTGCAAAAGTAACACAATCACCTGCAACCTGAAATTTTGTACTTTCACGGGAACTTTTAAATCCGGTGAAATTCCTGGTCCAAATATCCCTTGCCTGTTTCCTGATTGTTACTCCTTCCATGGGGCAGAATAAGTCTTTGCAATCCGCAAATGGCGTTTCGCGGTTGAATACATCTGACACAACCGTCAATAGTCAACCTCCCTGGCCCGAGTATCCCGCTTTCCAGGTTATTCACCAGGACACGTTCGGCACGGGCACTCTTTCGCTGCAGGTGAGGAGCACGGCGTTTTTCAAGAATAATGAGTTCAAGAACCCGTTTTGCCCCGGTTACACCCTGGCCGGCTTCTTTGCCGAACCGGTCGTGGCATTCCGGCCGGACGAGAAGACAACCCTCAGGGGCGGATTCCATCTTCTTAAATATTATGGCCGCGACACTCTCGACCGTATCCTTCCGGTCATGAGCGTGCAGTTTGACGTATCCCGGCATTTCAGGATGATCTTCGGCACGATCAACGGGACCGTCAATCACGGGCTGATAGAGCCCGTCCAGGATATTGAGAACTATCTGATCAATAATTACGAAAACGGGATCCAGTTCCTCTTCAACTATCCTTCAGTCCGGTCGGATATCTGGCTCAACTGGGAGCAGTTCATCAAGAGCGGCGATCCATTCCCCGAGATATTCACGGCGGGAATCCATGCGGATTTCACGCTGGCCGACTGGCAGGGGATCTCCCTCACCGCTCCTTTCAGCTCTGTTATCCGGCATACCGGAGGAGAAATCGACACATACTGGGGTCCGTCAGGAACCAAGTTACACCTGGTTTATGGCCTGCGTCTTCACCTCAGCCTTCAGGATCCTTTCTTCACCGGGATGTACGGGATCCAGAATTTTGTTGATTTCGTGGAGGTGAATCCCGATGACCGTATCACCATACCTTATGGGCACGGCAACTACGGCCGGATCGGTTTTGAAACAAGAATCGGGAACTTTGAGGCGGGCTACTGGAAATCAACGGATTTCGATGCCCCTCTCGGACAACCGCTCTTCCTTTCAGTAAGCCGGAAGTATCCGGGCTATTATCAGTCCGGACGGGAAATGCTGGTTCTGAAATACCAGTTCGAGCGCGACCTGAACCGGTTCCTCAAGCTCGCCGTTCTTATCGAACCTTACTACCACTTCGACATCCGCCGGATGGACCATTCGTTCAGCGTCTATCTCCTGCTCAACGAAGGATTTTTCCTGGCAAAAACCCGGGATAAGACTTGAAGGCACAAGGCAAAAGGCAAAAGGAAAAAGGAAAAAGTTTATGAATAACCCCAGACTTCAGTCTGGGGGAAGCGGGTGTGTGTGTCGGTGTGAGTGTGGGT
>Ga0163210_1001479_pt1 | contig 10209 bp, 9 predicted proteins | sample Kivu_220m_FD_113536 | JGI IMG/M metagenome (GOLD analysis project Ga0163210, IMG submission 113536) | Freshwater microbial communities from Lake Kivu, Western Province, Rwanda to study Microbial Dark Matter (Phase II) - Kivu_220m | ecosystem: Environmental > Aquatic > Freshwater > Lake ... | reverse complement strand
TATTAACTATAATTTTATGCAAAGCAAAGAAAGAGTTATCAAAACTATAAAATTTCAAAACCCTGACAGAATTCCTATAGAATTATGGCTGCATAATGCAACAATTCTAAAATATGGAGCAAGACTCACAGATCTGCTTGAAAAATATCCCCAGGATATTTTTAGAATTACTGGTCCGACTGATGTAGCATATTATCAAATAAATACTATGGTTGGCGAACATAAAGATGTATGGGGAAGTACATGGAGAGTACTTCAGGAGGGGATGCTTGGTGAAGTAAAGATACCTGCAATAAAAAAAATATCAGAAGTTTCTAAGTATATAATGCCATATGATATTTTAAGAAGTCAGTGGAAAGAGGAAGAATATAAAATAGATGAAAAGATTGCCACTGGAAGAAGTAAAGAGCAATTTCTTATTGGTGGTGAGGTTCATCTGTTTGAGAAGATGCAGTCTCTTAGAGGCAGTGAAAATTTGTTTTATGATTTAACTTTGAATTTAAAAGAGGTTCAGATACTTGTTAATAAGCTGGTCGAATATTACACAGTATATCTGGAGAATTACTGGCTTAAAAAAGAGATTGATGCAATTATGTTTTTTGATGATTGGGGTTCTCAAAATTCTTTGCTTATTTCTCCTTTAATGTGGAAGGCTATTTTCAAATCTGCATATAAGAAATTATTCAATACTGTAAAGAAAGCTAATAAATATATTTTTCTCCATTCATGCGGTTATATTCTGGAATTATATGATGAATTTATAGAGCTTGGAGTAGATGCTATAAATTCCCAGGTTTGGTGTATGGGAATAGATAATGTTGCCAGAAAATGTGCAGGAAGGATTACTCTTTGGGGTGAGATAGACAGGCAAAGAATTCTTGCTTTTGGAACTCCTGAAGATATCTATAATGCTGCTGCAAGTATGAAAGAAAAATTTTATGTAAACGGAGGAGGGCTTATCGGGCAAAGCCTGGCAGGCAGGGATGTTTCACTTGAAAATATTGAAGCAATACTGAAGAGCTGGAATGTTTAATTGAGAAAATTAACTGTATAACATTTAACATACAGAGGTGAATTAAAAAATGCAGAAAGACATAATGATAAATCTCTATACCACCATGCTAAAAATACGTTTCTTCGAAGAAAAGATGATAGAGCTTTTTAGAAAAGGTGAGCTTCCGGGCTGGCTTCATACATACATAGGCCAGGAAGCAGTTGCTGCAGGAGTATGTGCAAACCTGACAGATAAGGACTATATCACATCAACCCACAGGGGACATGGCCATTATATAGCCAAGGGAGGGCAGCTAAGAAAAATTGCTGCAGAGCTATTTGCAAAAGAGACCGGCTGCTGCAAGGGAAGGGGCGGCTCCATGCACATAGCAGATACCTCGATAGGCATATTGAGTGCAAACGGCATCGTGGGAGGCGGCATTCCCATTGCAACAGGAGCAGCCTTTGGCTGCGATTATCTAAAAGAGGACAGAATCGTTGTAGCATTTTTTGGGGATGGTGCTTCAGATAACGGTGTCTTTCATGAATCACTTAACATTGCATCTATATGGAACCTGCCCATCATATACTTATGTGAAAACAATCTTTATGCAATGTCAAATCCCATGAAATCCCATACAAAACTCCAAAACATTGCAGACAGGGCAAAAGCTTACGGTATGCCGGGTATTATCATTGATGGGATGGATGCTGCAGCCGTTTATGAGGCTATAAAAAAGGTGGTAAATGACGTAAGAAACAAAAAAGGCCCTGTTCTTGTAGAGGCAAAGACATACAGGTTCTGCGGCCATGCTGATGGCGATGTAGAAGCTTACAGGACCAAAGAAGAAGTATGCCAGTGGTCTGAGAAAGACCCTATAAAAAACATTGAAGATAAGCTAACCAGAGAAGAGTCGCTTAAACAGTCAGCGCTTGAAACAATAAAAAAAGAGGTCGTAGCAGAAATTGAAGATGCAGTTGATTTTGCGCAAAAAAGCCCGGAGCCTTCCAGGGAAGAGTCAATGTTATATGTCTTCAGTTAATTTTAAAAAGAAAAAGAGGTATATATGAGAGAGATAACTTACAGGGATGCAATAAGGGAAGCCTTAAAAGAAGAGATGATAAGAGATTCCAAGGTCTGTATATTTGGGGAAGACATAACAGAGTGGGGCGGAAGTTTTGCAATAACTGCCGGATTTTCAAAAGAGTTCATAGAACAAAGAATAAGAAACACCCCTATATCTGAAAATATAATTGCCGGACTAGCTGCAGGCTCATCGATAGTCGGTGTTAGGCCTGTAGCTGAAATAATGTTTAATGATTTTATGATGCTAGCCGGTGACCAGATAGTTAACCAGATAGCAAAGCTCAGGTATATGACAGCAGGGCAGGTAAGCCTTCCCCTGGTAATAAGGACAGTAATGGGCGGGGGAAATTCTCAGGCTGCCCACCATTCACAAAGCCTAATTGGGATGTTTATGAATGTTCCTGGTTTAAAGATAGTCTGTCCCTCAACTCCATATGATGCAAAAGGGACATTAAAGGCTGCAATAAGAGATGATAACCCCGTGCTTTTCTTTGAGCACATAATGCTTTACAGCATAAGCGGGGAAGTGCCGCAGGAGGAATACCTGCTGCCACTTGGAAAGGCATCAATTAAGAGAAAAGGAAAAGACATTACAATTGTCGCAATATCAGAGATGGTCAAAAAAAGTTTATCTGCAGCATCAAAGCTTGAAAAAAACGGAATAGATGCTGAAATAATAGATCCCGTCTCTCTTTTCCCTCTTGATATGGACACAATAATAAGCTCAGTTAAAAAAACCGGAAAGCTAATAGTTGCATATAATGGACCAACATGTAATGGTGCAGGTGCAGAAATAGCAGCAAGGGTAGCTGAGGAAGCCCTTGATTATCTTGACAGCCCGATTTATAGGGTTGCGGAGAAAAATTGTCCGATACCTTTTTCACCTGTTTTGGAGAAGGATATCTTTCCACAGGAAGAGGATATAATTTCGGCTGCCAGTAAATTGCTATAACAGCAAGGAAAGAGGAATTGAAATGAATAAAGGTTATTGGAAAAAAATATTACATATTGATCTAACTCATAGAACTTTTACTATCGAGAACCCTTCAGATGAATTTTACCGTACATATATGGGTGGAAGCTGCCTGGGAGCTTACTACATAGCAAAATACGTAGAGTCGGAAACCGATGCACTGGACCCAGGCAATGTTTTAGTATTTTCCACCTCTCCCATAACAGGCGCACCCATAAATGGAGCCTCAAGGCATTGCGTTACTTCCAAATCCCCGCTGACCGGCACCCTTGGCTGCAGCGAGGCAGGAGGGTTCTGGGGGCCTGAATTAAAATTTGCAGGATATGATGCCCTTGTAATTAAAGGCAAGGCAACTCATCCTGTATACATATGGATCTGTGATGAAAAATGTGAAATCAGGGACGCCAGGCACCTTTGGGCAAAAGTAACAGGTGATGCTTATGATGACATAAAAGAAGAACTTAAAGACAATAAAGTTAAGATTTCCCTCATTGGCCCTGGCGGGGAAAATATGGTCCGCTTTGCATGCATAGCAAATGACCTAAAGCACTTTAATGGGCGCAATGGCATGGGCGCTGTGATGGGTTCAAAAAACCTAAAGGCGATTGCAGTAAGAGGAACCAATGCCATTGATTTTTTTAACAGGGACGAAATAATAACAATGGCAAAGGCCGGAAACAGGATAGTGCGCGATTCTTTCGGCTGGCTCCATGAGCTTGGTACAACTGCTGGTATAAAACCACAGGATGACGCAGGAGGGCTTCCCGCCTATAACTTCACTTCAGGCGCTTTTAAAGGAGTTGACAGCATAACAGGGGAAAAATTAAGAGACAGCATATCAAAGAAGGCAGAAGGATGCTGGAGCTGCAGTGCAAGGTGCAAAAGGGTTGTAGAAGTCAATGGTTCAATAAATGTCGACCCAAGGTATGGCGGCCCCGAATATGAAACAATAGCAATGTTAGGTGCAAACCTTGGAATAGATGACTTAAGCGTGATTGCTAAGGCCAATGAACTTTGCAATAAATATACAATAGACACCATATCGCTTGGGGGAGTCCTATCTTTTATAATGGAGTGTTTCCAAAAGAAGCTTACAAGCACAAAAGAAACCGGAGGTGTAAGTTTTGAATTTGGCTCTGCTGAAACATTATTAAATGGTGTTGAAATGATTGCAAAAAGGCAAGGTTTTGGAAACGTTCTTGCAGAAGGGAGCAAAAAGGCTGCCGAGTTTTTAGGTCTTGATACTATTAAATTTGCACTCCAGACAAAAGGCCAGGAATTTCCGGCTCACATGCCCCGTGTTAAAAACTCACTTGCACTTCTATATGCAGTAAACCCATTTGGAGCAGACCACCAGTCCTCCCAGCATGACAATATGATAGAAAGCGAGCCCATCCCTGAAATCCTGCGGGGTTTTGGGATAAGCAAATCTTCAAAATCAAATGTTTTAAATTTTGAAAAAGTAAAACTTGTATCATATACCCAGAGGGCAGTAAGCATGCTTGACTCTTTAAGCCTGTGCCAGTTCTGCTTTGGCTTCTGGCCAGCATATAACTTTAACAATGTGGTTCAGTTATTAAATCATGCGACAGGCTGGGACACTAACCTTTGGGAGCTAATGCTTGTAGGGGAGCGAAGGATAAACATCATGAGGGCCTATAATGCAAAGATGGGTTTTACCAAAGAGGATGACATATTGCCGGATAAGGTGTTTAAAGAGATCGAAGGAGGGCCAAGCGCAGGCTATAAGATAGATAAAGAGGATTTTGAAAAAGCTAAAAGTGACTATTATCAAATGATGGGTTGGGACAAAAAAACAGGCAACCCGACGCTGCTTAAGCTAAAAGAGCTGGGTCTTGACTGGCTAAAAGACGGGCTCAATATATTTGATAGGTGAGTATTTTGGCAGCAACACTAAAGATACCACACATATTCAGAAAGCTTATAAATGGCCAGAAGGAGATTCCCCTAAAGCCGGGGATACTTACTGATATATTTAAGGAAGTCAAAGAGAGTTATCCAGAATTAGCAGAAGCAATTCTTGATGATAAAGGTTTTGTTAAAGGGTATATGTTGCTTATTTTAGATAAAAAAATAATCAACAACCATGAAATGAACACATTGTTTATTGAAGATGAGCAGGTTTTAAAAGTAATTATACCAATGTCTGGGGGATAGATTTTATATTTTTATTTTAAATAATTGCTTTATTCGATAAATAGTATACAAAATTTGAGAATTTTTTATGAAGTAAGATTTAAATAATCAAAGGTGTATTAACAAAATGAAGTTAAACAGCATAGATCATATTAGCATAAATGTTGGAGATTTTAATAAGTCACTTAAATTTTATCGTGACATACTTGGACTGAAGTTACTAAATACAATAAGAATGCCTGAATACAATATTACTTATTTGGGACTGCCGGATGGTGGGAGAATAGAGTTAATTGATTATGGGATAAGACAAAAACGTTCCGAGACAGATAATTTACAGATTGGCTTAACTCATATTGCTTTTAATGCAGATAATTTGGAAGCATGGGAAAAGCTTCTTAAAAATAAGGGCGTCAAAATAATTTTGTCGGCAACAGACTTAGTTGAAGTAGGGGTAAGAGTGTTAGTATTTGAAGATCCTGATGGGACTATCTTAGAAATATGTAAAGCTTTATAAATAGAAAAGCCTTTACTCTTGTATCCAGAATTTGGGAGAAGGGCTTTTAAACTATTCATTTGTAAATATTTTATATATAAAAAAAGGAGCTAATTTGTTAACAGTTAAAGATCAAAAAGAAATAAAGCAAAAAGCACTGCAATTGTTTGAAAAAGCCAGAATACCACTTACTGAAAGAGAAAAAAATGAAGAGCTCAAAATACTGGAATGTGGAGATAGGGACTTTTATGAAATCGGGCTACTTTTCCTTACTTTTATTAATACAGATTTTTATGGTGGCAGATATATAATATTTTTACCAAACCAGTTTTGTCCATTGCACATACATCCCGATATCCCTAATGCACAGGGTAAAATTGAAACATTCAGAGTAGTTTTTGGACAGGTCATAAAATATTCTGCAACCAAGGCACATGATGAAATTGTTATACCTGTTACTGCAATTGAATTAAGAGATCTTGATTATAAAGACCATGTCATTTTAAATGCAGGAGACCAGAGCATAACAAATGTAGAAGAGAGACATTGGTATAAAGGTGGTCCTGAAGGAGCAATTTCAATGGAAATATCAACACCACTAAGGCATGAAGAATATGATGTCTGGACAGATAAAACTTCTTATCCAAAAATATATTGATTTTTAACAAGAAAGAGCGGTCTTAAGGAGATAAGAATGACTGGTGAAGAAAGAATATTAAAAACCATAAGAAAAGAAAAAGTTGATAGGATACCTATATGCTTCCATTTCTCAGATGAAAAGACTGAAAGAATGTTTGCTGAAAAATTATCTATGGACATAGAAGAATTCAGAAAGATTACTGATAGTGATATTAAGCGTTGTTACTTAATGGATGATTTGCAGATGAACATAAACAACCCTGAATTTGTAAAATATGCTCTTGAAAAAGGTTTTGCAAAAAAGGGAGATGAAGAAAATGTATTATATGACAGATGGGGTGTAGGTTGGGTTAATGACGGAAGCTCGCAAAAGTTTACGAGCAACCCTTATAAAAACATTGAAAGTTTGCAGGATTTCCAACCACCGGAAGTAGCGCAAGATGGGCAGTTTTATATGGTTGAAAGGTTTATTAAAGAGTATAAGCAAAAAGGATATGCGGTTATCATCCCTCAGTTCTATACAATTTTTGAAAAATCCTGGCTTATGCTGGGGTATGAAAATTTTTTTATACAATGCTACGAAAACAGAAAACTTATAGAGATTTTAATGGATAAGATAACTGACTATCGGGTGAAGCTTGCAGAAATGATTGCAGGGTTCAATGTTACATGCGGACATTCTGGTGATGATTTTGGAACACAAAGGGGGCCTGTTATGTCACTGCAGATATGGAGAGAACTCTTTAAACCAAGATTAAAAAGGATCTGGGATGTATACACAAGCATGGGAATTCCTGTTATTCACCACAGCTGTGGAGATTGCAGGATATATCTTCCAGATATGATTGAAATGGGTTTAAAGGTACTCAACCCTGTTCAGGCAAGCGCAATGCCTATTGCTGAGTTAAAAAGAGATTTTGGTGACAAACTTACATTCTATGGAGGAATTGATTGCCAGGATATATTAACAAAAGGCACCCCTGCTGATATAAGAAAAAATGTACATGAAACAGTATCAATACTTGGAAAAAATGGAGGCCTGATACTGTCACCAATAAATATTATGAATAATGTATCAGTTGATAATTTAAAGGCACTGATAGAAAGTATCAATGAATACAGATAATCTAACAGATAATAGAAATTGTATTGGTGGTATTAATTGAATTCAAGGGAACGGATAAATTTATCTTTAAATCATAAGGAACCAGACAGGATCCCCATAGATTTTGGTGGAACAAATCAAACCGGAATTACCAGAGGTGCATATATTGATTTATTTAATTTCCTCAATAAGGATAAAAAAGTTATAGATTTACAAATTGTTTCACAAACTCAGCAGCTGGTGAAGATTGATGAAAAAATAATGGAAATGTTTGGTGTAGATACAATACCATTCAGGGCAAACAGCATGGCAAATGGAATCAATAGAATTTATGATGATGCCGAAAATTTTTATTTTAAAGATGAGTGGGGAATAAAATGGAAAATGCCTAAAACCAGTGGTTTATATTTTGATGTTTGTAAAAATCCGCTTGCAGATATGTCAATACAGGATATGGAAAAACACAATTGGCCGGACCCTTATGATAAGAATCGATATTTGAACTTAAAAATTAAAGCTAAGAGTTTATATGAAAATACCGATAAAGCAATAATAGCACTCAATCCGATTGGTGCAGGAATTTTAGAATTATCAACATGGCTGGTTGGTTTTGAAGATTTTTTCATGGCCCTGGTTACAGATAAAAAAAAGGCAATTTATATTCTAAATAAAATTACCGATATTCAGCTGGAAGCCTGGAACAATTATCTTGAGCAAATTGGCAGCTATATTGATGTTTGTGCAACTTTGGAGGACCTCGGAACCCAGAATGGTCCTATGATATCCCTTGATTTATTTAAGGAAATGATATTGCCATTATTAAAAAAAAGAGTAGAGGCTATAAAGAGAAGAACTAATGCAAAAGTTTTTTTGCACAGTTGCGGTGACATATCAAAATTTATTCCATTTTTAATAGAAGCAGGAATAGATATATTAAATCCAATTCAGGTGTCTGCATCCAATATGGGCGATACTGCCAAATTAAAGAAAGAATTTGGAAGAGATATTGTTTTCTGGGGAAGTGGATGTGATTCGCAAAAAATCCTGCCTTTTGGAACAGTAGAGGAAATAAAATTGGAAGTAAAAAAAAGAATCGCTGATTTAGCAGAAGGTGGAGGTTTTATTTTTGCCCCTATTCATAATATACAATACGGAGTTCCTCCGGAAAATATAGTTACCATGTTTAATACTGCACTGGATTATAATAAAAAATGAAAAAATAAGTGTGCAATAAATTTTTAAAAAGACATTTTATGGAAAGGAAACAATAAATGTTACCAAAGGACCAGGTAATATCATTACTTAGAAAAAGCGGCTTGGTTGCGGTTATACGGACAGAGAATCCAACAGATCTGGTTTCAGTCTGCCGGGCATTGGATAAAGGTGGAGTCAAGTTTGTGGAAATTACAATGACTATACCAGATGCATTAGATATTGTGCATGAGGCTGTTCAACAGCTGAAAGATACAGATGTAATGATTGGAGTAGGAACTGTACTTGATGGGCAAACAGCCCGGGCAGCAATATTAAGCGGTGCTAAATTTATTGTAAGTCCGGGTTTTATTAATGAAGTTGTACAAATCTGCAATATCTACGGTGTTGTGGTAATGCCTGGGGCTTTTACCGCAACTGAAGTAATAAATGCATGGCAAAGTGGCGCTGATATTATTAAGATTTTTCCGGCTGATATTGGCGGCCCTGGATATATTAAAGCCCTAAAGGAGCCTCTTCCACAGGTGGAATTATTACCGACCAAAGGTGTTGATTTTGAAACAGCACCTGCTTTTATAAAAGCCGGAGCTATTGCTGTAGGAACAGGTACTGCTCTTGTCAGCAAGCAGCTTATTATTAACAAGGATTATGCCCAAATTACAGAAAATGCGTTAAGGTTTACTAAAATAATAAGAGAAGCCCATGGGAGTAAATGACATGAAACAAATTCAGACAGATAAGAAAATCGTATTGTTTGGTGAATTGATGATGCGTCTTTCCACCAAGCGGTATGAGAGAATAGTGCAGGCACGTGAGTTTGATGTACTTTACAGTGGTGCAGAAGCTAATCTTGGTGTAAGCCTTGCTTCATTTGGTATAGAAAGTTTTATGGTGTCAAGCGTACCTGATAATGCTGTTGGAGAAGCATGTCTTGCTTACTTGAGACAGTATAAATTGAATCTGGATCATGTACTGAGGAAAGGATTTCGTTTAGGCATATATTATGTAGAAACTGGTGCGGCACAGAGGCCATCTACTTTTCTATATAACCGCAAGGGGAGTTCAATAACAGAGCTCAAACCCGGTGACTTTGACTGGGATATTATTTTTAAAGGTAAAAATTGGTTTCATTTTACCGGCATAACACCTGCGCTGGCAGACAGTGTGGCTGAAATTACTCTTGAGGCATGCAGGAAAGCAAAAAAACACAAATTGATGATAAGCTGCGACCTGAATTTTCGCAGTAAACTCTGGCCAAAGGAAAAAGCCAGGGAAATTATGACTAATCTAATGGAGTATGTGGATGTTCTTTTTACTAATGAGGAAGAAGCAGCAACTGTATTCGGAATTGAGGCACGAGATAGCGATGTAAACTCAGCTAAATTAGACAGTCATGGATATGAAGATGTGGCGACCCAACTTTATAAAAAATTTAATTTAAAATATGTATCCATTTCGCTGCGCACAAGCAAGTCCGCAACTGATAACAGCTGGTCCGGGATGCTCTACGATGGTAAAAAGGCCTATATTGGTAAGACATATCATAT
>Ga0163210_1001477_pt1 | contig 10215 bp, 10 predicted proteins | sample Kivu_220m_FD_113536 | JGI IMG/M metagenome (GOLD analysis project Ga0163210, IMG submission 113536) | Freshwater microbial communities from Lake Kivu, Western Province, Rwanda to study Microbial Dark Matter (Phase II) - Kivu_220m | ecosystem: Environmental > Aquatic > Freshwater > Lake ... | reverse complement strand
TCCCTTTCCCCTCCTCAGGTATAATTTATCCATGCCTAACCTGGTTCTGCTCGAACCGGTGGATTACCTCGTCATCGGCCATCTTGCTCAAGACTTGACCCCCGGAGGCTCGCGCTTGGGCGGTACGGCAGCTTACTCGGCCTTGACAGCGCACGCCCTGGGATTGCGCGTGGGTGTGGTCACGGCCTGGGGCGGGGAGCCGCCCCTCGGCGCCCTGGCCGGGACGGATGGCATAGCCGTTTCCATGATCCCTACGCCGTGCACGACCGCCTTCGAGAACGTGTATACGCCAGAGGGTAGAATCCAGTATATCCACCGTACCGCGCCGCGCATTGATTATAGCCACGTTCCACAGGAATGGCGGCGCACGCCGATCATCCACATCGGCCCGATTGCGCAAGAGGTCAGCCCCTTGCTGGCGGAAGGCTTTGCACCGAAATTGCTAGGTTTGACCCCGCAGGGCTGGCTGCGCACCTGGGATGGTGATCGGCGGGTGATTCCCTGCCTCTGGTCTGATGCGCAAGAGGCCCTCTCGAAGGCTGCGGCAGCCGTGATCAGCGTCGAAGACGTGGGTGGCGACGAGAGCCAGATCGAGGCCATGGCGCTGGCCTGTCACGTCCTGGCCGTGACGGAAGGCCCGGCGGGGGCGCGGCTGTACTGGAACGGCGACTTGCGCCGTTTCTATGCCCCGGCCATGCCCGAGGTGGATGCGACTGGCGCGGGCGATATCTTTGCGGCTGCTTTTTTCTTCCGCCTGTACACCACGCGCGACCCCTGGGAAGCGGCCCGATTTGCCACGCGGCTGGCTTCATATTCGGTGGCTCGTCCCGGCCTGGAGGGCATCCCGACCCAGGAGGAAATTCAGTCCTGCCTGGTGGAGGTATTGTAGTGGGACGCGTTTATACACTGGTCAATCAGAAGGGTGGAGTGGGGAAGACGACCACTGCCATCAACCTGGGAGCCTATCTGGCCGGTTTCGGCCAGCGCGTCCTTATCGTGGATATTGACCCGCAAGCTAATGCCACCTCCTGCCTGGGCGTGGACAAACGCACGGTCAACGGCGGCACGTACGAGGTCCTGTTGGGCGGTGCACCGGCCTCCGCGCACTTATTGCACAATCCACGCCTGAAATTGTCGCTGTTGCCGTCCTCGCCTGCACTGGCCGGTGCAGAAGTGGAGCTGGTCGGCGAATTGGCGCGTGAGAGCAAGCTCAAGAACGCCCTCGCTCCGGTGATCGAAAAGTACGATTACCTGTTGGTTGATTGCCCGCCCTCGCTCGGCCTGCTGACCGTGAACGGGCTGATCGCCGCGCAGAACGGCGTCATCATCCCCGTGCAGTGTGAGTACCTGGCCCTAGAAGGGTTGGGCGAGCTGACTCACACCCTCCAGCGCGTCCGCTCGGCGCTTTTCCCTGGCCTGAAGGTACGCGGCGTGGTGTTGACCATGTTCGACGGGCGAACAAATCTCTCGGCAGACGTGGTGGCCGAGGTGCGCAAACATTTCATTGAGCAGGTCTTCGAGGCAGTGATTCCGCGCAGCGTCCGCCTGGCCGAAGCCCCCTCTTACGGTCTGCCGATCACAGCCTACGCACCCGAATCGAGCGCGGCCAAGGCTTATGAGTCGCTGGCGCGCGAAGTGTTGGCCGGAGATGGCATCCCAATTCCGGCGCCTAAGGAGTGACCTATGCCTCAAAAATCGGGACTCGGTCGTGGACTGGAAGCCTTGATCCCCGGTGGTGAAATGGCGCCGGCGGAGGGCAGAGTCACTTACGTGCCTGTGGATCATATTTCTCCCAACCCGCGTCAGCCGCGCGGGGATATGGATGTAGACGAGCTGGGCGAGCTGACGGCTTCGATACGCGAGCATGGCGTCCTTCAACCCTTGATCGTCACCCCAATCGAGACAAGTGGCCAGTACACTTTGATCGCCGGCGCGCGTCGCCTGGAGGCGGCCAAGCAGGCCGGACTGTCCAGCGTGCCGGTCATCGTGCGCCAAGCCACTGACCAGCAGCGGCTGGAACTGGCCCTGATCGAGAACATCCAGCGCGCCGACTTGAGTCCGCTGGAAGAGGCCGACGCCTATCGTCAACTGGCCGAGGATTTCAACCTTTTGCACGAGGAGATTGCTTTGCGTGTCGGGAAGAGCCGCGTGGCGGTGACCAATACCCTGCGCCTGCTCAAACTGCCCGACGCGGTCAAGAATGCCCTTGTAGAACAACGCATCAGTGAGGGGCACGCACGCGCACTGCTGGCCCTGCCCACTCCGGAAGCACAGGTGGCTACCCTCCGCACGATACTCGCACGGGAACTCAACGTTCGTCAGACGGAGGAGCTGGTGCGCAAATTAGCCGGTGAGCGTCCACCACCCGCGCTGAAGCCCGTGCCTCCGCCCGAAGTCACGGAGCTGGAGGAACGCCTGCGTGCCAGCCTGGGGACGAAAGTCACGCTGCGGACCGGACGAAAGGGCGGGACGCTGACCATCCACTATTATTCCGACGAAGAGTTGGACGCACTGATGGCGCGATTGTTGAAGGAATAGATGAGACTCCTCTATAACGCTCGCATCCACACCCTGAACAAAACTCAACCCATGGCCTCAACCCTGGCTATGGATGGCGAGCGCATCTTGGCCGTCGGCGAGGCAGAGGAACTATTCCGCGAGTTCGACCGCGCCGGACGCCAGGACATGGGCGGAAAAATCATCTTGCCTGGCCTGACCGATGCCCACCTCCACCTACAAGAATACGCTCTGCTTGTGCAGAAGGTTGATTGCGAAACGGATAGTAAAGAAGAGTGCCTGCACCGCGTCGCCGAGCGCCTCCCTAAGCTTCGCCTGGGCGAGTGGCTCCTGGGGCATGGCTGGAACCAAAACCTTTGGACTTCCCCCTTTGTGGGGAGCGCGGCTTCTCCCCCTATAGGGGGGACGGGAGAGGGGTCCGTCGGGGGATCCTGGCCCTCCTCCGCCGACCTGGACGCGATCAGCGCGGAAATTCCTATCTACCTCACCGCCAAGTCCATGCATGCCGGTTGGGCCAATAGCGCCGCGCTGCGACTGGCCGGCATCAACGCCGCGACGCCCGATCCCTTGAATGGGCAAATTCGACGTGACAGGCGCGGCCAGCCGACCGGCATCCTGCTCGAGGAGGCAATGAAGCTGATAGAAGCTGTCATCCCGAAGCCGGGCGTGGATGAGATTGCCAAGGCCATCCGTCAGGTTCAGTCGGCCCTTTGGCGCGTGGGCCTGACCAGCGTCCACGATTTCGACAAGCGTCCCTGTTTCATGGCCCTGCAGCAGCTTCATGGGTGCGGCGAATTGCGCCTGCGCGTGACCAAGAGTATCCCAATCGAAGATTTGCCTCTCGCCGTTGGGCTTGGCCTGCGCAGCGGCTTCGGCGACGACACCTTGCGAATTGGCTCGGTCAAGGCGTTCGCGGACGGCGCACTCGGTCCGCGCACGGCGGCGATGTTCGATCCGTATGTTGACGAACCAGAAAATCGTGGTATTCTAATCTTGGATGGTGAAGCTCTTTTCGAGTATGGTCGTCTGACAGCCGAAAGCGGTCTCAGCTTGGCTGTCCATGCCATCGGCGACCGCGCCAACCACGAGGTCCTGAACGGCTTCGCCCAGTTACGCGCCTACGAGCGCGAGAAGGGACTCCCATCGCTGCGTCACCGCGTCGAGCACGTACAGGTTCTCCATCCAGATGACGCTGGGCGGCTGGCCGATTTGGGGCTGATCGCCTCGATGCAGCCCGTCCACGCGCCCTCGGACATGCACATGGCTGACCGGTACTGGGGCGGGCGCGCCGCCCTGGCCTATGCCTGTCGGACGCAGTTGCAGCACGGCGCGCGATTGGCTTACGGTTCGGACGCGCCGGTTGAAGTTCCCAACCCGTTCCTGGGCCTGCACGCGGCCGTCACGCGCCGGCGTGTGGATGGCGCTCCTGGGCCAGAGGGCTGGTATGGAGAGCAGCGGCTGGTATTGCAGGAGGCGCTCGAAGGCTTCACCCTCGGCCCGGCGTATGCCGCTGGCATGGAGGATCGCCTGGGTCAACTTGCGGCCGGCTACATGGCCGATCTGATTGTTCTCGAAGATGATCCATTCTTGTGTGATCTTGATGACTTGCACTCCTTACGGCCGGTCGCTACCATGATTGGCGGGGAGTGGGTCTGGCAAGAAGGATAGGCGCAATGGCTCAACCACACCTCACCCCCGAAGTCTTGGTGCCACGCTTGGGCGAGTACCTTGTGCAGCAGGGACACATCACCGAGGCGGGTCTAAAAAAGGCCCTGGCGCACCAGCAAAAGAAGCAGAAAGAGAGTCAACACCGGTTGTTAGGGGAGACCTTGCTGGAATTGAAATTGATTGATCGTCCAACCCTCGATCAGGCGATCACCGAACAGATCATCCAACTGCGGAATGCCTTAGAGGATGCCAACCGTTACCTGGAACGCCGTGTCCAGGAGCGCACTGCCGAGTTGCAACTGGCTTTACGTAAACTTTCCGAGCTAAACCAGTTGAAGGCAAATTTCGTCGCCAATGTCTCGCATGAGTTGCGCACACCCCTAACCCACATAAAAGGTTATCTCGAACTCTTGGCAACTGGATCGCTTGGTTCTCTAACCGAAGAACAGGAAAAAGCGATCCAGGTCAGTCAGCGCGCCACGACGCGGCTGGAAAGCTTGATTGAGAACCTGATCCTGTTCTCTCAGGCTGCGCGTGGTGAGTTGAGTTTGCACTTAACGCCCGTCAATCTCAATAAGCTCGCTACTGACATCCTCAACTATTCCAATCCAAAAGCGCTCGACCGCAATATCACTTTGACTGCTGACATAAAGCGGAACCTGCCGCTCGTCAAGGCAGACAAAGAGCAGATATCCTGGGCGATCCTCCAATTGATGGATAATGCCATCAAGTTCACCCCACCCGGGGGAAAGGTAAGCCTCTCGCTCAAGCGCGAGGCCAATACATTCGTCAAGGTTTCGGTCGCCGATACCGGCATCGGCATCCCCAAGAACCGGCTGCAGGAGCTATTTGAGCCTTTCCACCAGTTGGATGGTTCTCCCACGCGACGTTATGGTGGCACTGGCCTGGGCTTGGCGCTGGTACAACAGATCCTGGATGCGCATGGCTCGGTAATGGAGGTACAATCTGAGGAAGGTAAGGGAACGATTTTCGAGTTTACGCTCTTAACAAGTGGGAGAGCTGTCTGAGTCGCGGAATGTACAGGCATGAAAATGGAAACGCTCGGCTATCTGAACGCGATCAACCAATCTGTCTCGTCAGACGATTGGAAGGCCGCGCTCGATTCGCTGATCTTGACCATGCGGAAAGAGTTCGTGTTTGACAATTTAGCTGTCTATCTCACCGATGCGGAGAAGGGCATTCCAGAAGCCGCCTACGCCCGCGCCGTTGGGCGGGGCAGAAAAGCCGAAGCCGATGCGGCCTGGGGCGAAAACATTGCTAACCAGGTTATCCTGGCCAGAAGGATCTTATGGGATACGCCGACAGGAAAAGCAATTGAGAACCGGATGGCCATGCCCTACCTGCTGGGGTTGCCGATCTTCATGATGAAGGGCGCTGGCGCTCTGGTATTCGTACGCTTTGGGGGGCCTGGCTATACTACTGCACAGATCAAAATGGCTGCGCTGGCTACTTGCCAGGTTTCACGCATCCTTGAGTGGCGCATGTTGCGCGAGAACATTGCCCAACTGGAACAGGCCCGGCATCGCGCCCAATTGCAGGACGATTTTATCGCCACTGTTTCACACGATTTGCATACCCCTCTCGGTTTTATCAAGGGTTATGCCACTTCGCTGCTGCGTCCGGACACAACCTGGGACACGGAGATCCAGCGGGAATTCTTGACCATTATTGACGAGGAAGCCGATCACCTGATGGCTCTGGTTGATAAATTCCTTGTTTCCGCCCGCCTGCAGAGCGGCATGATGAGTATGGATTTTCAGCCTGTGCGCCTGGATTCTCTCATCCGTGACGTGGTCATGCGCATTCATGGGCGCGACAAGTCAGTACAGGTGGAACTTGATTTAGATAAATCGCCTCCGATCCAAGCCGATTCTGTCCGGTTGGTTCAAGTGTTTGAGAATTTGTTCGAAAACGCATCTAAATATGCCCCGGATTCGAGCATTACCATCACTTTACGACGCCTGGGCGACCACCTGGTCGTTACCTTCGCGGACCGGGGGCCGGGTATCCCATCCGAGCATTTACCCTTCCTTTTCGAGCGCTTTTACCGCGTCCCTGCTCAGTCTGGCAAACCCGGTACCGGGCTGGGTCTTTTCATTTGCCGGCAGATCGTCCAGGCGCATAATGGACAGATCTCGGTCGAGACCGCGCCCGGCAAAGGGACGGCTTTTCGCATCGAGTTGCCTGTCCGTCAGGGAGAACTGGTTTAGAGACCGTCTCAAAAGGTGCTGTTCGGGCTTCCATGCCCGATGGTGCGACTTTCTTGAATCAAAGAGGAGGCTGGCATGCCCACGAGTATCTTGATCGTTGATGACGAACCCCGTTATCTCCGTTTACTCGAAGCCAACCTGTGCACGGAGGGTTACGAGGTCATCACCGCTCAAAATGGGAAAGAGGCCATCGAGATGTTTTCCGTCAATCCGGTGGATTTAATCGTACTCGACGTGATGATGCCGTTGATGGATGGATTTGAGACCTGTCAACGCATCCGCCAATACTCCAATGTGCCCATCATTATTTTGACCGCCAAGGGCGAGGAGTATGACCGCGTGCGCGGCCTGGATGTCGGCGCGGACGATTACCTGGTCAAGCCGTTCTCGGTTATGGAACTGTTGGCGCGCGTGCGGGCCGTCCTGCGGCGCGCTCAGGTATCCGAGACGGGGCAAGATCGTTACTTTGAACACGGCAATCTGCGGATTGATCTCGCCCGTGCTGAGGTTTGGCGCGGTGAGAATCCTGTTTTCCTTTCGGCGACGGAGTACCGCCTCCTGCTCCAGTTCGCGCATAATATTGGCAAGATCCTAAATTCCGAAGAACTCCTGGGGAGTGTCTGGGGGCCGGAATACCGTTCGGATAAAGAGATCCTTTGGGTCACCATTGCCCGCCTGCGCCAGAAGGTGGAAGACGACCCGCACAACCCCAAGCACATTGTTACCCGCTCTGGCCTGGGTTATCTGATGCCTCCGGTGGAAGGATAATGCTGGCGTCCTCTTGATCTACCGTCAAGGACGTGAAGAAAAGCGTTGCAACTGTAGAATTACCGAACGCGCTCCTGAAGAAATGACTCTCTGAGGTTGCCATGACCATTGAGCCGCTTCGTACTTCTCTGCTATAATGACTTGCTGAATCAAAGAGGCATCTCATGAGCATAAAAGTCCAGGTTTCCATACGCACGAAAAAGTTAGGCGTCTTGATCCGAGATGCACGCCAGGCTGCCCGGCGGAGCATCCCGGAATGCGCCGAGGCGATCGGCGTGACGAGCGGCGTGTTTCGCGCCTACGAGGCAGGCCGCCGGGCGCCCTCGCTCCCCGAAATAGAAGTGTTGGCGTATTTCCTGGACTTGCCCTTCCGCCGCTTCTGGAGCAAGGAAGCCGTCTCGGACGATACGCCGCCTACCGCGGCTCTCGATCTGCCGGTGTTGGTTGGAGTTCGCCAGCGCATGATCGGCGCCCTGCTACGCCAAGCGCGCTTGAAGGCCAGCATCTCGCCCAAGGCGCTGTCCGAACAGTCCGGCATTTCGACCAGCCGGTTAAAGGCTTATGAACTAGGCGAACGGCCCATCCCCCTGCCGGAGTTGGAGGGCTTGATAGCCCTGCTGAATGGACAGGTCGAATCGCTCTTCGACCAGACCGGTCCGGTCGGCCAGTGGTTGAGCCAGCAGCAGGCCAGCCAGGATTTCAAGAAGCTGCCGCCCGAATTGCAGAGCTTCGTTTGCAAACCGGTCAATCGGCCATATTTAGATTTGGCGCTCAAGTTGAGCGAATTGTCCACGGAAAAACTGCGCGCAGTGGCAGAAAATCTGTTGGATATCACGTTCTAATCGGTTATGTCTGGAGAACTCTCTCCCCAGCAGCTCGAAAAAGAAGGCAAAGCTGTTTACGAACGAGCAGACTACGCATCGGCAGCGAAGGCATTTGCCGAGGCTGCGGCCGTTTATTCCGCTGGCGGTGAGCCTCTGATGGCAGCCGAGATGAGGAACAACCAAAGCGTTGCCTTGTTGCAAAGCAAGCAAGCCCAGGCCGCGCTCGATGTGGTGCGCGGCACGGAGGCGGTTTTTGCCGCAGCAGGCGACCTGCGACGCAAAGGCATGGCGCTGGCCAACCAGGGCGCTGCGCTGGAAGCCCTCCACCGCAATGACGAGGCGATTGCCTGCTACCGTGCGTCCGCGGAAACCCTGGAAAAGGCCGGCGCGAAGGATTTGCGCGCGGACGTGATGCACGCCGTGGCCGGACTCCAAGTGCGAGGCGGCAAGATGACCGATGCCGTGATCGCTATGCAATCCGGGCTGATGGGGCTAGAGAAACCGACCCTTAAGCAACGCATTCTCAAGAAGCTGCTTTTCCTTCGTCTATGGCGATGAAGGTGGATTTCCAGGTGCGTCCAGCCGTATCTATGGATCAGCGTCAGATCGCCAACCTGATCCATTTCGAGAGCTGTGTCCACCGTCATCTGGATTGGCGCAACCCATTGGATTGGATCGGCGTGCCGCCGTACCTGGTTGCCGAACGGCATGGGCGTCTGGTTGCCGCACTGGCCTGCCCACCCGACCCGCCACAGGTGGCCTGGATCCGGCTGTTCGTCAATGCTGACAGGTTGCCCTTGAAAGAAGCCTGGGATATCTTGTGGGAGGCTGCGCAGTCCGATCTGAGCAGGAACGGTAATTCCCGTGTGGCTGTCATCGCTTTGAAGGATTGGTTTCGAGACATCTTGAACGATAGCGGCTTTACCGTCCACCAACAGATCGTCATGCTCGAACGCAGGGACGGGATGCCGGCCGATGAGATCTTCCCGTTGGGGATCGGGATACGCCAGATGACGGTGCATGACCTACCAGCGGTGGCCGCGGTGGACGCCGTCGCCTTCGACCCACTCTGGCATAACTCGCTGGCGGCGCTGAATCGGGCGTATCAGCAAGCCATGCTGGCGACGGTAGCCGAGTCGACGCAAGGTATGATCGGATACCAGATCAGCACGCAGAATCCGTACGGGGCGCACCTAGCCCGGCTCGCCGTCCGTCCGGAAGCGCAGGGCCAGGGGGTAGGACGGGCGCTGGTCAGCGACCTGATCCGGGTTCTGGCGCGGCGCGGCGCCTCTCGCCTGACCGTCAACACCCAAGCAGATAACGCTCCTTCGCTGGCCCTTTACAAGAGGCTGGGTTTCGTCGAGACAGGTGAGCGTTATCCAGTATTCGAATTTCAGGTGCAATGATTATCGAGGAGGATGCAATAGCGGTGCGTCCCGATGAGGCGGTGATCGTCAATGCCCTGGTACGGCAGGCATTTGTATCGGCTCAAGAGGTGATGGGCGAGAACGGGCTGAACGCTGTCCTACGCGCCAGCGGACTGGAGCGGTTCATCGGCAATTTCCCGTCCAACGACACAAACCCCGGCATCAAGACGGTCGAGTACGCCCGTTTCAACGAGGCCATCGAGTCCTTTTACGGACGGGGTGGGAGAGGCATGTTGCGGCGCATCGGCAGGGCTTCTTTCCAATATGGGGTACGCGAGCAAGGCGCGCTGATGGGCATGGCAGGCGCGGCCTTGAAACTAATGCCGCACAAGGGGCGCATCAAGTTCATCTTGAACGCGATGGTGAACGCTCTCAAAAAGACCAACCCGCAGGTGGATGCCTGGGTGGAAGAAGAAGGCGACAAGATCGCCTATTGCGAGTCCACCTGCGCCATTTGCTTGGGCCGTCGCAGCGACCAGCCGATCTGCCACTTGTATGTCGGCTCGATTAATGAGGCGGTGCGTTGGGCTACTGATCAGGAACACGAAATCGTCGAAACGCACTGCATTGCCAGGGGCGACCCTTACTGCCGCTTTGAAGTAGGAGAGATGGTGCGAGAGCTATGAAATTGTCTCTTCGCTGGCGGGCGAGAACCCGTCTTCCCCAATTATAAGAATGACTCCACTGCAAAAACGACTGGACAAAGCGACTCCGAATTGGCCTCTCCTCAAAAAGCGGAAACTTTAATATAATGCGAGGGAACCACTCGAGAGGACAAGC
>Ga0163210_1001474_pt1 | contig 10222 bp, 7 predicted proteins | sample Kivu_220m_FD_113536 | JGI IMG/M metagenome (GOLD analysis project Ga0163210, IMG submission 113536) | Freshwater microbial communities from Lake Kivu, Western Province, Rwanda to study Microbial Dark Matter (Phase II) - Kivu_220m | ecosystem: Environmental > Aquatic > Freshwater > Lake ... | reverse complement strand
GTAAACGCCCGTATACTGGGCTGTGTTTTCGATTGCCATCACATCCCGGATATCTTCCACTACGCAAACCGTTGAGCCATCCCTCTTCGGGTTGGCACAGATGTCGCACAACTCCTTGTCAGAAATGTTCCCGCACCGGCTGCAGTAGATCGCTTCACTGCGCATCCTGATCACGGCATTCCCGAACGTTTCCACCTCTTCAACCGGAAGCCTGAGCAGGTGCAGGGCCATCCTGAGCGCTGTCTTTCTGCCGATGCCCGGAAGCTTCGCCAGTTCATTGACCGCATTTTCAAGTAGACGGGAAGGGAAGCTGTACATCTTCTTTGAAGAGAATTTCGTTAATTTGTGCAAAGATAATCATAAGGAGCCATGTTAAGGTGGATAGTTGCTTCGGTTTGTTTTTTCGCTGCAGTTGCCGTGCATTCGCAGGATACCGTCAACCAGACGGATTCCCGCGGGAGGAAACAGGGATTCTGGTGCAAGACAGACAAGGAGAACCATAAGGTTTACGAGGGTCAGTTCATCAACGACATCCCATACGGGAAGTTCACCTATTTTTACGAGGATGGAAAAATCAGGACCGTCTCGATCCTGTCAGACAACGGCACCGTGGCAAGGACCACCTCCTGGTTTCATAACGGAAAGCTGATGGCCAAAGGAATGTATCTTAACCAGCAGCGCGACTCCCTCTGGCAGTTTTTCAGTGAATACGACGGTTCCCTCGTATCGGAAGAGCGTTATGTCAATGGAAAAAAGAGTGGTCCGGAGAAGATCTTTTATCCGGGGAACGGGATTTCCGAGATCATTCCCTGGGTGAATGGTGTGAAAGATGGAACATGGGAGCAGTTCTACGACGACGGAGCCCCGAAACTCATGGGAAATTTCAAAAACGGCGAAAAGGATGGAGCTCTTAAAACCTTCTTCGTCAACGGCAAACTCCTGGTTTCAGGCTATTACACGAATGGCCATCAGGACAGCACCTGGATCTATTACGACGACAAAGGCAATGTGACCCTGAAGGAGTACTACGATGATGGGATATTGCTGAAGTCGGAAGAATTCAGTGGGCAGTAGGCAGTAGGCAGGAAGGAACACTGATTTCACGGATGCCTTCGGCAATACAGATAACCACGGATTTATTATCAGTGAAGATCCGTGTTTTCTGTGTAATCTGTGTTCTGAATTTTAATGAAGAGTTCCGCCTCTATTTTATCACTTCGAACAATTCCAGCAACATCTCCCGTTTCCGGGAAGCAACCGGGACTTTTGAGCCATCGACCATCACGACATAACCGCCATCGGCTTTGTCGAGATGGCTCATTTTGTTGATGTTGAAGATGTGGGATTTGTGGATCCGGTGGAAACCGTGTTCCAGCAATAATTCTTCATACTCCTTGATGGCTTTGGTGACAACGATCCTGCGGCCATCCTGCAGGTAAAACGTGGAGTAGTTGCTGTCGGCCTCGATCCGGATGATGTCGGCAATGTTGATCACATGCACCTGGTCGCTGGTCTTCAGCACCAGCCGCTGTGCTTGTTGTAAATCTGTGATGCTCTTGCCCAGTGCCTTCTGTTGAAGGTTCTCTTCAAACCGGATCAGGTCGGCTGCTTTGTTGATCGCCAACGTAAGCTCTTCGTCGTCAATCGGTTTCAGGAGATAGTCCACCGCGTTGAACTTGATGGCTTTAACGGCGTAATCGATTGAGGTGGCGAAGAAGATGATCTTGAAAAAGGGTTTGTCGAAATGCCGTACCAGGTCGAACCCGCTGCCATCTTTCAGCCGGGTGTCCACCAACACCAGGTCGGGCTCATGGCGATTGATCTCCCCAACGCCTGCTGTAACACCATCGGACGTGGAAACCAGCGAGACATGCGGACAACAGTTCTGTGCCACACGGTTAACAGTTTCAGCGATACGGGGATCGTCTGTTGCCAACAGGGCTTTGATCATCCAGTCATTTTCCACGAAGATACAAAATTTGCTGTCTTAAATCCCGATCCAAAGAAATAATAGCACACGGATTTCACTGATGCCTTCGGCAACACGGATTTAAACTGATTTAATCCGTGTTAATCCATGTTTTCCGTGTAATCTGTGTTCTATAATTTGGCCAACCGTTTCACTGTAAATCGCTCTCCTGCCTGTATCTTACAGAAATAGATGCCGGATGCCAAATGCCGGATTTCCAGATGTTGGGTGTGTTTCCCTGAAGATTGGGTGCCTAGTTCTTTTTTCAGGACGGTGCTGCCAACAGCATTCAGGATCTCTACCTTGACTGTCGCAGGCTGATCCAGGGTGAAGGTCAAATTGCAGGATTGACAGGCGGGATTTGGAAACAGGGATACCTGCATGTCTGGTATCGGGAAGCATATTTCACCGACAATGTTCATGAATGATTGATTGATGATGGAATCCATCCAGTGCATCCCGGCTTTCCAGGTAGGGGGATGCAGGACATGACCGCCGGCAAAAAAACAGGTGTCGTACTTTTTTCCATGGGCATCCATACTGTCCATCAGTACCTGGTAGGTGGGGTAGGTACACATATAGTCCGTTGTTCCGCAACCCAGGAACCAGGCGAGTTCGCTGGAATCGGGAAAATTCTCTACCAACCTGCTCACCTCAAATCCGTACCATTTGGCCAAAACGGTATCCACCCAGTTTCCCAGGGTGTCGAACGGAATCTCAATGTACCAGGGTGGTAGATTCATGTTGGGGGAGTAGCCACCACTGCCGGTAAACAATAACTGGGTGCTTAACCCGGCGTTGTAGTCGAGGTTGTACGATCCATTTTCAACGTAGCACATCTCCTTCCAGGCATTCAAGGTGGTATCGGGCCATGATAAAAACCCGATATAGGGGAAGGTTGCCCTGAATAACTCCGGGTAATTGGCAGCCAGCCAGGCAGATCCGCACCCACCCATGGAAAGCCCGGTGATGAATCGGAAGTCTTTACCAGGCATAACCCTGTAGTTTGCCTCCGTAAAAGAGATGACATCCTGGATGATGTAATCTTCATAATTCCCGTACAGAACAGAGTTTACATACATGCTGCCATGATAGGGCTGACAGGAGCCATCCGGGCATATATAAATTGCCGGCGGAGAGGTTATGGTAGCGCTGTCGAGATCATGCTGCTGGTAATAATAGAATGCGTTCATACTTCCGGAATTCTGATCGCCACCGGCTCCATGAAGGTAATATATAACGGCGTATTGCTGGTCAGGATTCTGGTAGTAATCCTGGGGCAAATAGACATCGACCATTTTCGTGATGCCCAGGACTGGACTGAAGAAGGAGGTGTCAATCCGGATGTAAGGCTGCGCCTGGATTGCAAGTGCCAAACTAAAGATAGCACTGATCGTAAGTAGGGTAATTTTTTTCATGGTCATTTGGGTTAAAGGGTTCACTGATAAACTGATCCAAATGTAGTATTCATGGAAGGTGAAAAGGGAAGAGTTACCAGAACGCCGGGATTTTTTCTCTGATCGTTAGGTTTTTCAGGATGAACGAAGAATTAAAACTTGAAAAAACAGCGACGGCCTTTGAGAAAACTTTATACGATTTATCTTGCCAAATATGGTGTATAACCGACAATTATGTATATATTTGTCGGTTAAAGACATGATAATGATTAAAAGAATATTGTTTGAGGTTATTAGTGAAAGACTTTTTTCGGGTAAAACCATCTTGTTATTAGGTCCACGCCAGGTTGGAAAGACCACGCTGATGAAACGGGTATATCACGCAAACCCTGATAAAGCCCTCTGGTTAAATGCCGACAATCCGGACGACAGGGAGCTGTTAAATTCCATGAATTCGTCCCGGGCTATTGAACTGTTTCAACCTCAGACACTTATTGTAATTGATGAGGCACAGCGTTTGGAAAACTCCGGACTGACCCTAAAAATCATTCATGACAGTTGTCCCGGTATTCAACTAGTTGCTACCGGTTCAAGCGCTTTCGAATTATCGGATAAGATAAAAGAGTCACTGACAGGACGGAAGTGGACCTTTACTCTTTACCCAATTTCTTTTCAGGAGTTGGCAAGTCACTCGAATAAACTTGAACTGATTAAAATGCTTGAGACCAGATTGATATTTGGCTCATACCCTGAAGTAATTAACCATGCCGGAAAGGAGAAAGAGATTTTGTTTGAATTAATCTCCGATTATCTCTATAAAGATATTTTTCGCCTGAAAGAAGTCAGAAAGCCCGATCTCGTCGAAAAGTTAGTGAAGGCATTGGCATTCCAGGTTGGCAATCAGGTCTCAAACCGGGAGCTTTCCAGTATGTTGCAGGCTGATAAAGAAACAATCGAGAGGTACCTCTATCTGTTAGAGGAGTCATATATCATTTTCAGGCTACCCTCTTATTCCAGGAATCTGAGAAATGAACTGAAAAGGTCAAAAAAAATATTCTTTGTCGATAATGGGATACGAAATGCAGTGATCAATCAGTTCAACCCGGTTAACTTACGAAATGACACAGGCGCTCTATGGGAGAACCTGATGATTGCTGAACGCCGAAAGGATAACGAGTACAACAGGCGTTTTTTCAATACCTACTTTTGGCGCACCACTCAGCAACAGGAGATTGATTATTTGGAAGAGGCCGATGGAACACTTCATGCCTATGAATTTAAATGGAATTCTCCTGCGAAGGTCATCTCCCCTGCGACTTTTCTTTCGGCATATCCTGGCACTGATTTCAAGGTTATTACGAGAGAAAACTTCTGGGAATTTTGCTAATCCTGCGTGCTATAATTTGATCAACCGCTTCACTGCAACCTTATCCGCCACCTGTATCTTAAGAAAATAGAGCCCGGATGCCAGATGTAATCTCGTTACAGGGAATTTCCCATAAAATTCCGAAGTTCTTCCAGGTCCCACTGCAGGTTCATCTCTTCAAACATCCTGTGGGCATTTTCAAGATAATAACTGGCAGGATTGCCAACCAGTTTTTTACCCTTTACTTTTGGATCAGAAAGGCATTTTCCTAATTCAAAATTAATCCGTGCCGACTCAAGATGCGCTCCGCTATTTTCTGCAAGCTGAAGCGCTTTACCCAGAGTTTTGATTGCTTTGTGCTTTCTGCCGAGGAAACGGTCAACCTGGGCTGCGATCAGCATGGCTTCGGGCAGGACCCCCCTGAACTTTTTCGCTGTCCGGGTCAATTCCCTGATCATTCCTTTTAATTCCTTTGGATTTGCCTGTCCCGGATCTTTCTCGTTCTGCATCATCGCCAACTCAAACCGGGCCTTCCCCATCAGGTAGGTGCAGTAGAAGGGTTTTGACATCTTTATTTTATGGATACTCCTTTCCACTTCCTGAAGGGCCTCCTTCGCTTCATCCATTTCACCCTTCAGCGTATGAAGGATGGAGAGATTGGAATAAATGACCGATGCAAGGGATTCATATTCTGCTTTTTCAGGCAATTCAGTTCCTTCGCGTAAAATCCCAAATGAATTGTCCAGTTCCCTGAATTTTACAAAAACACAGGAGAGGTAGCGGTAATATTGCATCTTGGCATGGCTGTTCTCAAAATGGGATGATACCTGGAGAAGTTTCCCGGCTGCTTCGTCGCATTGTTTCCTTTTCCCTGTGTCTGCCATGCCGAATCCTGAATAAAGAAGATATGTGGTGGCATCCCAGCAGGCTCCTTTCCTGATGCAAGTGTTGATGAAATCTTCCTGGTCATCGTCTTCCCTGATAAACCCGCAGTGATATTCTTGCATCTTTTGTAAATATCTGAACTTCAGGTAAGCATACGTGTCTTTTTGTTTAACATAATTTTTAGCGATCTTAATGATACGTGTACTGATCTTCAGGGAAATACCCGTCCAGAAAAAAAGAACGCTGAACCCTACAAATAAGGCCGCGGCAATGGGACTCTTTGACAGGTCTGAACGAATTAACAACCGGGTGAAATAAAATGTTTCTATAAAAAACCGTTTTGGATCTTTCATCGCGAGAGCTTCTCCCCGGTAGTAAGCAAGATATAGAATGGCCTCTGTCTCTTCAGAAGGCAGTTTTCTGAAGAAATATTTTTCATTGTAAACGGCCACTAAAAAGCGGAGGAAATTGCGGATGAATATTGCCATGATAACCGCTTTATTTCCCGGAATCCCGTATCTGTATAACTTCAAAGCTTTATCAACCGCTTCCAGGGCTTCTTTGCTCATTCCACGCGTATGAAAGGCAAAACCAAGTTTATAGTAAATGTCCCTGAGTTTTTGATCAGACGATTGTTCATCTGAAATCAGAACATTTATTTTCAGCGCATTTTTATAAAAATTAATAGCAACTAATGTGGCAGCGGATTTCAATGCTTCGTCACCTGCTTTTAAAAGGTACTCAAGGGTTTTTTCCCGGTTTTCTGCCATTTCATAATGCCATGCCAGTGTTCCGTAAAATTCATGCAGGTTTCCTGCAAATACCTTTTCGATGGAACGGGCGATCTTCAGGTGGAGCTCCTTTTTGGTGTTCTGCATGATGGACTCATAGGTCGCCTGCTGGGCCAGGGCATGCTTAAACAGGTATTCAATCTCCTCTTTCTTTTTGCTTTCGCTGATCAACTGTACCTCTTTCAGGTATTCCAGCCGCTCATCCATCTCACCGATGGTACCAGCAACCTCCTCCAGCACTTTGTAGTAAAAATTCCTTCCGATGACCGAAGCGGTCTTCAGCAGCTCCCGAGTCTTTTCGTCGAGCTTGTCGATTCGGGCCAGGATCACCTCGTTGATGCTGGCCGGGATATCAGTTTCATTTATTTTTTCAGTGACCCTGAATGAATTCTCCCGGATCTCCACGATCCCGGTATCGATGAAACTGCGGATGATCTCTTCGATGAAGAAGGGGTTGCCCTCGGTTTTCCGGATGATCAGGTCGCTGATTTCGGCCGGAAGCATGGTTCGGTTCAGCAGGTTCCCGATCAGTTCCCGCGATTCGTTTCCGTTCAGCGGCTCCAGGATTACCGTTGAATGATGGCCGGGCAATTGCTCTTCAAGATATTTCAGCAGATAGTCGCCGGTCTCTTCATATCCCGGCCGGAAGATGTTGATAAACAGGATCGGGTGTTGCCTGACCATCCGGAACATGGATTCGAGGAAGAGGATGGTGGAGCGGTCGGCCCAGTGGAGGTCTTCGAGCAGGATCGCCAGCGGCCTCACTGCGGCGGCGCTGGCCAGCAGGTCGCGCAGGTTCTTCAGGATCAGTTTCTCGAGCGCTTCCCCTTCAATGCCGGCTACCCGTTCGCGGTGTTTCCCCTCCAGCGGCAAGCCCATCATGGTGGCGATGAAGGGGAAGATCTCGGTAGTTTGCTCTTTTGTTACTCTCAGGATAGAATCATACAGTTTGCCGGTCGCAACTCCGGCGGGCTCCTCCTCCAGGATGCCGGCCCAGGTTTTCAGGATGTAGATGAGGGGATGAAAGCTGAGGTTCCTGCCCATCGACTGGGCCCTGCCTTCAAGTACTGCCATTTTCCCCATCCAATCCCGGGCTTTTAGTTCAGCGATCAGCCGCGATTTCCCGATACCCGGCCCACCTGCCACATTCACCACCGAACCCTTTCCGGTTAAGAGCTGTTTCACTTTCTCTTCAATGAGATTCAATTCCTTTACCCTGCCAACCATCTCGGAAGAAATCATTCTTTCAGGAACCGTGTCTGTGATCATCTTCTTCCTTTTCCTGCCCAGCAGTTCATAAACAGGCAGGGTCTCTTTCGATCCGCGGATGGGCAAAGGCTCCAGCCTGTTGAAGTCGAATTGATCTTTCAGTTTTTCGAAGAGAGTTCCGTTCACCAACGCCTGTCCGTTTTCTGCAAATCCCATCAACCGGCTAGCAAAATTGACAGCCTGTCCCATGACCGTGATCTGTTTTTCTCCTGCTGATTCTATCTCCCCGATTGTCGCTTCCCCTGATGCAATGCCTGCTTTGAACCCAATTGCAGCCGGCAGGTTCTTTCCCGCCAACAGAGTTTCCAGTCGTTCCCTGAATTCATTCACCGTTTCAATGGCCAGCAACGCAGGAGTGCCGGATGATTTTAAATGAGAAAAAACCGCCTGGAAAGTGTCGCCTGTGAAACCGGTCAGGATTCCCTGGTGTAACTTGATCGTGGCATCCGTCAAATCATGAGTTTCCGAAAGAATTGCATTGAATTCTCTGGAAGCGAGTTTGCCGGAAAGTTCCACAAATCCGGGCAGTTCGGCATGTAAAACAGTGACTGTTCTGGATTCCATCAGGTCGAAACAGGAAAATCGGTTTACTAAGATAAAAATTTTTATCGAAAACGAATTTCACCATTTCACCATTTCACCATTTCACTATTTTCTTAACTGACGTTCGATCTCCCGCCTGCAGCCGGATAAGATAGATCCCGGATGGAAATCTACTGCCATCGACATCAAAGGAAAATGTTCCATCCTGCCAGTTCCCCGAGAATAACACTGCCACTTGCTGCCCCAGCTGGTTTAGCAAGGTAAGTGTAATATTCCCTGACTGCATTTGTCCGAATTCAATTGTCAGATTGTCAGTAAATGGATTTGGATATGTTTGAATTCTGAGATCTGAGACGAAGGTTTGTCTATCCTCAAATCCAACATTATTCCACTCATATGCTCCTATATCGATCCGGTTGTTCCAGATACGTGGTCCGCCGTCTATATCCTTTACAGGAAGAAACAACCCGGCGGTATCTGGAGTTCCTGCATCCTTGCATGGCGATCCTTTAGATATCGCATAAGGATGTTCCCAGCCACCCACAAAGAGAGGATCTTCATCAATGTTGCCTTCAAGCCAAAAGATAGTATCATACACATTGGAAATCACACCTTCCTCACCACCAGATATATCGCAATATAAAGTTGTGATTGTATTTGGATAAATGGACCATTCATGTAAGAATATTTCTTCAGGCGAATTGTCCCACATAATTGTATTAATAAGAATCGGATCTGATCCAATGCTATATAATCCTCCGCCTTTTTTTACAGCAGAATTATAGATGATAGTGGTGTTTATTAATGTTGGATTCGACTGATAACTTAAAATAGCTCCACCGCCTAATACATCATCCAAAGCAATATTTTCTGAAATTTCAACATTTTGCAGAATGGGATGTGAATTCTCAATTATATACAAGCCCCCGCCAACATCTGCTGTATTGTTGATGATTTTGGTATTTTTTATAAGCGGACTGGACGCAACACAGTAAATTGCTCCCCCTGTTTCAGAAGTATTGTTTCTAAATGAAGTTCTGTCAATGTTAGTGCTATCGCTGCTTATACAGTAAAATCCGCCACCGAAATGTCCTTGATTTCCTGAAATATCCAAGTTAGCAAATTCAATATTTGATTCAGTGCAATTTATCCTAAGTCAGCCCCTTAATTGACTGGACTCGATTAGTGACATAAATCACTAATTTCGAGTTATGAAAAGAACATGGAGTATTGAAGAGAAGATTTCCATTCTCAATGAAGCGAAAACCAGCGGTATCGTTGAGACTTGTCGCAAACATGGCATTTATGCCGCTACTTATTATTCCTGGAAACAGAAGTATGATCAGGGGGGAGAAGAGGGACTTCGGCCTGGTTATTCCAGAAGGGAGTATAAGGATTTGAAGCGGTTGGAAAAGGAGAACGAGCGGCTTAAAAAGATGCTTGCGGAAAAGGATCTGGAACTGGAAATCAAAACCGAACTGCTAAAAAAAAAGATGGAACAGTGGAAGAACGCAAAGCGATAATCCGCAAATATGTTTCAAAAGGGATGAAGGTAGCAACTGTGGCGGGTTTTGTGGGCATGGGCAAAAGCAGCTATTACTACAAACAGCGTCATGGCAGGCGTGGTCGCAAGCCAAGCACCCAGACACTTTTGGGAGATAGCCTCATGGTCCCAAACGAGCAGGTTGTGGTTGAAATAAAAACAATCCTGGAGACAGAATTTTTAGAAAACGGGTACCGTAAAGTTGCCAACGAACTGAAAGACATGGATTACCATATTGGTAAAACAAAGACTTTCCGTTTGATGAAAGAAAATCGACTTCTGCTTCCATCGAAAAAGAAAAGGGCCCGGGAGTTTGTCCGCTTTACTCAACCTTTGCCTTTTGAGCCATTTGAAAAGCTTGAGATGGATATCAAGTTCATTTATATCCGGGGAGAAAGAAAGAATGCTTTGTTGATAACGATTCTGGATACGTTCACCAGACTCTCCATTGCCTGGGAT
>Ga0163210_1001470_pt1 | contig 10231 bp, 9 predicted proteins | sample Kivu_220m_FD_113536 | JGI IMG/M metagenome (GOLD analysis project Ga0163210, IMG submission 113536) | Freshwater microbial communities from Lake Kivu, Western Province, Rwanda to study Microbial Dark Matter (Phase II) - Kivu_220m | ecosystem: Environmental > Aquatic > Freshwater > Lake ... | reverse complement strand
TGCTCTTCGGTCGTAACATTCGAGGTATCTGTTGTCATGATTTTATTCCTTTCGAGACCTTCCAGGTTTTGTAAACCTGGAAGGTCTTTTTATCCAACCAACACCATCATCACATCATTCACATTCGTCTGGGTCGGTCCAGTGATGATGAGATCGTTCAACGGCTGGAAAAAGTGATACGAATCGTTGTCCGATAGAAACGTGGGCGCGTCCAGCCCGTGCTCCGCTGCGCGCGCCAGCGTCGCCCCATCCGCGAGCGCGCCGGCCGCGTCCGTTGGTCCATCCGTGCCATCCGTGCCGCCGCTCAATACGACGACACGCGCAGCGTCCATCCCGGCGATTTCGAGTGCCGCCGCGAGCACAAATTCCTGATTGCGTCCGCCTTTGCCACTGCCGCGTACTGTCACCGTCGTCTCGCCGCCGGCAATCACGCACGCTGGCCGCGCGACCGGGCAGTTCGATTTCGCGATCTCCTTGGCGATCGCCGCGAAGACCTTGGCGACCTCGCGCGCTTCGCCTTGCAGATACGACGTAAGCAGGAGCGTGTTAAAGCCGCGTGTGCGCGCGGCTTGCACCGCCGCTTCGCAGGCAATCGCGTAATCGGCGATGATCACGTTCTGCACACGCGCAAAGACCGGATCGCCGGCATCCGGTGTGTCTGCGATCTCTTTCACGTCATCACGAGGCACACTAGAGTCCGATGCTACAGTGATTTCCCCTCGTGATGATGTGAAATTGCTTACGCCGCAGTCGAGATAATGGACGACGCTCGACGGCAATTGGTTGCGCACGCCGCGCCGTTCGATCACGCCTAACGCATCGGCAAACGTCGTCGGGTCGGGCGCGGTGGGGCCAGAGGCAATCGTGTCGAGCGGTGAGCCGATGACATCGGACAGAATCAGCGAGAGGATCTGCGCGCCACCCCGCTGACCGGCGCGCCGCGCCAGTTGCCCCCCTTTGATTTGCGAGAGATGCTTGCGTACCGCGTTCATCTCGTTGATCGTCGCGCCGGAGCGCAAAAGCGCGTCCGTCGTCACGCGCAAGTCGTCAAGCGATACCCCCTCGACCGGCAATTCGACGAGCGCAGAACCGCCGCCGGAGATCAAACAGATGACCAGATCGTCGGCGCGCGCTTCGTCCAGCACGTCGAGGATCTTCTCCGCGCCGCGCAAACTGTTCGCGTCTGGCAGCGGATGCCCGGCTTGATGCAATTCGATCTTTTGCAGCGGCACAACGTGCCCGTACTTGACGCTGACGATGCCGCGCGCGACGCGAAGCGTGTCGCCACAGATTTCTTCGACCGCCTGCGCCATCGCCGCGCTCGCTTTGCCAAAGCCGATGACGAAGACGCGCCCGCGCGCGAGATCGTACGTGCGCCCCCCGGCGCGCAGCGTGCTGCCTTCACGCTGGACCGCGCGGCGCACCGCCGCGCGTGGATCGGCCGCGTCGAGCGCCGCGTGGAAAATGGCAAGCGCGGAGTCTCGCAGGTTCACTTGCTCACAACGCTTTCATACACGCACTCGATCTCCCGCCCGGCGCGCTCCCACGAAAAGAGCTGTTGAGCGCGCTCGCGTAGCCCGAGTCCGATGCTTCGCGCGCGCGCCGGGTTATCGAGCAGCATCTCGATCTGGTGAGCAAAGGCAGCCGCATCGCCCAGCGGCGCGAATACGCCGAGATCGCCCAGGTACTCGTGCATCACCGGAATGTCGAACGCGACCACCGGCAGTCCCATCGCCATATAGTTCAACACCTTGCCGGCCGCTTCGGTCGCGCTCATCTTCGGCTCCACCGCGACATCGCCGAGCGAGAGCCACAGGGGTACGTCTTCGTACGGAACACGCCCGGGGAATGAGACGTGGTCGGCGATTCCCAACTCCCGCGCGCGCGCTTGGTAATGGTCAATGCTAGGGAATCCAATGACGACAAAGTGCGTGTTCGGGCGGCGGGCGAGCAGTTGCGCCGCCGCATCGAGCAAGGCATCGGTGCCGCGGTACTGCGCGAGCAAACCAATATAGACGATGATCTTTCTGCCCTCGGGGATACTCAGGTTGGTCTGCAGTTCGCGCATCTGGACGGCGCGTCCGGCGTCTTCGACCGGTCCAAACGCGGACGCGTTCACGCCATCGGGCAACACCAGGATTTTCGGCGCGGCGACTTGAAACTCATCGGTCAGTACGCGCGCGGCGTTCTGCGACGAGGTGAGAAGCTTCTGCGGCAGGCGGTCGATCTGCCGTTCCATGCTGCGGATGAGCGGGACGATCCTGCCGCGCGGGCTGATAAATCGGTGGTCGATCATCTCGCTCGTCATGCTGCCCTGGAAGTCGAAGACGAGCGGCACGCGCAGCAAGCGACCTGCGACACCGCCGATGAGCGCGCCTTCGTGCAAGTGAGCGTGGATAACATGCGGCTTGAACCGCCGCGCGGTCTGGAGCGTTTTGAGCGCGAGCAGCGCGTCGATCAGAATCTTGGAGCGTGATGGGCCGACTTCGTTGCGCGAGTGAAATGGAATCGGCAGCGTCCGCTCGATGTCCAAGCCGGGCAGATTACGCCCGAGTGGGTAAGTCACAATCTTGACGCGATGGCCAAAACTCTGGAGGACGCGCGCTTCTTCGAGGATACGAACGTGACACCCGTAGTCGAGGAAGAACGACGTCGGGGCGATCATCAGCACGCGGTATGACATAATGAGTGACTGGGTCATGGATGACACACTTTCTGCGAAAATGTGTCATCCATGTTTACCCTTGCCTTGGTTGTTTCAGTCTTTCTTTCTCGGCGGCCGGTCAGCCAACCCGCCGATCAGGAGGCGCGCGGGATTGAATTGAATCGACTGCATATTGACAGACGGCCCCACGTCATCCAATTTTCCGCCGAGCCATTTGGCGCGCTCCTCCGCGATCGATTCCACGAGCGCCTCTAGCGCGCTGGCATCCTCGCGCTCGATCATTCCGCGCAGTTCGCCCAGCTCTGCGATGACCGTATCAATCCAGCGCATCAGGTCGACCCGGTGCGCGAGAAACTGCTCACGCGCGGTTGCGCCATCCTGCGGCGCCAGTCCGGTGGCCGCCTGGTAATTCACGCTGGCGAGTCTGCCCATTTCGCGCCAGCCCTGGCTGCGCACCGTGGCAGAGAGGAAGGCCGTGGCAAGCGCAGCGGGCAGGTGCTGTACGCCCGCCATCAAGCCGTCGTGCTCCGCCGCGTCGACAAAGTACGGCTTGGCGCCCAGCAGTGACACGGCAGCCGTGAACGTATCGATGGCTGGCGCCGGCGCGCGCTCTGACGGGATAACGCAGTAGGTGGCGTCCTTGAAAAGGTCGGCGTCCGCCGCGTCGATTCCAGTCTCTTTCCCGATCCGATCGGGCTTGATAACTGGATCGCCGCCGATGAAATGCACACCCTCCGGCAAATCCTTCGCCCACTCGAGCACCGGCACTTTGGTCGTCGCCGTGTCGGTCACGATGACGCCCGGCACGAGGTGCGGCTTGAGCGCGGCAAGCGTATCCTTGATCGCATCGACGGGCAGCGCGAGGACGACCATCCCGGCGCCATCGCACGCGTCGATCAGGTTCCACTTGGTCGCGTCGACCGCGCCGCGCTTTTGGGCGCGCCCCGCAATGCCGAGGTCTTTATCGTGCCCGATGACCTGTATGTCCAGCTTCGATCTCTTGAGGGCAAGCCCCATCGAACCGCCGATGAGGCCCAACCCTACAATCGTCACGCGCGATTTGGCCATAACAACTCTCTGGCGACTGATTACTGGCGACTGACTACTGTACTACCGCCACGAACCAGGCAACATGCTTTCTGCGCCAAACTTGTCGGTCAATGGTTGAACATTTCCACCATTCTTGTCCATGATGTAGACATCGGTCCGTCCGTTGCCGCCGCGTGTAGACGCGAACGCGATCCAGTTCCCATCCGGCGACCAGGCGGGCGTCCAGTTGTTGCCGGTGCTCGTCAACTTGCGCGGCTGGCCGGCCCCATCGGCATTCCATACCATGATCTGATAGCTGCCATCGGCCTGCTTGGAATAGTACGCGAACTGCTTGCCGTCCGGGCTCCAAGCCGGCGAGCCATTCTCGCGTTTGTCGTTCGTGAGCTGCATCGGACCGCTTCCGTCCGAGTTCAACCGCCAGATTTCGTAGAAATTGGTATAGTTCGATACGAACAAGAGATGGGTCTTGCCCCAGGCAACCCCGCGGAAACTTTCACCGGTATTGAGAGTGGAATTGTAGCGAGCGGGGAGGAGCTTTTGCTCGACTTTAGCATCCGGGTTGATATAGTAGATATACTGCGTGCCATAATTGTTGTCCAAGCCGACGTACGCGATCCACTTGCCATCCGGGGACCACGTAGGACTGAGAATGCCCCCTGGACCCAACGTGGATGTGGACCCGTGACTAACGATATCTTGAAAGCCGTCTGGAGTTGTCACGCGCAGCGCATCGGTCAGACCATTGGGGCCATACACAAACGCCATCCGAGAACCATCCGGCGACAACGAAAAGGGTGCAGAGTTGGTCGATAGTCTCAGGTCGGCCAATTTAGGTCCCATCAACCTGTCTCCCGAATAACCGCGGGGATTGATGACGAGGTTATACAGAACGTACGACTTTTGCCCATCGTCAAACGTCATGAAGCGGAGTGTCCCCTTGGGAGGCGACGCGGGCGGTGCGGCCGTAGCCGCCGCCTTAGTCGGCGCCGGTCCGCCGGGTGTCGCGGTGGCCGGCGGCGCGACGGCGACCACCGGCAGTTGGTCGATCGTGCCGGTCGTCGTGACGAACGCACTGGCGACCCACGCGGGGTGCGCCGCGTCCGGGAACGCGATCTGGAACCATTTGGCATCCTCATTCTTGCCGAGGATCACCGCGCTGGTTCCCTTCGGCATTTTCCCGGCAATGGCAAAGTCAGTCCCCGGACCCTGCCGCAGATTCACCTGCTGCGTGGTCGTCGCCTGCGGCGGAATGGGTGTGGCCGTCGGCGGAACGGGCGTCGGCGGAATCGGCGTCGGCGTGGGAGGAAGTGTTGCGGTAGGTGGTACGGTTGGCGGTACCGGTGCCGTCGGCTTGGGGGTCGGCGTAGCGGCAGTGCCGCACGCGCTCACGACCAAAGCCAAAAGCATCAGAGCAACCAGGAACAAGGTGTTTCGCATTTTCATCGAGAACCTCCTGTTTTGATATGCACGCCGTTGTGCGGTAGCATGGCTAGATGCCAGTCAACAAGTGTGTTACGGTGATCACCGGGCCGTAGAGGATGAGGCCGAGCACGCTGCTGCCCAGGAAAATGAGCGCCAGCAGCAGCAAGAAACCGTACTGCCGGGTCTGCTCGAATTGATCGGCGAGCGCGGGCGGCAAGAGGCCCAGCAGAATCGTGAACCCGTCCAATGGAAAGATCGGAATCAAATTGAAGAAACTGAGAATCAGATTATAGAAGACGATTCCATGAAGCAGATAGAGGAGCGTCATGACGGCGTCTGCGGACTGGGGCGTGACCCAAGCGACGAGGAAGCGGATTGGAACGGCGAACAAGGCAGCCAGGAGGACATTGGAGATCGGCCCCGCCGCGGAGACGATGGCCGGGCCTGAACGCGGCCCGGCGCGCAGCGCGTAGGGATTGTATTGCACCGGCTTGCCCCAGCCGAACCCGCCGACGACGAACATCAGCGACCCCATCACGTCGAGGTGCGCCAGCGGCGCGAGCGTCAGGCGTCCCTGGCGGCGCGGCAGCATGTCGCCGAGCCAGGTAGCCGCCGCCGCGTGCGCGAATTCGTGGACGCTGATACCCAGGACGAGCGCGATGATCAGCGCGACCAGTTCGGCCCCGCCCATCTGCCCCGTCAAGAGTTGATAAAGCAAATCCTCCTCCTCCGCTTGCGCACGCGCGTCATTATACCATAAATCAAGGAAATGTCTAAGCATTCCTCGAATCATCGGCATAGTAAAATGGTACTAACAAACAGAAATCCCTCCCAGATCGAGAGAGATTTCCGGATCGCGAAGCATCCTGTCGTGCGGCGAGACCTACGGCGCCAACTCCTTCACCGCGCGCCGCGTCAACACAACCGCCATCTCTTTGCGGTACTCTGCGCTGCCGCGAGCACTTGTCCTGAGCCCTTCGTTCCTCAGGGTAAACTCCGTCGAAGGATCGCCGCGCGGCGCCAGACCTGGCCCTGCCGCGCGCGCCGCGCGCTCGATCAACGCATCGCTCAATGCTTTCCCCTCTAATTCCTTTTCGACACTCACCGCGCGCACCGCGATCTCCGCCACGCCTCCGAGCGCGAGGCGCACATCGCGCGCGACGCCATGGTCGATGCGCGCTGCCGCGCATACGCTGACGATTGGCTTGTCGCTCGGCGTGCGCGCGACGGTCTGCAGCGACGCGCGCGGGTTCGCCATCGGCACTGTGATCTCGGTGAGCAGCGCCATCATTAACAAATGCTCGCGCATCGAGAGGAAATCGCCCAGCGAGACCGTACGCGCGTCTTTGCGCACGATAGTCACTTGCGCGTCAAGCGCGAGCAGCGCGACTGCGAGAATGCTGTCCGGCTCGACGATCAGCGTGCCGGCAACCGTCTGCTGGTTTCGCAGCACGCTCGCCGCGCTGCGATGCGCGGCTTGCGCGACCACACCGTTCGCGACCGCGCGCAAGATCGGCGATTCTGCCATCGCGGCCAGCGTCGTGGTGGCGCCAATCGCAATGGCGCCTTTGGATTCGCGGATGTACGACAGACCCAGCGCGCTGAGATCGACGACCGCGCGCACCTCGCGCCGCTGACCCGCTATCAGCTCAGTCCCGCCCGCGAGCGCGACAGTATCGGGTTGCTGCAATAGTCTCAGCGCGTCTTCTATCGTCGTCGGTTTATGGATTTCGCGGAGGTTCAGCATCGGAACTCCTGAACACTTGCTACAAAGATTTCCAATACAACTTGTCACGCAACACGCATCACGTCACACGACACGTGTCACGCCTGGGCAAACGTATCGATCATCAGCTTGACATCCTCGCCGAGGGGGTACAGAATCGGACAGGTCGCGCCGTTGCGCCGGTACTCGGCAACCTTCTGGCGTACCTCGTCCGGCGTGCCGCTCGCGGTGATGCGCTCGATCAAATCGTCGGGCACGAACTGCATCGCCGCGTGAATCTGCTCTTTCGTCGCCGGCCAGCCGAGGATGCTCTGAATCTGCTTGACCGTTTCTTCGGGCGTGCCACTCGCTTTGGCGATGTGCGGCTGCTGCGCGAGGTACTGCGTGAGCAACTCCTTCGCGGCTTGCACCGCACGCTTGTGGTCCTTGTCCACCGAGCAGACGACGAGCTGCGGCCGGTCAATGTCATCCATCTTGCGCCCGGCTTTCTTCGCACCAATCTCCAAATGCTTCAATGCCTCGACGTTGTACTCCGGCGGCACGCAGTAATTCAGCACCACACCGTCCGCGATCTCGCCGGCGAGTTCCATCATCGCGTCGCCGGTTGCGCCGATCATGATCGGAACGTGGCGCGGCTCGCGGCGTCCGTGCACGACGTCAAGCTCGATGCCTTCGACGTGATGAAACTCGCCGTGGTACGTGACGCGCTTCATTGCTAACAGCTGTTTCATCACTTCAACCGTCTCGCGCATCGCCTTGAGCGGTTTCTTGCGCTCGATACCGACGTTCTTCGCCAGCGGGTCCCACCACGCGCCGATGCCGCAGATGATCCGATTCGGCGCGAGGTCGTCAAGCGTGAGGAAGGTCGCGGCGAGCAAGCCGATATTGCGCGTCCAGTTGTTAATGACACCGCTGCCGACTTTGATTTTTGACGTCACCGCCGCGTAGGCCGCCATCGGCACAATGGCGTCGCGCACCAGGCGCGATTCCGCCTGCCACACTGCCTCGAATCCGCGCGCCTCGGCGTATTTGGCGTACTCCATCCCCTCGCGTATTTCGTGCTTGTCTTGTAGGTACATTGCTACACGTTCCACAAGTCACCTCTCGTAGATTCTACGGAACACGCAATACGAAACGCGTGTTGCGTGATGCGTGTTCCGTCACTTGTGCGTTTTCACGGCATCGGTAAATCGCCGAAGAGGAACCGGTCGTCTACAGCGTAGATTTCCTCTTCCTCGCTGAGTTTAAAACCGCGCTCAGCTGGAATGATTGTGAGGAGCAATCGGATGATTTTCGTCATCAATTGTATGCGATGTTTTCCAACTTGTTCTCCGAGGACATGACGTGCGTCATAGTACCAGCCGCGCGATTCGCGGGCAGAACCCAGGGAGTATTCATAGAAACGCGCTTGGTCTTTGCCTGAGCGATGGCTGTACCCTTCGGCGATGTTCGCCTTGATTGATCCGACAGCGCGATATAACTGGTCGGATAGACTGACTGTTCTCTTGTCTTGCATCAATCTGGTCACGTCAGTCCACGATAAATCACCAACGAGAAAAGCCAACCGATAAACCTCCATTCTCCAAAGTGGATCCTCGGTGAATTCACGCGGAACAGTTGTCAACCATTCGTCCAACGTCATTGCTTCCTCCACGCAACACGCATCACGGAACACGCACCACGCATCACGGGTAAATCTTCTCCAACATCCTCGGATACGGGATCGTCTCGCGCACGTGATCGAGCTTGCAGACCCACGCGACGGTACGCTCGATGCCGAGGCCGAAGCCGCAGTGCGGCACCGCGCCGTACCGGCGAAGATCGAGATACCACTCGTACGCCGCGCGCGGCAGATTATGTTTTTCGATTTGCGATTCGAGATACGGCAAGTCCGCCGAGCGCTGCCCGCCGCCGATGATCTCGCCGTACCCTTCCGGCGCGAGCAGGTCCGCGCTCAGGCAGACTCTCGGATCGCTCGCTTCGCGCTCCATGTAGAATGCTTTCATCTCGGTTGGATAGTGATGCACGAACACGGGCTTGTCGAAGCTCTCGCTGATGACCGCTTCATGCGGCGCGCCGAAATCATCGCCCCACTGAAAATCCGGATAGCCCTTCTGATGCAGCAGCTCCACCGCTTCGGTGTACGAAATCTTGGGAAAGGGCGGCGCGACGTTCTGCAACTTGCGCAAGTCGCGCTCCAATACCTCCAATTCCGTCGCCCGCTCTTTCAAAATCGTCTGCACGATGTACGACACAAACTCCTCGCCGACGCGCATGTAATCGTCGAGCGTGCCGTACGCCCATTCCGGCTCGACCATCCAGAACTCGGTAAGGTGGCGGCGCGTCTTGGATTTCTCCGCGCGGAACGTCGGCCCGAAGCAATACACCTTGCCAAACGCCATGATGTTCGCTTCGTTGTACAGCTGTCCGCTCTGCGCCAGATACGCCGGCGTGCCAAAATAGTCGGTCTGGAATAGCGTCGTCGTCCCTTCGACGGCCGCAGGCGTCAGGATCGGCGTATCGACCAGCATAAAGCCATGGTCGTCCAACCAATCGCGGATCGCTTTGATGACACGCGCGCGGACGCGCAGGATCGCGTGCTGGCGCGGCGAGCGCAGCCACAGGTGCCGGTGTTCCATCAGGAACTCGACGCCGTGCTCTTTGGGTGTGATCGGATAATCATTCGCGATCTGAACGACTTGCAAATCCTTGACCGAGACTTCATAGCCGCCCGGCGCGCGCGGTTCGGCGCGCGGGATGCCGGTGACGATGAGCGACGATTCCTGCGCCAGTTTTTTTGTTTCCTCGAACACATCCGGCGAAACATCTTTTTGGAAGACGACCGCCTGAATGAATCCGGTGCCGTCGCGGACGCGCAGGAATTGCAGTCTGCCCTTGTCCGTCCGGTCGGCGAGCCACCCTTTGACCGTCACTTCTGTGCCAACATGCGACGCGATGTCTCGGATGTAAACGTGGTCTGCCATGAGACTCCATTTCAGATTGATGATTTCAGCTCACTGCGGGATATTCCCGCCCCAATGCTCTACCCTGACCTTCACCCCTTCCACAAACTGGCGCGGCGGCGTCACAATGCGTCCGATAATTCGCGCGACGAACGCCCGCCACCATTCGCCGCCGAATTTCTTCCACGCGTTCGACAGCGTCTCGCGGTCAACCGCGTCCAGCGCGCGCGCTCCAAACTTTTCGCGCGCGTACAACGACGCCACACAGTCCACGTCGCCACGTGCGTCGGGCAGCACATCGCCAATTGCGTGGGCGCGCTCGAACGGCGTCGCGTGCTTCTGTTCGCGCACGCCCAACCAGCGCGCACGGTCCAACATCGTAGACGTACGCGGCCGGCGCCAGCC
>Ga0163210_1001469_pt1 | contig 10234 bp, 2 predicted proteins | sample Kivu_220m_FD_113536 | JGI IMG/M metagenome (GOLD analysis project Ga0163210, IMG submission 113536) | Freshwater microbial communities from Lake Kivu, Western Province, Rwanda to study Microbial Dark Matter (Phase II) - Kivu_220m | ecosystem: Environmental > Aquatic > Freshwater > Lake ... | reverse complement strand
CCACAACACGGTCGGCAGTCCGACCACCCCGAACAGCCTGCACGCCAGCAACCCCTCGACGTCGGTCGTGGGGCAGGCGGTGACCGGGATCCTGGCGGGCAGCGCCAGCGGCGTCACGATCGCGGACAACCTGGTCGCGAACCTGCGGAACGCCACGATCGGCACGGCCGTGGCGGGGCAGGTGCGCGGCATCGTCACTACCCTGGGCGCGTGCAGCGTCGTCGGGAACACCGTGCACGACCTCTACGGCGTGGCGCCGCTCGGCGGCGCTGGCAGCGGGGCCGCGGTGATCGGGATCGCGCAGCTCTCCTCGGTGGGGGATACCGAGGTCTCGGGCAACGTCGTCTACTCCCTTTCGAGCGCCGCCCCCACGACGATCGTGAACGTCATCGGGATCTTCTACACCGGCTCAGCGGCGGGCAGCCATCGGATCGACGGGAACCTGGTGCACAGCCTGCGCTGTGAGAGCAGCGCCGCGGGCTCGGCGCTGATCGGCATCCATGCCGCCGGCGGGCGGGCGACGTACCAGAACAACATGGTGCGCCTCGGGCTGGGCGCCGACGGGACACCGATCACTGCCGGCTACACGATCGTCGGGATCGTCAAGGGAACGGCGCTCGACAACCGCTTCCATCACAACAGCGTCTGGATCGGCGGCACCGGCGTCGCGCCCTCGGCGAGCACCACCTGCGCCTTCCGGCGCGCCGCAGCCGGCGCGGATGACGTGCGCGACAACATCTTAGTCAACCGGCGCGCGAACGCCACGAACGGGGGCCGGCACTTCGCCTACGTGCTCGACTCGCCCGCCACGATCCTGAGCGACGCCAACCTCTACCAGGTGGCCGACGGCAATCCGGACCTGGCGAGCCTGGACGGCGGCGCGACGGCGATCGGCAACCTGCAGGCGCTGCGGGGAGCGCCCGGCTACGGACAGGACGCGCGCTCGGCGGTGGGTGACCCGCGCTTCCTGGCCCCGGCCGACCCGGCCGCGACGATGAGCCTGAAGCTCCAGGACCCGACGGCGGGGGAAGCGTCGGGGATCGCGATCCCGACCGTGACCGAGGATCAGGAGGGCGAATCGCGCGACGCGCTGACGCCGGCCGACATCGGGGCCGACGCGGGCCGCTACACGATGTCCGCCGACACGGACATCTTCACGCCGCAGATCGACTATGCGCCGCTGGCGGACACCGCCTCCCGCGATGATCGCACGCTCATCGCGACGCTGACCGACGTCGCGCCGATCGACGCGGGCGTCCCGTCCACGGGGCCCTACCCGCCGCGCATCTGGTACAAGAAGTCGACGGACGCCGTCTGGACCTTCAGCCACCCCGGCACGCTGGAGAGCGGCGATGGCCGCGCGGGCACCTGGAGCTTCACGATCGTGGCGGCGGACCTCGCTCCCGTTCCGGGGGACGAGATCCAGTACTACATCGTCGCGCAGGACCAGGCGACCGCGCCCAACCTCTGGTACAACCCGGTCGGCGCCAGCGATCCGGTGCACGCGGATGTCCTGACGCAGCTCGTGCCGCCGTCGGCGCCCAACCACTACGCGATCACGCCCTCCCTGGCGGGGACCTACTACGTCCCGAACGATCCGGGCGGCGCGGCGGAGCGGGTCTATGCCTCGCTGACGCGCCCCGGGGGCTTCTTCGCGGCGCTGGACAGCCTGCCGGTCAGCGGGGACCTGACGTTGCTCGTGAACGGCGACGTGCTCGACGAGGACGGCACGCACGCGCTCCACGCCTGGGAGGAAGCCGGCGCGGGCGGGCACTCGCTGACGATAGGGCCGGACGGCGCCACGCCCCGCGTGCTGGCGGGGACGGCGATCGCCGCGGGCGCGCCCCTGATCGACGTGAGCGGCGCGCAGCGCGTTGTGATCGACGGGCGCTACGCGGGCGAGGGCACCTACGTCACGCTGCGTCACACGAGCCCGGACGCTGCTGGCACCGGCGCCACGGTCCGGTTCGGCGACCTGGCGGCGCAGGACGTCCTGCGCAACTGCATCGTGGAAAACAACGGCTCGTCGACGACCCGCGGCGCGATCGAGATCGGTGCCGTGGCGACCAACGCCGATCTGCAGATCCTCGCCAACGAGGTCCGCGACCCGACCGCCGGGTCCCCCGGCGCGCCGGCCCAAGGCGTTTGCGCCGACGCCCCCGGCAGCCGCGGCATCACGATCGCAGAGAACCGCATCCACAACTGGACCCGCGCGGGCGTGATGCTCGTCGCGGTCGGCGATGGCGCGGTCGTGCAGGGCAACAGCCTCTATGACGATCAGGCGATCGCCCCGGCGAGCGCCCAGACCGCGATCTTCGTGGGCGGCACGGCGAGCGGACACGCGATCACGGGCAACTGGATCGGCGGCCAGGCGCCGCTCTGCGGCGGGGCGCCCTGGGCCAACAGCGGCGACGTCGCCTTCGTCGGCATCGAGCTGGCAGCGGTGGGCGCGGGCGCGCCCTCGTCGATCTCGGGGAACGTCGTCGCGAACATGCGCATGACCGGCGGCGGGGCCGCCGTCGTGACCGGCATCCTGGCCGGCGAGGGCGCCGCCGGCGCGGGCGGTCGCATCGAGCGCAACCGCGTCTTCGATCTTACGAACACCTCGACGTCATCCGCGGCCGCGATCCGCGGCATCGTCCAGGCCTCGACCGCAGCGTCCTGGACCCTGGCGAACAACCAGGTCGCGCTCACCAACGCTCCGCAGACGAACGCCGTCCCGCTCGCCGGCATACTGCAGAGCGGCGCCGGCGCGTGCGTCTTCAACACGATCTACCTCGGCGGGATGCAGGCGGCCGGTTCCGCCGACTCTTACGCCTACGGCCGCGCCACCACCGACAGCGTTACGCTGCGCGACAACCTCCTCTACAACGAGCGCCTCAACCTGGAGCCGGCGACCGGGGACCACGCCGCGATCGCGAACCTGGCGGGTGTGTGGGACGGATGGTCGTCGGACTACGACGCGTTGCTCGCCGGCGACCCGAGCCGCCTGGGACGACTCGGCTCGAGCTACCTCGATTTCGCCGGCTGGCAGGCCGCCTCCGGTGGCGATGGCAGTTCGCTCGCGGAGCCGACCGGGACGATCCCCGCGACGTCACTCTTCGCGGATGCCGCGGCCGGTGACCTCGACATCCGGGCGACGGTCGCGTACGAGGGCCCGCCGATCGTCTCCAACGCCGGCATCCCGGTGGAAGACGAGACGACCGACTTCGGCGGCAGCGACACGCGCGGCGCGATCCCGGACATCGGCGCCGATGAGATCGCGGTCGACCGGACGCTGAGCCTCGCCGGGGACTTGCCGCCGGCGAGCGCGAACTACCCGGGCCACTACGACGACGTGACCGTGACCGGTGCCGGAGCGCCGAACCTGACCGGCGAAGTCCACGTTTTCGCGGCGCTGACGCTCGAGGGCGGGAACGTCACGACCAACGCCTACACGCTGACGATCCGCGGGGGCGGGAGCGTGGCGCGCACCAACGGGCACGTCGTAGGCAATCTGCGCAAGGGCGTGGCCGCCGGGAGCAGCGTCGACTGCGGCTTCGAGGTCGGCACCGGCCCCGACTACGCGCCGATCCTGCTCCACTTCGACACGGTGGAGACCGGCGGCTACCTCACGGCGACGACCGTTGGCGGCGATCACCCGGAGCTGTCGAGCTCGCCCCTGGACTCGGCCCAGAGCGTCAATCGCTACTGGAGCGTCGAGAATGACGGCGTCCTCTTCGACACGACCACGCTGACGCTCACCTTCGTGACGGGGGACAGCGACAGCGGCGCGGTGGCCGAGGCGTTCTGGGTGGGGAAGTACGACGCGCCGGACTGGTTCCTGCCCGCCATTGCCACGCGCACCGCGACGAGCATCACCGCGACCGGGCTGACCGCGTTCAGCGACTTCGCGGTCGCGGAGCGTCCGGGCTTCATCATCACCGCCGAGGCCGGCGCCGGCGGGACGATCGAGCCCGCGGGCCTGGTTCCGGTCGAGTACGGCGGCAGCCAATCGTTTGCCATCCAGCCGGGGGAGGGCTATCAGATCCTGGACGTGCTGGTCGACAGCACGTCGGTGGGTCCGGTCCCGAGCTACGAGTTCACCAACGTGACCGCGGACCACACGATCATAGCGAGCTTCGCCATCCTCGGCAGCAACCAGGGCGTGGCGGAGAGCCGGCTGGGCGAGCGCGAGGTGCTGGGCGTGTCGCCCAACCCGGCGTTCAACGGGCGGGCCCGGGTTCTCTTCCGGCTCCCGCTCGGCGCGCGCGCCGATCTCCGCGTCTACGACCTCTCCGGCCGCCTCGTGCGGCGGCTCGCGAGCGGGATCGCCGGTCGCGGCGACGTCCAGGAGCTGGTCTGGGACGGCTGCGATGATCGGCGCGATCCCGTGGGAGACGGCGTCTACCTGGTGCGGATCACGGTCGGCTCGCAGGCCCCGGTGACGAAGCGCCTGACGCTGCTGCGCTAGCGTGTGTCAGCTGCGCAGGTGGCGCGCGCGCGGGGTGTCTGCTAGATTCCCGGCGCACGATCCGTTCCGCCCGGGACCTCATTCTCCCGCGGGAGCGTCCGCGGACCGGCGCCTCACTCCGGCCCCGCGCGACCGCCCCGCGGATGGAGGCTGCAGCATGTCGCACATTGCACGCATCACCGGATGGTCGTTGTCGATCCTCGTTGCCGTCTTCGGAGCTTCGACCACCTTGGCCACCCCGCCGCACGGGGCGCCGGCGACGACCGCGACCCACCGGGTCTCGGTCGTGACGACCGCGCCCGCGCCGGGGGAGGCCGGCTGCCCGGCGTGCCACGCCGGCGAGTCGGGCGCCCTCCATCGCGGCTGGCCCCTCGATCTGGGCGCACCATCGAACGCTGGGTTTCCCTACACCCCGACCCTGTTCGACTGCGATGGCGACGGCGCCGCCGAGATCTTCCTGACCGGCGGCGAGACTTTCGGTCTGCGCGGCGACGGTACGTTCCTGCCGGGCTGGCCGACGGTGGAGCACCAGTCCCTAGGCTACGCGACCAACGACCAGAAGCCCGGGCCGTCGGTGGCGGATGTCGACGGAGACGGCGACTTCGAGATCCTCTGGTCGGAGCGCGACTGGTGGGGGGGCAGCGCCCGCATGTGGTGCTTCAACGCGCGCAACTTCGACGGCACCAACCTGCCGGGCTTCCCGCAGTACGCGCCCGACGACTACTCAAACGCGCTCGATGTGCCGTTCGTGCTGGCGGACACGGACGGGGGCGGGGACCTCGAAGCCTGGGGGCCTCACTCCCTCGGTAATGCCTTCGTCCACTACCGCATCTCTGCCTTCGATCACCTGGGGACGCGCCTCTTCACCCACGACATGAACGCGGGCGAGAACGCCCTGTCGCTCTACTATGGCGACCTCGACGGCAATGGGGCGGAGGAGATGTTCACCGTCACGTGGATGAGCCCGTCGCTCCACCTGCACGCCTTCACCGCGACCGGCGACGAGCAGCCGGGCTATCCGCGGCTGCTGTACACCCTCTATTCGGGCTGGCTGCCGTTCGGCCCGCCGGTCGTCACGGACCTCGATCGCGACGGCGATCTCGAGATCATCATCGGGCAGTGGGCCGGCTCCGTCGCGCGCGCCCTCGCGTTTCACCATGACGGAACCCCCTGCGCCGGCTTCCCGATCACGGTCGCCACCAGCTTCCAGATGTTCTACATCGCGCTGGGGGATCTAACCGGCGACCGGTTGCCGGAGCTGATCGTGACCGGCAAGGCCCTCCCCTCCTCGGGCTACCGGGTCCATGCTTACGACATCGCCACCGGCACGTCGCTGCCGGGCTGGCCCTACGAGCTGCCCTACTGGCCCGAGGGCTTTCCCTCGGTGGCCGACGTGGACAATGACGGCTACCAGGACATCTGCATCTCGACGGATGCCGGCGACGTGCGGGCGATCGGTCACGACGGCGCGCTGCTGCCGGGCTATCCGAAGCCGATGAGCGCCCCGGCGATCTCCGGCGCTGCGGTGGGGGACATCGACGGCGATGGTCTCTTCGAGCTGGTCGCGGCGACCTGGGACGGCTTCGTCTACGCGTGGGACACGGAGGGCGAGGCGCTGCCGGGCCGGGCGGAGTGGCCGATGCGCGGGATCGATCCGCGCTACCACGGGATCTTCGTGCCCGGGGCCGATCCGGCGTACGTCGCTGGTCCGGGCGCGGCGCCGGGGATCCGCTTGCGGGTGGAGCCGAACCCGGCCTTGACGCGCGCGACGCTGCGGCTGGGAGACGCGGCGGACGGGACGGTCATCGGCATCTTCGATGTGGCCGGCCGCCAGATTGACGCGCTGCGCGCGCCGGGCGGCGCGCCGCTGACCTGGACGCCGCCGTCGGGCACGGTGCCCGGCATCTACTTCGCTCGGCCGCAGGGCGCGGCCGCGTCCGAGGCGACGCGCTTCCTGCTCGTGCGGTGAGCGCGGTAGCGTTTCCCGTGCGATCCGGCCGGGGCTATACTGCGCCGCATGGCCGGATCGCACTCGGGGCGTTACGCAGGCCTCGTCGCCGCGGGAATTCTGCTTAGCCGCCTGGCCGGCTTGGTGCGCGAGCGCGTCTTCTCCCACTACTTCGGCCTCTCCGACGCGGGCGACGCCTTCAAGGCGGCCTTCAAGATCCCGAACTACCTGCAGAACCTCTTTGGCGAGGGCGTGCTCTCGGCCTCCTTCATCCCGGTCTACGCGCGCCTGCTGGCGGAGGGGGATGAACGCGAAGCGACGCGCGTGGCGGGCGCGATCTTCTCGCTGCTGGCGCTCGTCGTCTCGGTCTTTGTCCTGATCGGCGTGCTGATCACCCCGTGGCTGGTCGAGGCCATCGCGCCCGGGTTCGCGGGGGAGAAGCGCGAGCTGCTGGTGCGTCTGGTGAAGATCATCTTCCCGGGCACCGGGCTGCTGGTCCTCTCCGCCTGGTGTCTGGGCGTGCTGAACAGCCATCGCCGCTTCTTCCTCTCCTACGCCGCGCCGCTTGCCTGGAACGCGGTCATGATCGCCTCCCTGGCCGGCTTCGGGCCGTCCGTGGGGCAGTACCCGCTCGCGTCGATCACTGCCTGGGCCTCGGTCGTGGGGAGCGCTCTGCAGTTCCTGGTGCAGCTTCCGGTGGTGCTGCGGCTGTCGCGGGGCTTGAGTCTCGGGACGCGCTGGCGCTCGGCGAACGTGCGGCAGGTCGTCGTGAACTTCCTGCCGGTCTTCCTGAGCCGCGGTGTCGTGCAAGTGAGCGCCTACGTCGACAACCTGCTCGCGAGCTTCCTCTCGACCGGCGCGGTTACGGCGCTCTACAACGCGCAGACGATCTATCTCCTGCCGGTGAGTCTCTTTGGCATGTCGGTCTCGGCGGCGGAGCTGCCGCTCATGTCCGGCGCGCTCGGCGCCACGGAGGAGGTCCACGCGACGCTCCGCGAGCGTCTCGACACGGGGTTGCGGCGGATCGCCTTCTTCGTCGTCCCCTCGGCGGTCGCGTTCTTCGCCCTCGGGGACATCGTGACCGCGGTGATCTACCAGACCGGTCGCTTCGGGCGCTCGGACTCGACCTTCGTCTGGGCCGTGCTGGCGGGCGCCGGCATCGGGCTCCTCGCTTCGACTTCGGGGCGCCTCTATGCCTCGACCTTCTACGCGTTGCGCGACACGCGCACGCCGCTACGCTACGCCATCGTGCGCGTGACGCTGACCGCAGGGCTCGGGTACGTCGCGGCGTTTCACCTGCCCGGCCTGCTGGGGTTGGAGCGGCGCTGGGGCGTGGTCGGCATCGCCACGGCGAGCGGCGTCGTCGGATGGGTGGAGTACGCGCTGCTCCGTCGTGCGCTCAGCCGGCGGATCGGGCAGACGGGGGTCCCGGGGCGCTGGCTCGCGTCCCTCTGGCTGGCCGCGGGGCTGGCCGCCGCCGTCGGATGGGGGGGCAAGCTCGGCCTGGGCGCGGGACAGCCGCTGCTGGCGGGCCTGGGCGTCCTGGCGCTCTACGGCGCGAGCTACTTCGGGCTGACCTCGGCGCTGCGCGTGCCCGAGGCGCGATGGGCGACGGACCGGCTCCGGCGACTCGGCCGACGGCGGGGCTGATCTGCGCCACCCCGCCTTTCCGGCGCGGCGGCTGGCCGAACGCAACCCCCTCGCATTGGGCACATTTGGCCTCTCCTGCATCCTCAGTTGGGTTCCAGGCCCGAGTCTGCTAGAATCACCTTGGAGCGCATTTCGTGCTTCGGGTGCCGCCCCGGGTGGGGAGCTCAGAGGGTCGGGGCGTACTTCGGAGCCATCCAAACGGGAGAGGTGCACATGAGGCTTGGCGCTATCGCCCTCGGGGCATGCATCCTGCTCTTCGGATCCTGGGCCGCGGCGGCGGACTTCGTTTCGCTGACCGGTGCCGGGGAACCCGGTTCGCCGGACGCGCTGGTCCAGGTACGGGCCACCGAGCCGGCGGCCGGTACGATTCGCATCGAGTACGACATCCAGGGCTACTACACCTCGGCGGTCTCGATCGGGACGCAGACCTTCCAGGCGGTGACGCTGCCGGACGAGGGCCAGCTGCTGAACGCGGGCCTGCCGGAGCTACCGCTGATCGCCCGCAGCGTGATCATTCCGGACGACGCCGAGATGAACGTGCGCGTCGTCTCCGCCGACTACGTCGACTACGTGAACGTGGACGTGGTGCCCTCCAAGGGCAATCTGCTGCGCACGGTCGATCCGGCGACGGTGCCCTACACCTTCGCCGCCTCCTACGCGCAGAACACCTGGTACCCCTCCGCGATCGCGACCCAGGACGATCCCTACATCCTGCGTGACCTGCGCGGCATGGTCGTGCGGGTCCAGCCGTTCCAGTACAACGCGGTGCTCCACACGCTGCGCGTCTACCGGCACGTGGTGGTCGAGGTGGAGACCGCCGGTCCGGGCCGCGTGAACGTGCTGGAGCGCTCCGGGCCGGCCGGCCAGGTGAGCGCCGAGTTCTTCGGGCTCTACGGCGACCAGTTCGTCAACTTCGATCCCGCGCGCTACAACCCGATCGACGAGGTCGGCGAGATGATCGTGATCGCCTACGACGATTTCGCCGCCTCGATGCAGCCGCTGGTCGACTGGAAGAACCAGGAAGGCGTGCCGACGACCCTGATCCTCAAGTCGCAGGTCGGCACGACCTACCAGGCATTCCAGACCTTCATCCAGAACTACTACAACAGCCACAACCTCGCCTTCGTGCTGCTCGTGGGTGACAACGCGCAGATCCCCTCGCCCTCCAACGGCGGCGCGCCGGCGGACCCGGTCTACTCGCTGGTCGCCGGCAGCGACAACTATCCGGACATCTTCGTCGGCCGCTTCTCCGCGGAGAACACGGGACACGTCGACGTGCAGGTCACGAAGTCGGTGGAGTACGAGCAGTTCCCCCTGGCGGGCGGGGCCTGGTACCGCCGCGGCATCGGCATCGGCTCCGGTCAGGGCGCGGGCATCGGCGATGACGGAGAGGCCGACTGGGTGCACATCAACAACATCCGCACCGACCTGCTCAACTTCACCTACACCGGCGTCGACACGATCTATGAGGTCAGCGGTTATCCCTCGAGTGCGACGGCGGTGTTGAACGCGGTCAACAACGGCCGCTCGATCATCAACTACTGCGGGCACGGCAGCACGACCTCCTGGTCGACCACCGGCTTCAGCAACAGCCACGTGGGACAGCTCGTCAACTACAACAAGCTGCCGTGGATCGTCTCGGTCGCCTGCGTCAACGGTGCCTTCCAGAGCGGCACCTGTTTCGCCGAGGCGTGGCTGCGCGCCATCAAGGACGGCGAGCCGACCGGTGCGGTCGGCATGTACGCCTCGACCGTCAACATGAGCTGGGCCCCGCCGATGGCGGCGCAGGACGAGACCGTCGACCTGCTGGTGGCCGAGGAGAAGCGCACCATGGGCGCGCTTCTGATGAGCGGTTCGTGCCAGATGATGGACGAGTACGGCGGCGGCGGCGTCTCGGAGTTCAAGAACTGGACCATCTTCGGTGACCCGTCGCTGCGCGTGCGTAGCGCGGCGCCCGGCACGCTCACCGTGGTCCACGACGACAATATCGAGTCCGGCGCCGAGACCTTCATCGTCACGGTGCCCGGTGTGGCCGGGGCGCTCTGCGGATTGAGCAAGAACGGCGAGTATCTCGGCTCAGCCTTCACCGGTGCGAACGGCGTGGCGGAGATCGCGATCCTCGGCGCCCTGCCCGAGGACACGGTCACGCTGACCGTCAGCTACTTCAACATGACGCCCTACGT
>Ga0163210_1001466_pt1 | contig 10262 bp, 7 predicted proteins | sample Kivu_220m_FD_113536 | JGI IMG/M metagenome (GOLD analysis project Ga0163210, IMG submission 113536) | Freshwater microbial communities from Lake Kivu, Western Province, Rwanda to study Microbial Dark Matter (Phase II) - Kivu_220m | ecosystem: Environmental > Aquatic > Freshwater > Lake ... | reverse complement strand
TGAGCTTTGCCATGGAATATCAGCTTTTTCCGGAAGACCATCCCGGGCTGAGCCACGCCCTGAACATCCTGCTCTATTTTCTTCTCTCCACATTGCTCTTCTTCATCCTGAAGCGTCTGCTCAACTCCTGCAACATCCTCTTCCCCTTTCTCATCACCATGGTCTTCATGGCACACCCGGTCCATACGGAGGTGGTGGCCAGCCTGAAGAACCGCGACGAGCTGCTGGCATTTTTCTTCGGACTGGCCACGCTCCATTCGCTGCTGAAATTTGCCGATACCAAAAAATACCGTTACGTGCTCTCCGCGATGCTCCTCTTTGGGATGGGATACCTTTCGAAAGCCTCCATCTTCCCCTTTGTGCTGATCTACCCGCTCACCTTCTATTTTTTCACTGATGTAAGACCGCGTAACTATCTCCCGGTCGCCGGGGGGATCCTGCTGCTGGCCCTCCTCTGCCAGCTGCTCCCGGGGTGGCTTCTCCCTCCCGGGGAACGCATGACCGGCCTGATAGAGAACCCGCTATTTGGTGAACACAGCCTCATGTACCGCATCGGAACAGGGCTTGCCGCCCTTCTCTTTTACCTGAAGATCCTGGTCTACCCGCATCCGCTGCTCTACTATTACGGGTTCGACATGATCCCGCTCACCACCCCCACCTCACTCCCGGCCACCCTCTCCCTGATCCTCTATGCGGGAATGCTCCTGTATGCCCTCTTTCATTGGCAGCAGAAACAGGTGATCTCCTTCGCGATCCTCTGGTACCTGATCTTTATCGCGATGTACTCGAATATCCTCATCCCGGTGGTGGGCATTGTGGGTGAGCGTTTTGTGTTTGCCGCCTCCCTGGGCTTCTGCATCGCCCTGGTGTGGGGGGTCTTCAGGATCTTCAAAACCGAGCCCAACTCACTCACGATCGAGGTGGATGCACGGGTCAAGATCCTGGTGGTGATCATCCTGATCCTTGTCCCCTATGTTGTGCTGACGGTAAACCGGAACCGCCAATGGAAAGATCTCATGACCCTGTACACCAGGGATACCCCCTACCTGAAGAACTCGGCCAAAGCCACCGCGCAATATGCCGGGTTCCTGATGCGAGAAACCTACCAGGACCCGGAGTTCCAAAGTTACGGCAAGGTGAACGCCAACCGACTGGCCACCATGAAACGTTATTTCCTCCGGTCGCTTCACCTCTTCCCTTCCAACTACCAGGCGCTGAATGATCTGGGCACCGTGTACCTCTTTTTCGATCACCATCCCGATTCAGCGCTCCTCTTTCTGAAACGGGCCATCGTGGCAGATCCCCTCCCCGAACCTGCCTGGGTCAACCTGGGGATGGCCTACCGGGAGACTCAACACCTCGACAGTGCCGCGTGGTGCTATTCAACGATCCTGGAGAAAAATCCCCGTCAGAACCGCGCCCGTCTGGCCCTGGCCAATATTTTCAATGAGATGGGGAGACTGCAGGAGGCGATCGGCCTGAACCTGGAGGCGGCGAAGATGGATCCCACCCTCGACCTTCCCTTCATCAACATCGGCAACTACTGGCTGCTGCAGGGGGATACGCTGAAAGCCCTCAGCAATTACACGGAAGCCCTGAACCGAAGGAAGAGCCAGGAGGGCTTCCTACAGGTGGGCAGGCTCTACCGTATGATGGGCGACACCCAGAAATCGGAGGAATATTTGAAAATGGCTTCAAAGAAATAGATGTACCTTTACGGAGGAAAAAGCATCACTGGAATGACGATGGATGAGTTTATCCTCCGGCTTGAAGATGAGTTTGACCATCTTCCCAAAGGAACATTGAAGCCCGGCACCAATTTCCGCGAGGAGGTGGAGTGGAACTCCATCAATGCGCTGATCCTGATCGCCCTGGTGAAAACGGAATACGATGTCGCCCTCACCGCCACCGACCTGCAGAGCTTCCAAACCGTCCAGGATATTTATTCATTTGTCGTAAGCCGGCAAACCGCATAATGGCCCTCTTCTCCATACCCTGCACCCGGATTGCCGGAATCGCCGCTTCGGTTCCCGCCACCCGGGAAGAGACCGGCGATTACCGCTGGATCTCACAGCGGGAGCGGGAACAGTTCATCCGCACGGTGGGGGTGGAGAGCCGGCGGGTGGTCACGAAAGGGACCACCACTTCCGACCTGTGCCTCGCTGCCGCCCGGCGGCTGATCAGCGATCTGGCCTGGAAACCCGAGGAGATCGGGATCGTGCTGTTTGTCTCCCAAACCCGAGATTACCTGATCCCCGCCACCGGCGGGATCCTTCAGGACCGGCTCGGCCTTCCCCATAGCGCCATCGCCCTCGACATCCACCAGGGATGCTCGGGCTATGTGTATGGACTGGCCGTTATCTCAAGCCTGATGAACACCACCGGGATCGGCAAAGGTTTGCTGTTAGCCGGAGATATCTCCTCCCGAAACACCAGCTACCGCGATAAAAGCACCTATCCCCTCTTCGGCGATGCCGGCGCCGCCACGGCTCTGGAACTTTCTGAAACCTCATTTCCGATGCACTTCAACCTGGAAGGGGACGGCTCGGGCTTTGACGCCATCATCATCCCCGACGGCGGGATCCGGAACGGCCTCTCGAGATCTTCATTTACCTATAAAAAACAGGGGAAGGGCGTTTACCGCAACAACCTCCAGGTGGCCCTCGACGGGATGAAGGTCTTCAACTTCTCCCTCCGCGAGGTGGTCCCCAATGTGAAGGAGCTGTTGAACAATACCAACCTGACGATGGATTCGGTGGATCACCTCGTGTTTCACCAGGCCAACAAACTGATCAACGAGTCGCTGCGGAAACTGCTGAAGGTGGAGGCATCGAAGATCCCCTCCTCCCTCCGCCAGTTTGGAAACACCAGCTCTGCCTCCATTCCCCTCACCATGGTGTCGGAGCTGGCCGGCGAGCTGGCTTCCGGGAAGTTGACTTTGTTGCTTTCAGCCTTCGGGATAGGGCTCTCCTGGGGATCTGTGCTCGTTGAAACAGAGCGGATCATTTGTCCCGGAGTGCTGGAATACAGATAACACCTGCGTATGGAAACAAAAGATCAAGCCTCCAACGGTCCGGTTGCCGATCCCTTCAGCCTCAGGGGGAAAACCATCCTCATCACCGGGGCCTCCTCCGGATTGGGCAAACAGACGGCCCTGGCTGCGGGCAGCCGGGGCGCCCGCGTGATCATCACCGGCCGGAACCCGGAAAAGCTGGACGAGACGTTCCGGCTGCTCGGCAAGGCAAAAGGAGTGGAAGGACACCAGCAGGTGGCGGCCGACCTGACCCTTTCTTGCGAGATGGAAGAACTTACCAACCTGGTGCCGTTGCTGAACGGCGTGGTTTTTTCGGTGGGGGTGTCCGGACTGCTGCCTACACGGTTCATCACCGAAAGAGAGATCGGACAACAATTCAACACGGGCTTCAATTCAGCCGTCCTGCTCATGACTGCTCTGCAGAAAAAGAAAAAGCTGCAGAGCCATCACACCTCCATCGTCTTCATCTCCTCCATCTCCACCCGACATCCCTTTGTGGGCGGGGCCATGTACATCAGTGCAAAGGCGGCGCTGGAGGCCTATGCCCGGGTGCTGGCATTGGAGCTCGCCCCCAAAGGGATCCGGGTCAACACCGTCTCCCCGGGATTTGTCAGGGGCCCGATGCTGGATCAGACGCAGGAACGGTTCTCGGCGGAAACAGTCGCTAAAATTGAGGAGCGGCAACCCCTTGGGATCGGTGAACCGGAGGATGTGGCCAACGCCATCCTCTTCTTTCTCTCCGATGCATCGAAATGGATCACAGGAACCAACCTCTCGCTTGGAGGAGGGTAACATTCAGTGCCAGCATGCCAGCGAATCCGACATCATGACAGAGCATCCGACATATTCCGTGGTCATCCCGGTCTTCAACAGCGAAAAGTCGCTGGAGGAGTTGTGTCGGGGGCTGGAATCCGTGTTTTCGGAGATGGAACAATCCTGCGAACTGATCTTTGTGGACGACGGCAGCCGTGACCAGAGCTGGAAGGTTCTCCAGACCCTCAGGGAGCAGCGGCCTGAAGAGATCCGGATCGTCCGGCTGACCGGGAATACAGGGCAGCAGCGTGCCACCCTCAGCGGCCTCTCCTTCGCATCCGGCCGGCGGATCCTCACCATCGACGACGACCTTCAGCATCCTCCTGCGGAGATCAAAAAGCTCCATGCCGCCTTTGAAGAGAGCGGGGCCGACCTGGTCTACGGCATCTTCCGCGAAAAAAGGCACTCCCGGTGGCGCAACGCCGGCAGCCGGGCACTGAAGAGATCAGCCAGGTGGCTGCATTGCTCCGCGGGGGAGGGCTCCTCCTTCCGGCTGATCCGGCGCACCATGATCCAGCAGATCCTGGATCATCCTCAGCGTTTTCTTTTTTTAGATGAACGGTTTCAACGGGTTACACGGAACATCGCCTTCACCCAGGTGGAACACCATCCGAGAAGATACGGCGCCTCGGGGTACACCTCCCGGAAACTTGCCGGCCTTACCGCCACGATCCTCTTTTCCGCCTGCCTGCGCCTTTTCAGTGCAGCAGTCAATTCTGCTGATCACAACATGACACGGCCCGGATGAACTATTCGAATTTCGGCATCTCCCTGATCAACCTCACGGAGCAGGATCTCGAGCTGGTCAGGGGCTGGCGCAACGACCCGCTGGTGGTGCGCAACCATGCTTACCGCGAGTTCATCACACCGGAGATGCAGCAGCAGTGGTTCAAGTCGATCCGGAATATCCATCACGCCTACTTCGTGATCCTCTGCCAGGGGAACAAGGTGGGGGTGATCAATGCCAAAGGGATCGACTGGGAGCGGATGGAGTGTGAATCCGGGATCTTCATCCCCGATCCGGCAGTGTACCATACGATGGTTCCGGCGATGGTCTCCATCATGACCTCCGACCTCTTCTTCCGGATCTTCCGGTGGAAGCGGGTGGTGGCCCGCACCCTCCGCACAAACCCGTCGGTGATGCGCTACAACCGGTCGCTGGGCTATGTGCTGTGCGAGGGGCAGGAGGGGGCCGGCAATCCTTTGTATGAGCTGACCCCTGGTGCCTTTTACCGGAAAGCGGGAAAATGGCTGGAGGCCTTGCCGGCGCTCACCGGAGAGGCCAATGCCCCGGTCATCCTCATCGAACCTTCGGATGAAGAGGACCCAGTAGTCATGAAGTTCGAAAAATCACTCCTTCAGGGCAATCCGTTGCTGAAATCCCAGGTTGAGACGGGAGAGGGGAGGAGGTATCTGTTTTGATAGGAGATAAGGGATGGGGGATAGGGGATGGGAGATATGAGATTATAGATTTTGGATTTTAGATGTTAGATTTCGGATATTGGATGCGGGATGCGGGATACGCGATATTTTTTTAATTTCGCTATTTCGCTATTTCGCTATTTCGCTATTTCTTTATTTCACCCCATGAAAGTTCCCTTCAACAAACCCTATCTCCCGCTCAGCTCGCTGCGATATATGGTCCGGTCGGCTTTTTCGGGAACCATTGCAGGGAATGGGAAGTTCACGGAGCGGTGCCATACTTTCTTTGAGGATGAGTTTGGTTTCAGGAAGGTGTTGCTCACCACCTCCTGCACCGACGCCCTCGAGATGGCGGCCCTGCTGACCGAAATCCGTCCGGGCGACGAGGTGATCCTTCCTTCGTTCGCCTTCATGTCGAACGCCAACGCCTTTTTGCTCAGGGGTGCCCGGCTGGTCTTTGCCGACACCATGGAGCGGTTCCCCCTCATCGACCCCGACCAGATTGAACAGCTCATCACGCCGGCCACGCGGGTCATCATGGCTGTTCACTACAGCGGCCTGGCCTGCGATATGGAGCGGATCACGGAGATCGCCGGCCGGCACAACCTGCTGGTGGTGGAGGATGCCGCCCATGCCGTTGAAGCCTATTACAACGATGAGCCGCTGGGTTCGCTCGGTCATCTCGGGACCTTCTCCTTTCATGAAACGAAAAACATCACCTGCGGCGAAGGGGGGATGCTGGCGGTCAACCACACGCCATTCATGGGCAGGGCTGAACACATCTGGGAGAAAGGGACCAACCGCGCCGCCTTTCAGCGGGGGGAGGTGGAGGCGTACCGCTGGATCGACACCGGCTCCTCCTTTCTTCCGTCGGATGCCCTGGCAGCCTTGCTTTACACGCAGTTACGGCGGCTCAGAAGGATCCAGCGGCGCCGGAAATGGATCTGGTGGGAGTACCACGAGCGGCTGGCTCCCCTCGAGGAGAAGGGCTGGCTCCAACGACCCGTCATTCCCGAACATGCCACCGTGAACGGAAGCATGTTTTACATCACATTGAAAGACCAGGCCACCCGCGACAACCTCCTCCATTTCCTGAACGACCGGGGGATCCAGGCGGTGACCCACTATTTCCCCTTGCACAGCAGCCCTTACTTCGCCGGCAAGCACGATGGCCGTGAGCTGCCGAACACCGACCGCTTCTCCGCCACGCTCCTCCGCCTTCCCTTCTACTACCGCCTGAAGACGAAAAAGATCGCCTTCATTGTCCAGAAGATCAGGGAGTTTTTCGAGTCTTAAGATCCAGAACAGTGGATCGGCCTTGACAACTGCAGCCTGCACAACTGGAACGCTTGTGCATTGATCCCAGACGTCTGACATCCATGGTACCCCCCGCGTCCCTAGGTTGTTCCGGCAGCAGTTGCCAAGGCCTGAGACTGCCAGGAGGAACCGTTACTGCGGATACAGCCAGACACTGCTGAGAAGGCCCGGTACCGCAAAAGCAGCCTTGGCTGGGGAACCCAGGCGCAGCTGCGTTGCGGTGGCGGGCCGTATGGGCGCAGTGTGGTCATTTCCAGGCCGGCAGTCGTCCCGGCGTCACGGGGGCGCCGAGCGCTTCGGCCGCGGCTTCCAGGGCCGGCAACTCCACCTCACCGATCCGTTTCACCTGGTCATAGACCGGGGGAAACTCCTCCTGAAGGATGGCATAGGCATCTTTAGCCGTTTGGGTGGGATCCCCGGTGGATGACCAGGTGATCCAGGAGATCTTCCCCAGACGGTCGTTCAGCGGAACCGGGGCCGGCGGGTTCTCCTCATCACTCGGCTTGTTGGTGCGGCGGTTGAACCTGACATTCAGGATCGTGTCGAGTTGCAACTGCAGGTCCCTGGCCTCTCTGATTAGATCAGGCGCCCCGCCGGGAACGCTGTTCAGCGCCATCAGCAGGTCGTTGGTGCGGGCCATCAGCTTTTCTGCATAGGACTCGGTGCCGCGCATCATCCGGGAGAGCTGAGCTGCCTGCTGGTGGAAGGCCATCATCGCCTGGCGGTCGGCCGCCGGGAGGGTGGTGTTGTTCAGCGGGACCACCTCAAACGCCACCGGGCCGGCAAGCGTGTTGGTCTCTCCGCCGAAGGTCATGGTGAGGGTGACGGAATAGCTCCCGGGCAGGGCCAGCACTCCGCTCCCGTTGTCTTTCTTCGGATCCCACGATTCACCCGCATCCACCGAGCGGGTCGACTGGTACCTCAGGTCCCAGTTCTCGCGGCTGATCCCTTTGGAGGCACTCTTGTGGATCACCCTGACAGGGGTGCCGCCGGCATCGCGGATGGTAAAGGTGATGTAAGGGGAAAGCTCCAGCTTCTCCGCCCTGAGTTCCGCCTCGGTGGGCTGGGGGATCGGCTTCCCCTCCTTGAAGAGCTCCTTCTCCTTCTCCTGGCGGAGATCTTTCTTCATCTTGGGGACCTCCTTGATGTAATAGGTGAAAATGGCGCCGAAATCAGGATTTTTGGCCTGATAGACCGTGGAACCCTGGCCGTATTTCCCGCCGGTGGGCAGGTACATCAGGGCCTCTTTCACCGGGAAGATATAGCCCTCCCTGTCGAGCGTCTCCTTGTTCAGCTCCCGCAGCGGGGAGTAGTCGTCGAGGATGTAGAAGCCTCTCCCGAAGGTGGCCAGCACGAGATCGCTTTCGCGTTTCTGGATCGCCATGTCCTTCACCGCAATGGTCGGGATCCCCGACTTCAGCTGGATCCAGTTCTTCCCGCCATCCACCGTGAAGAAACAGCCGAACTCCGTGCCCACGAAGAGCAGGCCGGGATCGATGAAATCCTCCTGGATCGAGTGAACGGTGTGATTCTCAGGCAGGTTGCCGGCAATGGAGACCCAGCTGGCGCCTTTGTCGGTGCTCTTCAGCAGGTAGGGTTTGAAGTCGTCGCGCAGGATGTTGTCGAAGGAGGCGTAAACCACGTTCTCATCGAATTTCGAGGCAAGGATGTCGCTCACGTATGTATTTTCCGGAACTCCGGGGAAACTGCTGACCTTCGTCCAGTTTTTCCCGGCATCTTCGGTCACCCGGATCAGCCCGTCGTCGGTGCCGGCATAGAGCAGGTCCTCCTTCACCGGGGATTCATCCAAGGCCACGATCTCTCCGTAGAGCGAGGTGGAGACATCTTTCTGCACGGCATCGATGCTCCAGAACTTGTCCATCACCGGCCATGTGTTCCGGTCAAGCTGCGCGGTAAGGTCGTCGCTGATCACCTCCCAGCTGTTCCCGCGGTCGTCGCTGCGGAACACCTTGTTGGCCGCACAGTAGAGCCGGGTATGGGAATGGGGGCTGAGGATCAGCGGGGTGTTCCAGTTCCACTTGTAGCTCTCCTCCCCCTTGCGGGGTTCGGGGCGGATGTCGACCGCCTCCTCGCTTTTGCGGTCGTAGCGTACCATGTAGCCATACTGGGCTTCGGCATAGACGATGTTGGGATCCTCGGGATCGATCTGCGACCAGAAGCCGTCGCCCCCGTTGGTTACGAACCACTCGTCGCTGAGCACCCCGTCGCTGCTGATGTTCCTGGAGGGGCCACCCATGCTGCTGTTGTCCTGCGTGCCGCCATAGACATAGTAAAAGGGTTCGGTGTTATCCACCTGCACCCGGTAGAACTGCGTTACCGGAAGGTTGGATTTGAAGAGATACTCTTTCCCGCCGTCGAACGTTTCATACAGCCCGCCGTCGCCGCCGATCAGGAAGTGATCCGTGTTCTCCGGGTCGATCCACAGGGCGTGGTCATCCACATGCCGCCGGTTGTTTCCCACGCGCTTCCATGTTTTCCCGCCGTCGGTGGTGTATTGAGAAAAGGTCTCCACCGAGTAGACCTTGTCCACCTCTTTCGGATCGCAGTAGATCTCGTTGTAATATTGTCCCTGGGCGTTGTGGTCGCTCATCTTCTGCCAGGAGGCGCCGCGGTCGTCGCTCCGGAAAAAGCCTCCCGACTCGCCGGCCGCTTCGATGATGGCATAAACCACATCCGGGTTGGCCGGAGAGACGGCAAGCCCGATGCCGCCCTTGTCGTCCCCGGGGATGCCGTTGGTGAGCTTCTCCCAGCTCTTGCCCTCGTCGGTCGATTTGTAGATGGCCGTCTCGGGACCGCCCCCGATCTTGGTGAAGACATGGCGGCGGCGCTGCTCGGAGGTGGCATAAAGCACATCGGGGTTGCGCGGGTCCATCACCACGTTGTTGACGCCGGTGTGGGTGCTGATCTCCAGCACGCGGTTCCAGCTCTTTCCGCCGTCGGTGGTCTTGTACAGGCCGCGGTCGCCTCCCGAGCCCCACACCGATCCTTCGGCCGCCACATAGACCACCTCGGAATTCCGGGGATCGATCAGGATCTTGCCGATCTGCCGCGACTCCTTCAAGCCCATGTTGTTCCAGCTCTTCCCGCCGTCGAGGCTCTTGTAAACCCCGTCGCCATAGCCCAGGGCACGCTGGTGGTTGTTCTCCCCCGTGCCGGCCCACACCACATTGGTATTGTTAGGGTCGATGGCAATGCAGCCGATGGCATAGGCGCCATATTTGTCGAAGATGGGATCGAAGGTGGTCCCGTTGTTCACGGTTTTCCAGATATTGCCCGAGGCCACGGCGATGTACCATTCGTTCGGGTTGTTCGGGTTCACCGCGATATCGGCGATCCGCCCGGAGGTGTAGGCCGGACCGATGCTGCGCCACTTCAGGCCGCTCACCAGCCCCGAGTTCATCACCGAGTCTTTTTTCGCCTCCTTCTTTTCGGTTTTCTCTTTTTTCTCTTTGCTGCCGGTTTGTTCCTTCTCCTGCGAAAAGGCGGCAACACTCCAGCCGGCCATCAGCATACCGGCAAGGATAACTAGTACAAAATGTTTCATGTTTCGAAATGTCAGATGCCGGATGCCGGATGCCGGATAATAGATGCGCGATGCGGGATACGCGATACGCGATGGCAGTGGACAACCGACAACATGTTAAACATATAATAT
>Ga0163210_1001463_pt1 | contig 10279 bp, 6 predicted proteins | sample Kivu_220m_FD_113536 | JGI IMG/M metagenome (GOLD analysis project Ga0163210, IMG submission 113536) | Freshwater microbial communities from Lake Kivu, Western Province, Rwanda to study Microbial Dark Matter (Phase II) - Kivu_220m | ecosystem: Environmental > Aquatic > Freshwater > Lake ... | reverse complement strand
GCCTTCTCGAACTGGCCCAAGGGATGCTCCAGCGTGTTGGCGATCAGCCATTGGGCCTCGGCGGCCGACTCCGTATTCGGGTACTTGGAGACCACCCGCCGCCAGTCGGCGATCGCCGCGTCCCACTTCTTCTGGGCGTGGTTCATCCGGCCGAACTGGACGAGGACCTCCGCGTCGCGGCTGTCGAGCGGATGCCGGGCCAGGAAGTCGGACCAGAGGCGGACCGCTTCGTCGAATTGCCTCGCCTCGTACTTCTCAAGCCCCATCAGGTACTCGGTGTTGACCACCTCCTGCTGCACCGTGCTCCATCGCTCGTGGCTGGGGTGCCTGGCCAGGTACTCGCGCCAGACAGCCAGGGCCTCGGTGTACTTCTTCTCGACCTGGTACGCCTTGCCCAGCAGCCAGCGGGCCTCGGGCATTTCTTGGTATTGCTGGTAGCGTTCGGCTTTGAGAAAGCGGGTCAGTACGCGGGCAGCATCGTCGTTCCGCTGGTGGTGGGAGTAGCTCTCGGCCATGGCCAGAAAGGCCTCGCCGGCCAGCTTGTGCGCGGGGAAACGCTCCAAGAAAGCCTCGAGGGCCGCCACGCCCAGGCTCAACTCCTCCTTGGTGCCCGGGTTGGGAACGGCCCAGGTCTTGGCCAGGTTGAAGGACGCCTCGGCGATCCGCTCGGAGGTCGAATTGGGATAGGCGGCCAACAAGTCCTGCCACACGCGGCGGGCCTCTTTGCGGTCGTTCTTTGCCAGGTGGCACTCGCCCAGCCGGTACCGGGCCTCGACGTCCAGCGGGCTCTGAAGGTATTCCTGACTGAACCGGGCATAATGGCCGGCGGCCTCGTCCGTCTTCCCCATGCGCTGGAGGCACTCTGCGACGCGGAGCGCCGCCTCGGCCCGCTTGTCCCGCTGCGGGCCCATTTCCAATGCCTTCCGATAGAACTCCAGCGCGACCTGATAATCGGGCTCGTCGTCCGGCTTGGGCGGGCGGAAGTAACCGTCGGCATAACCCAGGTAGATGCCGGCAAGCTGTTGCTTCCGCTCGGCCGACAAGAGCACGCCCGCCTCCGCACGGTAAACGAGTTCCGCGCTGCGGAAATCTCCCTTGCGGGCCATGGCCACGGCCTTGGCGAACCGGGCCCGGCGCGCCCACGAGCTCTGCGGATACTGCTTCTCGACGTGCTCCAGGGCCGCGATGGCCGGCTCGTACTGCTTCCCCAGGCAGAGCGCCCATCCCTTCAAGTAGGCCAGGTAATCCTGCGGGCCGGTCTTGGCCTGGAGGGCTTCGTCGATCGCCTTGACCGCCTCCGGGTAGTTGCGGTCCTGCATCCACTGCCGGACGTTCTCGGCGACCAGCGGCGCGGGGTCCTGCAGCTCGGCAGCCGCCAGCGGCCAAGTCGCAACCGCGCTGAGGACGAACGCGACGACGAGGAGAAAACGCGAGCGCCTCATAGAGTGCCTCCTTCCGCGTTGCCTGGGCCGCCGCCCACGGCCACCGGGCGACCGCCCGAAATACACCGTTCCGAAGGAACTAGATCTGCTATCTATCCTACCCGCAACGGCGGGGGGACTGCTAGTTTTTGGCGCATGGAACTCATATAGTCTGTTACAGGGTAATGTCCGGATTCGTTACACCCCGGAGAAAGGTCGCGCTATGCACAACGCAAAAACACACCGGCGAAAGATGTTGAATCTTGCGGCGGTGGCCGTCGGCCTTGCCGCTGGAATCGCCATCTCCGTCTGCCTGGCCGGTGAAAAGGCCAAGCGATCTCCGCTGCCCAAAATCCGGATTGCCGCCGACGGACGCACCTTCGCCACCGCGGACGGCAAGCCGTTCGTGCCGGTTGGGGTGAACTACTATCGTCCCGGGACGGGTTGGGCCCCACAACTCTGGAAAAGGTTCGACGCCGAAGCCACGCGAGCGGACTTCGCCCGCATGAAAGAACTGGGCGTCACCTGTGTGCGCGTATTCCTCACGTACGGTTCCTTTTTCACGAACGAGGATGCCCTCGAGCCCGAGGGGCTGGCCAAGCTCGACCGACTGCTGGACATCGCGGAAGGGGAGGGCATCTACATCCATCCGACCGGGCCCGATCACTGGGAGGGCTCCCCAGCGTGGGCCCGGCCAGACCGCATAGCCGACGAGCGTGCGCTTCGCGCGGTAGAAAACTTCTGGCGGCTCTTCGCGGCCCGCTGCCGCGGCCGGAACGTGCTCTTTGCGTACGACCTCTTGAACGAACCGCAGGTGGCGTGGGACACGCCGGCCCTGCGGACGAAGTGGAACCAGTGGCTGGCGACCAGCTACGGATCGGCGGAAAGAGCCGCGCAGCAGTGGCAGGTCAGCGCGCAATCGGTCCGCTGGGGCGACCAACCGCCGCCCCCGCCCAAAGATGCGCCCGGCGACAGGCAACTCCTCGACTACCAACACTTCCGCGAGAAAATCGCCGACGAATGGACTCGCCGCCAAGCGGCCGCGATCAAGTCGGCCGACCCGCAGGCCCTGGTGACCGTAGGGTTGATCCAGTGGAGCGTGCCGTCCTTACTACCCGGCGTGCAGCACTACGCCGCCTTTCGGCCCCAACGTCAGGCAAAGTGGCTCGACTTCATGGAGGTCCATTTCTACCCGCTGGCGACCGGCTTCTTTGACTACACGCAAGCGGAGGATGAAAAGCGGAACCTGGCGTACCTCGAGAGCGTGGTGCGTGAAGTGGCGGCGACAGGCCGGCCCGTGATCCTCGCCGAGTTCGGCTGGTACGGAGGCGGCAAGCTAACCATCGACCGCGGCGTCCACCCTGCGGCCAGCGAGCAGTCCCAAGCCCGCTGGTGCCTCCACGCCGTGGAGACTACCGAAGGTCTTGTTACCGGCTGGCTCAACTGGGGCTTCTACGATCACCCCCAGGCAGGCGACGTGAGCCAGTTGACCGGCCTGCTCACCGCCGACGGGAAGTCGAAGGCATGGGCCCGCGAGTTTCAGGCCCTGGCGGGCGGGCTCTCTGGCAAGTCGGTCGCCCCGGCACATCTCGGCCCGCGCCCGGCCTTGGACTGGGATCGGTGCATCACGAGCCTGAAGGCAGGCAGCCAATTTCGCGACGAATACTACAAGGCGTTCAAAGCCCAAACACACCGGTGAAGAAGGCAACCGTGCCTTCACTGCGGCCATTACTTCGACAAGAACCGGTCCAGCCAGGCGATTTTCTCGCGGAGCATATCGTTGGCCGGATGGAAGTGCCCATCCAGTCGCAGGGCCGGGTCGAGCCATCGAGAGCGGGCGTAGATGGGCATCGCCGCCGCCGCGTTTTCGCGCTCCTGGCGGGCGATCCGGCGCATCCGCTCCATGGCCGCCGGACTCTTGTCCTTCTCCCAGGATCGCCGCGCCCGAAGGAAGTCCACCGTGTCGGCGCAAGCCAGGAACGTGCGGTACGCGAGTTCGATCAGGTCCACTTCTTCGCGGGCGTGGAGCCGATCGGCATCGGTGCGGGCCCGATCGGCGGCCGCCTGCGCGTGCCGCAGGGCCTCGCGGGCCGCTTCGGCGGCCGTGGCGTACTCCCGGGCCACGAGTTCCCAGCCATCGGAGGCCGGGTCGTCCGGCGTCACGGCCACGTGCCGCGAGGTGGGCGGCAGATCGAGCATTGCCAGGCACGTGCGGGCCTGCTGGATCTGCTTGACCGAAAATGTCTCCTCGCCCTCCTGGAGGTAATGCAGGTGCGCGTAGAACACATCCGGCACGGCTTCCCGCGCCGAGGGGGCCAGCGGATGACAAGGGCCGAGAAACGTCGGCCCCACGTAGTAGTACGGCAACTGGATCGCGGGGAGATGCGTCACCGCGCGGCTCATCGCCGCCCAAGCCTCGGTCATCCGATCCACTGCTTCCGGGCCGAAGTCCCGCGCGGCCATCTCGCGGAGGAACTGCTCGGCGGGCTCTTCGGGCGCGTAGACGGCCCAGAACCCCAGCTCTTCGGCCCTCGTGCCGGCCATGCCGAAGAAGAGCCAGCTCTGGTGGACCCCGGCCGGCTTGAGCGACCGCACCCCCTCCCATTTCTTGGCCAGATGTTGCATGGCGGGGACGTAAGGGAACTGAAAGACCTCCAGGCCGATGCCCGTCTCGGTCTTTACCAGGAGCGGTCGGCCGGTGTGGTGCGCGAAGTCCGCAAGCCGCTGGATTTCGGGCGAGGGGCCCGTGTAGTCGATGCTGTAGTCCCAGATGTTCTTCGTATAGCCCGGTTTGCGAAGGCTGAAGTCTTTCTCTACGTGGTGGAACAGCCCGATCTGCGGGGCCAGCGGCCGGAAGCCGTCGCGCCGGTCGCCCCGCCCCCAGGAGTAGATCCACTGGGCGGTGAACGCGTCCGGGCAGCCCCGTTTTGCACCGCGATCCACCGCTTCCACCAGGCGCGAGGTCATCTCGTGGACCGGGATCGTGGCGCAGCGCGGGCATGGAGTGGTCGTCTGAGAGTCCCACATCCGGCAGTGATACCACGATTCGGAGTAGGTGATCAGCACCACCCCGGCCAGTTGCCCTGCGCGGGACATGTCCTCGAAAAGCCGCTCGTAGAACTTCAGCGTCGTTTCGCTGCTGGAGCAAAGGAACTGGAGGCCGCCGGCGCTCCGGACCATTGCGCCGCGAACCTCGGGATGATTGCGGAACACCGGATGGTCCGAGCGCAGCTTCGCCCCCACGGGCACATAGGTGAACCGCACGCCGTACCGTGCGGCCCGGCGCGCGGCATCGCGGAGCATGGCGATGTGCTTCTCGTAGTCCGGATGGTTCAATTCCGGGAGGATCGCGCCGTGCGCGTAGCAGAGCACGTCGCCGTAGATCATCATGCTGTTGACGCCGTAGTGAGCATAGAGGCGGAAGGCGTCGTCGCTGAGATACTCGGGCGAGAAATCGGGCACCGAGTAGTTGCCACCCCAGGGGCCTTGGCTGATTTGGGTGCGCCAGGCGGCCTGTCGCTGGACCTTGCCGCGAGGCAGGAATGGGCCGCGGCGCACGCGCATCTGTCGCTCCCACCAGGCCGTGCCCGCCCAGATCCCCGCCGCGTCGCCCCCCGCGATCTCGATCAAGTCGGGATGGGACACAACGCGGAAGGCCCGAGCTTCGAGGTCCTTGGCGAGCCGCAGCCGGATCGACCGGTCTCCGCTCTCCGATACCTCGACGCCCATGCGGCGGAGGAAATCGGCCACGTCGGCCCGCAACAAAGCCCCGTATTCCTCCGGCGTCTCGGTCTGGAGGCGCCACCGGCCTTTCATCTCGAATTCACCGGGCCGGGCCGTGGCCTTTGGGTCGCGGCAGACGCTGCGGTGCGGGTCGCGCCTCTCGAGCCGGACCGGGTCCTTGTTCGCTTCCCGCAGCATCTCCCGAATAAACAGCGAATTGTGAATTCCCAAAGCGCTGCCGCTCACAAGCAGCCACGCGGCCGCCCAGAGCGCCAGGAGACATCGCACCGGACGTCCGCACATGGCACCCTCCTCCTTCACTCCAGAAGCCGCTTCGATTAGACTTAATGCAAGGAGTGTAGCCGATGGCTTCCGGCAAGAGCAGGGATCCCCCCCGATCACGTTGGGCCCGTTCTCCGAACTCGACCGGGCGGACCGCGCCGAACTGGGCGCGATGCCGCCTGCCTCAATGGCTGGAGAAGATCGCACACCAACGCGAGCGCCAGAGGGAGGCGCTCCGCGAGCAGGATCGGTGACGCGACCACGTCTCGCCAAGGGATGAACCAGAAATGAGCCGAACTGCCATTTTTCTCGTGACCGGTCTGGGGCTCTCACTCCAAGCGATGGTCGTTGCCGAAGAGAACCGGGCCTTGATTTACGGCACGCCGGAGCACGCGGACGCCACGGTTCGGCCCGCGGGACCCGTGACCCTTCGACCCGGCCCGCACCTGTTCCTGGACGAGTACCTGATCGAGTCGTCCCAGAACCTCCAGCGCAAGGTCAACGCGCCGGTGCGCGACCCGAAACTGGGCAACCCCATCATCACCGGCAAGGAAGACCGCTGTTTCCAGCCCTATTTCAGCGTCTCACCGTCTCCCGAGACCGGCCGGTTCCGCATCTGGTACGGCGCATGGCGCGACGACAAGTCGATGGGCCGCTCGCACATCGCATACCTGGAATCGGGCGACGGAATCCACTGGAACCGCCCCGCCAGAATCCTCAAGGACCCGGGCGAGCTCCAGTTCGGCTCTGAGGTTCTCGACGAAGGCCCGCGCTGCCCCGATCCCTCGAAGCGATACAAGTACTGCTGGTGGTACGGCGGCGGCACGCGCATCGCCACCTCGCCCGACGGGTTCCAGTTCACGCCGATCTCCCCCAACGTGGTCCTGAAGCACGGCCACGATATCTCGAACCTTTGGTACGATCCGATCCGCCGCCGCTACGTGGCCACCGTTTCCGAGATGATGCAACTGGAGCATACGAGCCAGGCGCGGCGGACGACGTTGCAGGCCACCAGCGACGACCTGCTTCACTGGGGCCCGAAATGGATCGTCCTGGCGGCCGACCGCCGCTACGACAAGGACGTGCTCCAGTTCTACGCGATGAACGGCTACCTCGCCCGCGGCGACCTGGTGATCGGAATGGTCAAGAACTTGCACGACGACTGGAAGGCGTCGGGCTGCCCGCCGGGGGCGTTCGGGATCGGCTCGACCTCGCTGGCCTGGACTCGCGACGGGCGGACGTGGGTCCGCGACCGGGAGGTTTTTTTCGGTCCCGACCCCGCTCCCGGCGCCTGGGACCATGCCCACGCCTGGATCGACGAGCAGTTGCCCGTCGGCCGCGAGGTGTATCTCTACTACGGCGGCTACAAGTGGGGCCACAAGCACAACCGTTTCGAGGAGCGGCAGATCGGGCTGGTCACGATGCCCCGCGACCGCTACGTGGCCCGCGAGGCCGGCGCGCAGGCGGCAACGCTTCGCACTCCGCCGGTCGTCCTGGCCGGATCGTCGCTCACGGTCAACGCGAAGGTCGAAGGCGAGCTGAAGTTGCGGCTGGTCGATGGATTGGGCCGACCGCTGACCGGGTTCGACTGGGTTGCCCTCCACGGCGACAACGTCGAGCACCGGGTTCCCTTCTCGAAGCCACTGGCCTCGCTTGCCGGGCAGCCCGTCCGGCTGGAGTTTTACCTCCGCCGGGCCCAACTCTTCGGCTTCGATGTGCGACAGGAAGGCCCGTCGCACTAGAGAGCCCACATGCCGATGTGGGGCAGATTGACGCCGGGCTGCCGGCCCGGTAGCCTGAACTAGGTGCGGATGCGACCGCACCGCAAACCACGATCCTGCAACGAGAATGCCTTTTCCGGAGAGAAATGACGATGAGCGATCGCAATCCTTCGACGGGCGGGACGCTCGGCGCCCGCGTACCCCGTCGCACGTGCTTGAAGACCATCGCCGCGGCTTGCCTCGGCTCCCAAGCGTCGTCGCTGCTGGCCGGAGAGGGAAAGGTGAAGGGCAAGGGGAACATTCACCTTGGGGTTGACGCCGGGGTCTATGCCAAATTCCCCGTTGAGGAGGCGGCCAGCCGGATCCAAGCGGGTGGCTTCCGCAGCGTGCTCTGCGCTTACCGCTTCGCCGACGTGCATTTCGATCCGCTTGCGCCGGATTGGAAGGCCGCCGAGAAGATCCTCGCCAGCTTCGAGCGCCACGGCATCGCGATTGCAGCGATTTTCGGCTACGTGAACGTCGTCGACCCGAACCCCGCCCGCCGGAAACTCGGCGACGCCCGGCTGAAGTCCCTTCTGCACAGCGCAAAGCGGTTGGGATGCCGCAACGTGTCGACCGAGACCGGCACCTTCAACGAGAAGTCGCAGTGGCTCGACGCTCCGGAGAATTTCACCGAAGAGGGCTACCGCCAGTGCCGCGACGCCTTCGAGAAGTGGGCGAAGGTGGCGGAAGAGGCGGGGGCCATCCTTTCCATCGAAGTCTACTGGCGCAACTGCATCGACTCGATCGAGCGGGCCGAGCGGCTTTTCCGCGAGGTCAACTCGCCCGCCCTCAAGCTCGTCATGGACCCGTGCAACTATTTCCGCAAGGACGACCTGCCCAAGATGCAGCCGATGCTCCACGACATGTTCAAGCGGCTGGGCGATCGCATCGTGGTGGCCCATGCGAAGGACGTCAAGGCGGCGGCCGAGGGGACCGATTTGCCGGCTGCGGGCCGCGGCGTGCTCGACTACCCGCTCTATCTTCGCCTCCTGGCGCAGCTCGGCCGACCGGTGGACCTGATCCTCGAACACCTCACCCTCGACGACGTGCCCAGGGCCCGCGACTACGTGCTCGGCCAGATGGAGAAAGTAGGATGAAGGATGAGGGATGAAAGATGAAGGATGAGGGATCAGAGGTCCGTGGTCAGTGGTCGGGGTCAAAGCCGCTTGCCTGATGGTGGCGTCGAGATCGTTCGACAGTAGCGTCGCGCTTGTTCGCTGATTGGGAACTCTGATGATGCTGTCGCGGCGCGCATCCTTCATCCTTCATCCTTCATCCTTCGACTCTCATCCCTCCTATGTCCAGCGACCTCTTCACCGACTTGACCGACGTCTATGAGGCGATGATCGACTGGCCCAAGCGCCTGGCGAACGAGGAGCCGTTTTATCGCCGGTGGTTCGAGCGGGCAGGGGTGCGGAGGGTGCTCGACGCGGCTTGCGGCACGGGCCGGCACGCCGCCATGTTCCACGCGTGGGGGCTCCGCGTCGAAGGGGCGGATCTTAGCGAGGGGATGATCCGGCGGGCGCGGGCCAGCTTCGGCCAGCCCGGAGGACTGCGCTGGGTCGTGCGGGGCTTCGATCGGCCCGTCGAGGCCGCAGAACCGTTCGACGCGGTTGTCTGCACGGGCAATTCCCTGGCTTTGGCCGCGGACGTGGCGACCGTCCGGCAGGCTCTCCGGCAAATCCTGAGGGCGGTGGGCCGGGGAGGAATCGTTGTTATCCAGGTGCTCAACCTGTGGCACCTGGCCGACGGCCCCTGCCTCTGGCAGAAGTGCCGACGCGCCACGCTGCCGCAAGGCGAAATGCTCATTCTCAAAGGCGTCCACCGCTGCGGCACGCGGGGCTATGTCGATTTGGTCCTCGCGGAATACCCGGGCGGTGGGCTCGCCCACTCCGAATCGGTCCCGTTCTTGGGACTGGAGCCAGCGGACCTGGAGCAAACGGCCCGCGACGCGGGCGCCGCGCGCGTCGAACTGTTCGGCGGCTACCGAGACCAACGGTATGACCGGCAGGAAAGTGTGGATCTCGTGATGATCGTTGAGAAGACATAATGACTGTTCCCGTCCCAAAGGGACGGTTGACAATAGCCCAGCGATTGATCGCTGGGTGTAAAGGAATCGCATGACGCGATGGTGTCCCGTAGGGACACTTGAAACGCGCGGATCGTAGTTCAGTCGTCCCTCCGGGACGAATACCCTGGATAGGGTCTGCTTTCCCAGCGATGAATCGCTGGGCTATTGTCAAGTGCCCCTCCGGGGCAAAGCACTGCTTGCTAAGACTTGTTGTCGGGACGCGACTCAAAACGCTTTGCCCACGCCGGGCATTGCGGCGCGGTAGCTCCCTTGGGAATCGGGCAGGGTGGGCGGATCGGCGTCCCAGGCGTAGCGCTGCGGGGCGAGGCGCACCTGCGAGCGCACCGCTTCCTCCCACGTGACCTCCTGGCCGCTGTAGGTGGCCATCCGGCCCATCACTGCCGTCATGCTGGCGGTGGCGCCGTGGTCGCCGTCGAACACATGGGGGCCGGTGCCGCGGATGCTGGCCGTAAGGTCGTTGTGCTCCTGCTGGTACGGGTTGTCGCCGCGGTAGCTTTTCTGACGCAGGGTGCGCGGATTGACCACTCCCATTCCCCACGCCCCGACGCCCAACGTGAGCGATCCCTTGGTCCCATGGACGTTGTCGGACACGTGGATCCAGGTGCCGGCCTGCTGGCGGGCCTGGCAGAAATGGCGGGCCCCGCCGGCATACTCGAACTCCACGGCGTGATGGTCCCAGATGTCGCCGTTGCCGGGGCCGAAGCGGACCTGTCGCCCACCCATGCCGTTGGCCCGCACCGGGTGGGAGTCCATGACCCAGTTGGCCACGTCGATCTCGTGGGTCGCCTGCTCGACGAGGTGGTCGCCGCAGAGCCAGCAGAAGATGCTCCAGTGGCGAATCTGGTACTCCATCTCGCTCATGCCGGCGGGCTTGAGCTCCCCGGCGCGGCCTCCGGCCATGTTGAAATAGGTGCGGACGAAGCGGACCTGGCCGAGCACCCCGTCGCGGATCCGCCGGATGCCCTCCAAGTAGTTCCGCTGATGGCGGCGCTGGAGTC
>Ga0163210_1001461_pt1 | contig 10285 bp, 7 predicted proteins | sample Kivu_220m_FD_113536 | JGI IMG/M metagenome (GOLD analysis project Ga0163210, IMG submission 113536) | Freshwater microbial communities from Lake Kivu, Western Province, Rwanda to study Microbial Dark Matter (Phase II) - Kivu_220m | ecosystem: Environmental > Aquatic > Freshwater > Lake ... | reverse complement strand
CTTATTATGTCCATACTTGAAGGTTTTGGTTCTAGATTAATCCTCCTCCCGCTTTTAATTGTGATTATTACAGTCCACGAATTTGCTCATGCCTTTACCGCAAGCAGGCTAGGGGACCCAACCGCGAAACTCAGTGGGCGACTAACACTTAACCCGCTGGCCCATTTGGATGCGATTGGGACTTTGGCTTTGCTGTTTTTTGGCATAGGCTGGGGGAAACCCGTGCCGTTTAACCCGGCAAATCTCAAGAACGTGAGGAGAGACCAGGCTTTAATAGCATTAGCGGGACCGGCCTCAAACCTTGCTATGGCTCTTTTTCTTGCCGCTTTTAATAGGGTTATAGGTCCTGTAGGACTTATGGGACCTATCCTTTCTATTCTTGTAGCTCTGAACCTGCTTCTTGCTATTTTCAACCTTCTGCCCTTTGCCCCTCTAGATGGGTTTAAAGTGGCTTTGGGGCTTTTGCCGCGGAGTTTAGCTTATGACTTCCTTGAAACAGAAAGGTATGGAATATTTATATTGTTAATTTTGCTTTTAACGGGAGCCTTTGACAGCCTTATCCTTGGGCCGGTGGAGGTCATTACGCACCTTCTAGGTGTTTAGGTTTGTAATGGTGGGGCCTACTGCCTCTAGTTTTATTGGTATTCTCTTCCGTTGGGGCCTATTTTGTATTGATATAAGGGGATAGGATCAAACCACGCGGCCTTCCAGTCATAAGATACTTCTAAGAAATCCACTTTCTGCATACTGTTCCGTATAGCATCTTCGATGATGAGTAGGTTTGAATAATTACCAAGCCCCGGGTGCTTTTCTAAGTCGTAGGCTCCTTGCAGTGCATAATACGTGTTATTGTAAACTGCGATCAAATCGACGCCAACAATTTTTCCATCTATCTCGGTTGAGATCATTTTCGTGCTGTATTCTCCAGCCTGTTCGCAGATTTGCCTAAACGTTTCTCTTCTCTCTTCCATAACGAAGGGAGACCCATCTCTCTTTTCAAATCTTTTAACGCTTAAATCAAACATTATCTCTAAATCTTTGTACCTGTTGTATATGGTCTTTGGGTTTTTAGCGCGGATTATTCTCATATCGCGTTTAAGATTGTACCTTTTTTTGGGATTAAATTTTTGTAAAAAGGCATCCAGAGTTGGATACTTTTTTAGGTCAAGTAAATATTTTGGATCGTCTTTTTCTAGGTTTAGCTTTTGGGCTTTTTCATCTTCTATCCAAAGAGCATTGAGGAGTGTTTTATGCTGTATGCATCTTAAAACTTCTGATATTATGCTTTCATCATCTATCCAAAATCTGTTTGCTTCCTGCCACCAGCTTCCAAACCAGCGAAGTTCTTCTTTGTCGTCCTCGTACCATAAAGGCAAGAGGCCGATAATGCGGTTTTCTTTCTCCATAACTATAAATACCGGCATATATTTGTAGCTTACAAAAAAGGCATTCCTGAAACCCCACAGTTCAAAGAGATGTTCCTTCGGGCTTATCATGCAAAAGAGCTGGTGGCATTTCTCAATGTCGTTTTCCACATGAATGGTAACTCCTTTACCCTTTAATTTTTGAAGTACCCTGGAATCAAACAAAGGCTCATTGTTTATACGGGCAATAAGGGGGGGTTCGTCTTCAAGCTCCAGTTCTTTTTTCTCTTCTGCGGTGGCAATTTTGGGCATTTTTAAATAAATTTTCCTACTTCTCAAAATAGATTACTACCCAACAATGTGTCAATACCCAATTTTGTGAAAGGTCGTCATTGCAACATAAGGAGACAATGTTTTGTTTAAATTTTGGAAAGGAATTTTAGTAGAATTTCTGTTAAAAATTAGAAAAAATAAGGACAAACTTTTGTGAAGCTTGCTTCTCATCCTTGACAAATCCAGATGTCCGCTATACAACAATAATTGTAACTATCATAGTTCAAAACATCTAATATGGAAAATAATCAATTTATTAATAGAAAAAAAGAGCTTTCTTGGCTAAATGAAAGATATGAAGCTGTTAATAAAGAAGCCCAAATGCTTGTCATTTATGGGAAGCGCAGAGTAGGTAAAACCGAGCTTATACGTCATTTTATCAAGGATAAAAGGTATGTTTACTACCTTTCCAGTAAGGGAAATGCCGAGCTTAACCTGCAATCGGCTATTTCTGTTATTACTCAAAAGCTTGGGCCTACACCTATTGCACCTACAGCCTTTTCTACTTGGCGAGATTTCTTTGATTATTTAGGCAAGGTTTCTACTGACCTTACAGAGCATTTTGTGCTTGTTTTTGATGAGTTTCCATTTTTGGTGGAAGCGGATCCTAATATGTCCTCTTATTTCCAATATGGGTGGGATATGTACCTAAAGGATAGGAAGATTATGGTTATTTTGATGGGTTCTAGCATTTCAATGATGTATAAGCATGCCTTAGTTTATAACGCGCCTCTTTATGGGAGAAGAACTGGACAATGGTTACTACAGCCTTTTACTTATGAAGACACCAAAAATTTCTATCCAGAAAGTAACTTTGAGAATTCGTTTTCTTTGTATGCAATTTCCGGCGGTATTCCAGCATATGCAAAAGTTTTTGATGGAGGAAAAACGCTTAGGGAAAATATTGAGCAATACGTCTTGCCAGAAGGAAGTTTTTTAGGAGTTGAGCCAGAACTTCTTTTAAATGAAGAATTTGACGAGCCAAGATCCTATTTAGGAATTTTAAAAGCAATTGGCCTTGGAAGAACAAAATTTTCTGAAATTGTGCAAACGGCGGGGGTTCCATCAACAGCACTACCTGGATATTTAAAAACTCTGATCGAGCTTCGACTTGTAAAAAAGGAAGCGCCAGTTACGGATAAAATTCCAGAAAAAAGTAAGAAAGGTACTTATTCACTTTCTGATGCATTTTTAAGATTTTATTTTAGTTTTATCTTTCCAAATATTAGCCTTGCTAGGGGAGTAAGTTTTGATAGTTTATTTGAAACATACGGTTTCGTATTAAATCATTTAATTGCAAAATCATATGAGGATGCAACTGAAGAGTTTATTTGGAAAGTAGTAAAGGCATCAAAACTTCCGGTTTTTGAAAAATTTGGGAGATGGTGGAGCAAAGATTGCGAAATTGACCTTGTTGGTCTAAATGAGAGAGAAAATTCAATTTTATTTGTGGAAACAAAATGGAACACAAAACCAATAGGAACAGAAGTATTAAACGAACTTAAAAGTAATTCAGCAAAAGTTATTTGGGGTAAACCAAATAGAAAAGAATATTTTGCATTAGTTGCAAAAGGTGGTTTTACCGATGAATTAATTGCGCACGCAACAAAAGAAGGAATTGCTTTGATCCAAGAGGATAATTTGATGAACTAACTGGCAGGCCTGGAGGGAATCGAACCCCCGTTAGCGGTTTTGGAGACCGCTGTCCTGCCACTGAACGACAGGCCTAGGATTACTTTAGCCTCGTGTTTTCTTTATGCAAGGTGGTTTTTCTGCATTTTGGGCAATACTTGTTTATCGCAAGCTTTGCAGTTGTGTTCATTTTATTTTTCTCTGTTATGTAGTTTGCACTTTTGCATTTTGTGCAGACCAATTTTAGTAGAATTCTTGACGTCCTCTTTGCCATAGCAGGCAAAATTGTAACCTAAACTAATTGTTTTTACAATAGCGTCATTGTAAAATACTTAGGATTTGCGTGCCGCCCTAGCTTAATGGTAGAGCAGCTGTTTTGTAAACAGCAGGTTGTGAGTTCGAATCTCACGGGCGGCTCCACTTTGCCTGGATAGCTTAGTGGCAAAGCACATTCTTGGTAAGAATGAGACCGTGGGTTCAATCCCCACTCCAGGCTCAATATTAGTTTTCAAGGGCAATGTCCGTAACTTATACATTTGCTTTTAATTTTCAGGAATTTTTGATAAAATAAATCCGAGCTTTGTTGTAAAGTTGCTCCAAGAGAACAAAAAAGTACGCTTAGAAAGCGTACTTTGGTTTTTAAATGGGATAATTTCTTCCCAAGATGGCGGCCCGTCAGTGACCCCGGAAGTTGCAAGTGGGTATTTTGTCCTAAACCCCGCGAGGTTTAGAAACGTAAACTCCCAAAGGGTAGGTTTTGTGGAATCACTGTATGACGTGTTTTAACGCACATCTTAGGAATCCTGGTCCTTTGACCATAACCCTATTATAATTGTTGACTTTGCCGATGTCAATGGGATACAATAGTCGGGTTCAAAAGTCCAAGGTTAAAATTAACTTGCGTTATGAGACGCTGTCAATTCTGCAAAAAAGGTTCCCAAAAGGGGAATAGAATAAGCCACTCGGCTATCAAAACCATAAAACGCTCTTATCCTAATCTACGTGTTAAAACGTTGCAAATTGACGGCAAAAGGGTGCGTGTCAAGATCTGTGCTAAGTGTTTAAAGAAACTTGCTCAATAAGTGTTACCCCGCCTGTACATCCCTTGTCCTTAGATAGGTTTTAGTTTATATTTTGTTTGATATGCTGGATTTTCTCTTTTCCAAATTCTCATACGATTTAGGCATTGATCTTGGGACTTCTAATACTGTGGTTTTGGGTATTGGGAAGGGGATTATTATGAATGAGCCCACGGTTACTGCTGTAAATAAGAGGACGAATGACATACTAGCTATTGGGGCCGAGGCTAAAAGGATGCTTGGAAAAACGCCCGAGTCTATAAGCGTTATACGGCCGCTGCGGGGTGGTGTGGTAAGCGATTTTGATATAACCTACAAAATGCTTTCTTACTTTATAGGAAAGTCTCGAGAATTCTTTCCTCATAATATAAAGTTGCTGAAGCCTCGGGTTATTTTGGGAGTTCCTTCAGGGATAACCGAGGTTGAAAGGAAGGCGGTGTCGGATGCCGCTTTAAGCGCTGGGGCGAGGAAAGCCTTTTTGGTGGAAGAGCCTATTGCAGCGGCTTTAGGAGCTGGGCTTCCTATTACGGACCCTTCCGGCAATATGATAGTGGATATAGGCGGAGGGACTGCAGAAATTGCTGTAATATCCTTAGGCGGAATAGTGATCGGCAAATCAGTTAAATTGGCCGGAGATGATCTTGATGCGGCTCTAGTTGAGTATGCAAAGTCCGAATTTGATATTTTGCTTGGAGAAAGGATCGCTGAAGAGTGCAAAATAGCCATAGGGAATGTTTTGGATAATGCTGCCTCTGCTAAATTGCGCTTTCCTTTGCGGGGACGAGATTTGAAAACAGGGCTGCCTAGGACTGTTGAGGTAAACGGCACCGGAATTAAGGAGGCTATAACACCTCCTTTAAATAGTATTATTTCCATAATTAAAGATACTATAGAAGAGACTCCTCCAGAACTTATTCCCGATATCATAAAGTCCGGTTTAACTTTGAGCGGCGGAGGTGCGCTTCTTAGAGGGTTGGATGCTTTAATATCCAAAGAAACAGAGATAAAAGTGCAGGTTTGTGCGGATCCTATGTACGCTGTTGTCAAAGGATGCTCAAAAATTTTAGAAGACCCGACTCTTTTTCCTAAAGTAAAATTATTATGACAATTTCCCTTAAATTGCTAATATTAAGCCTTATTATATCCGCTATAAGCCTCTTGGGTTGGCTTGATTTTGTAAAGTTCTCCTTAAACGTAATATTGTCTCCTATAAAATTTGGCGTTTATGAATTGGCCGTGGGGGCAAAGGCAGACTTAGACTTTGTGCTTCACATAGCAAGCCTTAAGGAGGAGCTGCGCAACTTGTCCGAGGAGAACCTGTCCCTAAAGTCTTTACAAAGTGAGGTGAGAGAGCTTACGCTTGAGAACACTGCATTAAGAGATCAATTAGGTGCTGCGAGTGATAGAACGAATAATTCTATGATTTTCGTTAGCGTGGAAGGCTACGTTTTTGGGAGTTCGGGCACTCGTCTTATTTTGGATAAAGGAAAGTCCTCCGGAGTTGTTTCCGGAATGCCCGCAGTTTATAAGGATTATTTAGTGGGGATTGTAGGAGATGTTACGGAGAGGTCCTCGGAGTTGAAGCTTATACTCGATCCGGATGTAAGAATTTCTGTGCTGGATGAGAATACTAGGGCAAGAGGCATTGTAAAGGGAAATTTTGGGACAAATATAATTATGTCAGATGTCCTTAATGATGAGAAGATTAATGTGGGGGATAGGATAGTAACTTCAGGGGAGAACCCTTTAATACCGCAAGGTCTAATAATTGGAGATATAAAATCAATAAATTCCAACGAGCAGGCAATTTTCAAGGAGGCTTATGTGAGATCCCTTGTTGACTACAAAAGAATGGAGAAGCTGTTCATAGTGAAGGTGGATTAAATTATGAAGATATATCCCATTGTGGTTTTAATAATCTTTGTTCTTGGTATTTTGGAAGTAAGTTTTCTTCCGGTTTTTGGCATTTATGCCGACCCCGTGCTTAGCTTTCTTCTGTCCCTTGTATACACAACTAATAAAGAGTTTAGTTTGAAGACGGGATTTTTCTCTGGGATATTTATTGATGTCGTGTCCAGCAAGCGCTTTAGCACCTTTACTTTGTTTTATGTTTTGGTAATTATTGCTGCTTTTGGCATTACAAATCTTTTAGGAAGAAGGTTGGTATATCTGCTCCTTTCCTCTGTCATATTTTATGCTTTGGAGCAAGTTATGATGGGCAGCCCCTTTGTGTTATCGGGCGCTTTGTGTACAGGTGTCTTAACGTTGGCTTTTATTGGGCTCGTTTCCTTTGGGTTGTCTAAAAGCAGAAGTGGTAATTTAAGGGTGAATATATGAAAGTAAGTTCCATAGAGCACCTAAAAATTAATCCTATAGTTAGTAATGATAACTGCAGTATAGAAGATAAAATAAACCGCACAGTGATTTTATACGTGTTTATGCTTTTGGGGATATCTGTTCTTTTTTATCGGTTGGTTTTTCTTCAGGCTGTTAGAGGAGGTTATTTTAGGTTATTATCTGACGAGAATAGGATTAAGACTAAGGTTGTTGCGGCATACAGAGGCATAATTAAGGATAGAAATGATAAAGTTCTTGTTAGGAATGTTCCTTCCTTTAGCGTAAAAGTCAGAAAGGATTCCTCATCTTTACAGTCAGATTTGGCATATCTGTCAAAATATGTAAATGTTTCAGATGCTGTGTCCGTAGATGATTTTTTAGTATTTTATGGTGTTGATAGAGACACTGCTATTAAAATGCAGCCAAATATGCCTTCTTCTTTAGTTATGGAGACGGAACCTATGAGGCAATATTTATATCCGTATCAATTTGCGCATGTGCTGGGTTACGTGTCCAGCATTCCCGAAGATGTGTTAAGTGGGAAAGAGCAGGAAGGGTATATGCCTTATGACAAGATAGGTGTTACGGGGGTGGAGAAGCTCTTTGAGGCCGCTCTTAAAGGTAGGGACGGCAGCAGTCTTTATGAATCCAATGTTCAAGGCCAGATGCTGAGGGAGATATCGTCAATATCTCCTGTAAATGGAGGCGATGTTAAACTTACCATTGATGGGGATTTGCAGATAAAATCTTATGAGGTTTTGGAGAAGGCGATTAAAAAATCCGGCGCAACTGGGGCTGCTTTGGTTGCGCAAGATCCAAATAGTGGGGAGGTGTTGGCGCTTGTGAGCTACCCTTCTTTTGACCCCAATATATTTGCGAAGGGGAATTCCAGTGACTACGATCTATTGTTAAACAACCCTCAAAAGCCGCTGTTTGATCGGGTGTTGATGGGGCAATATCCGCCCGGCTCGGTTTTCAAGATTGTAGCGGCCAGCGCTTTGCTGGAGGGGGGTGTGGTTAGTGAAGATACAAAAATTGAGGCGCCTGGTAGTATCAGTATAGGCAGCTTTGTTTATAAGGATTGGGAAGCTTCGGGACATGGGGAGTTAAATATTGTTAGAGCGCTCGCCGAAAGCGCGGATACTTTTTTTTACAAAGCCGTTGGCGGATATGCAGATTTTAAGGGGAGTTTGGGTCCAGAAAGGTTAAGTTTGTGGGCCCGCAAATTTGGGTTTGGGGAGATCTCCGGCATAAACTTGGACTATGAAGAACCAGGTTTGATTCCAGATCCCGTGTGGAAGGCTGAAGTTAAAAATGAGCCGTGGTATTTGGGGGATAGCTACATAACAGCGATAGGGCAGGGAGATGTTTTAGCAACGCCGCTTCAAGTTAATCAGGCTATGAGTGTTATCGCTAATGGTGGTTATGTGATAAAGCCTATTCTTAGGTTGGGAGAAAATAGGACAAACGTTCCTAAGGATAAGATAATATCGGATAAGACGGCAACTCTGGTTAAGGAGGGTCTGCGTGAGGCGTGTCTTCCTCACGGTACGGCATATCCATTTTTTGATTTTGAAGATAAGCATCCTGGTATTTTTGTTGGGTGCAAAACCGGTACCAGTGAGTTTGGGGAAAAGAATTTGTACGGAGAATATAAAACTCACGCCTGGTTTAGCGTGTTTGCGCCTTTTGACAAACCGCAGATAGTTTTGACGGTGTTTCTGGAGGGAGGCGGTGGCGGGGCTGAAGATGCTGCTCCTCCCGCCAGAGAAATATTGGATTGGTACTTTGGAGGTAGGCAGTGATTGGCTTTACCAAAATAGATAAAGGGGCAAGTGGGTATCCGGACCCTCTTTTGCGCTTGTCCGATTGTCCGGATTTCATTTATTTGGCTGGGGAGATAATTCCTCAAGATGAGCTTTCTATTGCAGTTGTGGGGACGAGAAAGATGAGTAGTTATGGAAGAGATGTTTGCGCGGAGCTGGTTACGGAATTAAGTTCCCTGGGCATAACAATCGTCAGCGGTTTGATGTATGGAGTGGATCTAGCTGCTCATAATGCCGCTTTGAAGGCCGGCGGCAGAACTATTGGCGTGCTCGGTTTTGGGGTGGATAATATAGATCTAGTTCACGATAAAAGTATTGTTGAGGAAATAGTTGGCGGGGGCAAGGGTGCCATTCTAACGGAATTTGAGTGTGATCAGCCCCCAACTGCTTGGACTTTTCCTAAAAGAGATAGACTTATTGCCGCTTTGGCTAAGGCGGTTTTAGTTATAGAAGCTGCCGAAAAGTCTGGGACAAATTATACCGTTGGTGCGGCTTTGGATTTGGGTAAGGAGGTTTTATCCGTGCCGGGAAGTATTTTCAGCGGCGTTAGCAAAGGGACGAATAGAATGATAAAGGATGGTGCCAAAATGGTGTGCGGAATTGAAGATGTTTTGGAAGTGCTTGATTTAGACAGTGGCCGTAGGAGTGTTGAATTTAAAAGCCGCTCTCCGGTATCTAAAGAGGAAGAGCATCTTTTAAGTGCTCTGGATAATGAGATTTATGTTGACGATTTAGCTCTAAAAGCTACTTTGGATGTATCAAAGGTAATGGCACTATTGACCAGCCTCGAGTTAAAAGGTATGGTGAAGGATATGGGAAGGGGGTTTTATAGAAAAGTATGATTTTGGTAATTGTGGAATCTCCATCTAAATCTAGAACCATTGGGAAATACCTGGGTAAAGGATATACCGTCGTGGCCTCTATGGGGCATATAAGGGATTTGCCTAAAAGCAAACTTGGTGTTGATGTGGAGAATGATTATAAGGAAGAGTACGAAGTTCCAGCGTCCAAGAAAAAGGTTATATCGGAGTTAAAAAAGCTGGCGAAGGGGGCCGAAGCTATTTATTTGGCTACGGATGAGGATAGGGAAGGGGAAGCTATAAGCTGGCACATAGCAGAAGTTTTGAAAGAACTTCCAAAGTCAAAGCTCAAAGCTCAAATGTCGAAAGAAGTTTTGGAAGAGCGAGCGGCGGGGCCTGCCGGGACGCCCCCTGCCTCTGCCTACGCAGACAAGTGCGCAGGCAGGTCCGCTCCCGCCACCCGCAAGGCCGCTTCCCTCGGTTCTGATACGCCCGTTTTTCGTAGAGTGGCGTTTCATGAGATAACTAAAGAAGCTGTGCTTAAAGCCTTTGAAGAGCCCAGAGAGGTGGATCTGAATTTAGTTGATGCCCAGAGGGCAAGGCGCATACTGGATCGTCTCGTTGGATACAAACTCTCCCCCTTGTTGTGGAAGAAGGTAAGATACGGCCTTTCTGCTGGGCGTGTCCAATCTGTAGCAGTTAGGTTTGTCGTGGAAAGGGAGAAAGAAATACGAAATTTTAAAGGCGAAAGATATTTTGAGGTGGAGGTGATTTTAAAGAGGAATGACGCCGAAATCTTGGCTAAACTGACTAAAATAAACAATAAATCAATTTATGTGCCTAAAAAATATGCCTTATTTTCGGGGGATTATAAAACCAATAAAACTATTCTTGATAAAGAGGATATATTAGAT
>Ga0163210_1001460_pt1 | contig 10288 bp, 9 predicted proteins | sample Kivu_220m_FD_113536 | JGI IMG/M metagenome (GOLD analysis project Ga0163210, IMG submission 113536) | Freshwater microbial communities from Lake Kivu, Western Province, Rwanda to study Microbial Dark Matter (Phase II) - Kivu_220m | ecosystem: Environmental > Aquatic > Freshwater > Lake ... | reverse complement strand
GAGGAGCGAGGCGTTCGGCATGGTGCAGGTGGAGGCGATGTCCTGCCGCGTGCCCGTCATCAGCACGGATCTCCCCACCGGGGTCCCCTGGGTCAACCAGCACCGGGTCACGGGGCTGGTCGTGCCTCCGGGCGATGCTGCCGCCCTCGCCGCCGCCGTCCGGGAGATGGAGTCCCCCGACCTTCGCGGGAGGCTGGCGGAGGGGGCGCTGGAGAGGGCGCGCATCCTTTTCAACGGGCCGCTGCTCCTCTCCGAGGTGGAGGCGGTCCTGCGGGAAGCCGCCTCCGCGCCGGGGAACGTGGCCCCTGGACGCTGACCGGACCCACCTCCGGGCGGAGGTCGTGCTGACCCTCGCCGCCACGGCCATCGGGGTGCTGGAGGGGCTCGTGCCCAGGCCGCTGCCCTTCCTCAAGCCGGGTCTCGCGAACGTCGCCACGGTGGCGGGCATCGTCCGCTTCGGACCCGGGATGGGCCTCCGCATCAACCTGCTCCGATCGGTGGGCGCCGCGCTCTTCCTCGGTACGATCGCCACCCCGACGTTCGTCCTCTCCCTGGCGGGCGGCATGGCCTCGGCCCTGGTCATGGGGCTCGCGAGGAGGTTCTTCTCCGTGACGGGGCTCTCCCTGGCCGGGAGCCTCGCGAGCATGGCCGCCCAGCTCGCGGCCGCCGGCGTGCTCCTCCCGGGACTCCCCGTCGGCCGGCTGGTCGTCCCGGCGGCGGCGTGGGGGACCCTCTCGGGCGTCGCGACCGGTCTCGCGGCCGCCTTCCTGATCGGCAGGGGCTTTCCACGTCTCGGCGCGGACGGGGTTGATTCGATGGACCCGCCCGCATAGATTCCCCAATCTCGGGGAGGTACAGGTGCTTGGGAAGAATCGGTCGGCGGGGTTCTGGGTGCTCATGTCCTTCCTGGGGATGATGACGGGCACCGCGTTCGGCGAGGGGATCGCGGCGATCCTGCCCGAGACGTCCATGGCGCTCAAGACGTTCTTCGCAGGAACCCTGGACTTCTCGATCGGCCCGATCGGCTTCGATCTCGTCGTGTTCCGGTTCGCCCTCGAGGAGATAGGTTTCAGGCTCAACCTGATGAGCTTCGTGGGACTCATGCTGGTCGGGTATCTCTACAGGTGGTTCTGAGCCCGTCAGAACCGGGCGGGAGTGATCATCATGTTCGGCAGGCCGGGTACCGGTGAGATCTTGCTCATCATCGTGGCGTTGCTGCTGCTGTTCGGCTCGAAGCGCATCCCGGACCTCGCGCGCTCCATCGGACAGGCCCTCCACATGTTCCGGAAGGGTCTCCGGGAAGGATCCCCGGACGATCGGGACGAGGAGTCTCCCGGAAGCGGGGAGAAGCGGGATGGCGACAGTTAGCTACAGCTCCAGGGAGATCGACTGCAAGCTGGTCTACTGCGGCCCCGGTCTTTCCGGCAAGACCACCAACGTGAAGTTCATCCACGGCCAGGTGCCGTCCTGCGACCGGGGCAAGCTGATCTCGCTGGCCACCGGCAACGAGCGTACGCTCTTCTTCGACTTCCTGCCCGTGAACTCCGGGGTGATCCACGGGTTCAAGGTCCGTCTGCACCTCTACAGCGTCCCGGGACAGGCGATGTACTCCGACAGCAGGCGCCTCATCCTCCAGGGGGTGGACGGCATCGTGTTCGTGGCCGATTCGCAGAAGGCCCGCATGGAGGCGAACGTCCAGAGTCTCCGGGACCTCCGCGAGAACCTCCGCGCCAGCAACCGCCGCGGCGTGAACCTGGTGCTCCAGTGCAACAAGAGGGACATGCACGACATCCACCCGTCCGAGACCATCCGGGAGACGCTCGGTCTGTCGAGGACCCCGTGCGTCGACGCCGTCGCCACGGACGGCACCGGCGTGTTCGAGACGCTCCGGCGCGCCACGGGATTGGTCATGAGGAGACTCCAGCAGCAGTTCGATCTCGCACTCAACGAAAAGAGGGGTTAGAATGCCCGCAGAGACTCTTGTCGACCTTCTGCTGGTGAGACTTCGCGGGGAGCAGGATCAGGACGCCGTACGACGGATGCTGGTGGACGTGCTCGGGATGACCGAGGAGGAAGCCTCCGCGAGCGTCGCCAGCACCCCTCTGCTCCTCTCGAAGTGCCTGCCGATGGAGGAGGCCAGGGTCATCCAGGAGAAGATGTACCCCTACATCGACCTGCTCCCGAGGGAGTACGGCTCGCAGGAATCGACGGCATCCCGCGCCGGCTCCGGAGCCGCCCGCGAATGCGTGGACGAGGGGACCTACGTCCACGAGCCGGATGCGGGACCCCTGGCGGTGCAGCGGGTCTCCGGAGAGCCGGAGACCGATCCCGGCGAGCCGGAGGGCGGACCGGAGGACGCTCCCGCCGACGAGCCGCTGATCATCACGTCGGCCTCCGAGGAGATGCTCACGGTCGATCGCTGCCACGTGTGCGGGAGGACCCCGACCACCGACGAGAAGCTTGCGCCGTGCCGCACGTGCGGAGCGCTCACCTGTTCCGACTGCTTCGACCGCTTCGTCCACGTCTGCAGCAAGTGCGCCGCCGACGGGCTCATGGTCGATCGACCCATCAAGGGCAAGCCCGAGTACCGGAAGCGGGACGAGGTGGAGGAGGCTCCGGTCGAGGAGCCCGTCGCGCCGAAACGGAAGGTCAACCCCGCGCTGATCGCCGTTCTCCTCGTCGCCGTGCTCGCCGCAGCCTTCTACTTCCTCGATCCGCTCGCGCTCTTCGGTCCGGGGGACGACGGGTCTCAGCCGGCGGCGAGCGCCGCATCCCCCGACACGACGGTTTCCGACGGCGAGCCGATCCCGACGGACTCGCTCGCCGCCGCGCCGGACACCACGACCGCCGACTCGCTCCAGGGCGGCGTTCCGGACTCGCTGGGCACGGTCGCCGGCGACAGTCTCGCGGACGACGGGGGAAAGACCCTCGCGGAGCTGTCCCTGCCCGAGGACATGGAGGTTCCCGCCGAGCTGGCGATGCCGGTGCTCCTCCTGACCTCGCCCGTGACCGGTCTCGAGACCCTGCCGGACTCCATCGCGCTCATCTCGCAGGACCTCTCCTGCCTGCTCTCGTCCTCCTCGATCCAGTCCGAGGGCGTGACCATGGTCCGCGCACCGGGCGGCGAGGAGATGCTCCTCCTGTCGATCCTGCATCCGGAGCCCGTGGAGGAGCGCAGCCGGCTCATCGGCAGCCTGGGGCTCTTCCTGGACGGCTCGTGCGTCGACCAGATGGTCATCTACTACCGCGAGAGCCCCTACTACTCGCCCGAGATCCTCTCCTTCGTCGCGGACAGCTTCGAGGTGATCGCAGGGGCCATCGGTCCGGGGTTCGTGCAGAGCAGGCAGGCCGGTCTGCCGGGAACCTGGGAGCTGGTGTCGGGGCCCATCCTCGACTGGATGACCCAGCTGGACTGAGAGAACCCGCTCCGGTCCCCGCCGGATTCCCGACACCCCGCGGAGACGGCCCGCCGCGAGCGTCACCGTCCCGGAACCCCGGAAGAGAGCATGAAGAAGAGAGAAGCCAAGCAGAAGCTGGTCATCATCGAGTCGCCGGCCAAGGCCAGGAGCCTGCGGAGCTATCTGGGCGACGAGTACCACGTGGCGGCCTCCAACGGTCACGTGCGGGACCTCCCCGAGAACTACCTGGCCGTGGACATCGAGAACGGGTTCCAGCCGACCTACACCATCCTCGCCGAGAAGCGGGCGACGGTCCAGAAGCTCCGCGAGCTCGCAGGCCGCTACTCCACGATCTATCTCGCGGCGGACCCCGACCGCGAGGGCGAGGCGATCTGCTGGCACCTGTCCAGGATCCTCGAGGGCGACGGCCGCGTCTTCCGCAGGCTGATGTTCAACGCCATCACGAAGGACACCGTCCTCAAGGCGCTCAGGAGTCCGGGGGGCATCGACATGAACCTCGTCGACGCCCAGCAGGCGAGGAGGGTCATGGACCGACTCGTCGGCTACCAGGTCTCCGCCTGGCTCGGCCGGGTGATGGGCAGGGGTCGGAGCGCCGGCCGCGTCCAGACCGTCGTGCTCAGGATGATCCAGGAACGCGAGGACGAGATCGGCTCCTTCGTCCCCGTCCAGTACTGGGTCCTCGAAGCAGTCTTCGAGAGGGACGGGCAGAGGCTCGACGTCGAGCTCTCCAGCGTGGACGGAACCCCCGTCGACACGCCGGCCAGGGCGCCGCACTCGGCGGCGGAGGGGGCGGCGCTCCTCTCCAGGGCCCGGTCGGCAGGGACCTCGTGGGAGGTCGCGGGGGTCGAGGAGAAGACCCGTGCGGTGAAGCCCTCCCCGCCGTTCATCACCAGTACCCTGCAGCAGTCGGCCTCCAGCAGGCTGAACTTCTCCCCGTCCAGGACGATGCGGCTCGCGCAGCAGCTCTACGAAGGCATGGCGCTCGAGGGGGGGGAGCACGGGGGTCTCATCACGTACATGAGGACCGATTCCGTCAGGATCAGTCCCGAGGCTCTCGACGAGTGCCGCGGGTACATCGCCTCCCGGTGGGGAGACGGGATGCTCTCACCGTCCCCCAGGAGGTTCCGCAGCGGCAAGGGATCGCAGGATGCCCACGAGGCCATCCGGCCCGTCCGCGTCTCCATGACCCCAGAGAAGGCCGGCCAGTACCTGACCGGTCAGCAGGCGGACCTCTACGCGCTCATCTGGAACAGGTTCGTCGCCACCCAGGCGGCGGACGCCCTCGTCTCCAGGAGCACCGTCACCATCGCGGGCGACGGGATGGAGTTCACCTGCACGGGCGAGCGCCTGGTCGAGGCGGGCTTCTCCGCGGTCGATCCGGCGTCCCTCCACCTCGAGAAGCCCCTGCCCGCCGTCACGGCCGGCCCCACGGTCCTCGTCTCGGCGGAGAGCGTGCACCGCTCCACAACGCCCCCGTCGAGGTTCACGGAGGCGAGGCTGGTGGCGGAGATGAAGAAGGAGGGGATCGGCCGCCCCTCCACGTACGTGGCGACGATCGAGAACCTCAAGGGGCGCAAGTACGTGGAGAGGGACGGCAAGACCCTGAAGCCCACGGAGCTCGGCACGGGCACCGTCCGGCTCCTCATCCGGACCTTCCCGCACCTCTTCGAGATCGGCTTCACCGCCTCGATGGAGGATCTGCTGGATGCGGTCGCCGACGGCCGCACCTCCTACGTCGAAGCCCTCCAGAAGCTCAACCTGCCGCTCGCCTCCTCGCTCCTCGCCGCGATGCAGAGCATGGATTCGATCCGGAGGGAGATGCAGGAGGACACCGGCAGGCAGTGCCCCAGATGCGGCGCCCCGCTCGTGGCGAGATGGGGGAGGTTCGGGAGGTTCCTCGCCTGCTCGGCGTTCCCGAACTGCCGGTACTCGAGCCCGCTCGAGGAGGAGTCGAGGACGGTCTTCCGGAAGCCCTGCCCGAAGTGCGGCGGCGAGCTGCTGGTGCGGACCGGGAAGTACGGCCGGTTCCTCGCCTGCTCCACCGAGGATTGCGGATACACCGGTCCCGTGCCCACCGGGGTCACGTGCCCGGAGCCGGGGTGCGGAGGCGATCTGGTCGAGAAGCGGACCCGGAAGGGGAGGACCTTCTACTCGTGCAGCCGGTACCCGGACTGCAGGTACGCCATGTGGAGCGAGCCCGTGGCGCAGGAATGCCCGAGGTGCGGGTTCCCCGTCCTCGAGAGGAGGAAGAGGGGGATCTGGTGTCCGAGATGCCGGAAGAAGATCTCCGAGTGACGATCGAGGCCTTCTCGCAGGACCTCGTCCACGGACGGAGGCGCTCCGCCCACACGGTCAGGGCCTACCGGGGCGATCTCGTCAGGTTCGCCGCGTCGATCCCGGAGGAGTGCGACCGCACCGTCGGGAGCTTCACGCTCGGGAGACTCCGCGCCTATGTGCGCTCCGAGGCGGCGAGGGGCCAGGACTCCGCGTCCATCGCCCGCACCGTCTCCGCGCTGAGGACCTTCGGCGCCTGGCTCCTGGAGACGGGCAGGACCGCCTCCAATCCCGCGGCGCTGCTCACCATGCCCAGGGTGCCGGACAAGCTGCCCGGCTTCCTCGGGGTCGCGGAGGTGATGCAGGTGCTGGAGAGCTACGACTCCTCGACCCCGATCGGGGTCAGGAACCGCGCCGTCGTCGAGCTCCTCTACGGATCGGGCCTCCGGGCGGCGGAATGCGCGTCGCTCCGGACGGGGGATCTCGACCCGGTGCTGGGTCAGCTCCGCGTCGTCGGCAAGGGGGACCGGGAGCGCATCGTCCCCATCCCCGGGCTGACGCTCCGCAGGGTGGAGGACTGGCTCCGCGAGAGGCCCGGGATGCTGGTCGGGTCGCGGGGTGATCCCGGGACCGTCTTCGTGAGCGTGAGGGGCCGGGCGCTTGACCCGAGGGATATCCGCCGTATTGTTGCGAACGGCGTGAGCCTGGCGGCGCGGGCCGCGGGAGCGACCCCCCACACGTTCCGCCACAGCTTCGCCACGCACCTGCTGGACAACGGGGCGGATCTCCGCGCCGTCCAGGAGCTGCTCGGACATGCAAGCCTCTCGACGACCCAGGGGTACACCCACCTGACCCGCGAGAGGCTGCGGGACGCCTACAGGAAGGCCCATCCCAGGGGGGGAGACTGACGGACGACATGATCTCGCGAAGCGGATCGGACCTGCGGATCGACAGGCTGACGGCGCTGATGACCGCCCTCGCGGCGGCCGTCGTCTATCTGCTGACCCTGGCGCCCACCGTCAGCTTCTGGGACAGCGGGGAGTACATCACGTGCTGCTGGACCGCCGGAATCCCGCATCCCCCCGGAGTTCCCTTCTTCGTGCTGCTCGGAAGGGTCGCCTCGATCCTCTTCTTCTTCATCCCCTCGGTCGCCTACCGCGTCGGTCTGGTGAGCGCGCTGTCGGCGGCCGCGTGCATGGGTCTGCTCTGCAGGCTGGTCCAGCGCTGGGGCGGACGGATGGGCATCGAACCGGCCTGGTACCGGCCGATGTCCGTGCTCGCCGGGCTGATCGCCACCGCCAGCTACTCCATCTGGGGCAACGCGACCGTCGGCGAGGCCGACTCCACCTCCATGCTCCTGGTGTTCCTCATCGTGTGGACGTTCGACCTCTGGATCGAGAAGTTCACGACGAAGGAGCGGGTGCCGGGCACCGGCAGGCCGGGCGGATGGGACGAGGCCAGGTACCTGCTCCTCATCGCCTACCTCGTCATCGTATCCATCGGGATCCACGGGAGCGTTCCCTTCATCACGGGACCGGTGCTCCTCCTGCTGTACTTCCTGTTCTCGCAGGGGAACCGCATGGACGGCATCTGGAGGCGGGCCTGGTTCCTCTCGACCCTGCTGGGACTGACCGTGCTCGCCTTCAGCGTGCACCTCTTCATGCCCCTGAGGGCCATGCAGAGGCCGGAGATCAACGAGACGGACCCCTCGGTGTGGTCCGCGTTCGAGAAGGCGCTCTCGAGGGACCAGTACGGACAGACGTCCATCCTCGATCGCAAGGGCCCGTTCCACGAACAGGTGGGCCTCTTCCTCGAATACCTCTCGTGGCAGTCCGGCAGGATGGACGACGGCTGGGACAGGATCGCAGGGCAAACCGCCGGCGCCGTCGGATCGACGGTCCTGAGGGTCGTGCTGGTCTTCGGAGCGCTCTACGGCTTCGCCGCGATCTGGGCGAGGAACCGGCGGATCTTCCTCATGGTCCTGCTGCTGTTCCTCATGGCCTCCATCGTGTTCATCTTCTTCGCGCTCAACTTCAAGACCGGCCCCGAGGGGACCTCGCTCGGGGAGGTCAGGGAACGCGACTACTTCTTCACCGTCGCGTTCGCGCTCTTCGCGATGGTCTCCGCCATCGGCCTCGTCTCCGCGGTCAGGGACTTCCTGCCCTCTGCCCGGAGGATGGCCTGGCTCCTCCTCGTCATCCCGGGGATCTCGCTCGCCGTGAACCTGTACCAGAACGACCGCTCCCGGTCGTGCTTCGCCAGGGACTACGGCATCAACCTCCTGGAGAGCTGCCCGGAGGGTGCGGTCCTCATCACCAACGGCGACAACGACACCTTCCCGCTCTGGTTCGCCCAGGGGGTGCTCGGCATCCGACGCGACGTGATCGTGAGCAACCTCAGCCTCATGAACACCAACTGGTACGTCAGGCAGCTCATCGAGCGCGACCCGCTCCTCCTGGACTACGGGGCTCTCGGACTCGTCGACTCCCTGCGGCCCGTGTTCGCCTGGGGTCCCCACCTCTTCCACGTCACCGACGACGGGACGCCCGGCACGTCGCCGATCGACGGGGAGATCATGCGGGCCACCTTCGGCCAAGCCTGGCCCTGGGGCTTCACGGACGGGACAACGTCCGTCGCGCTCCCGGTCGAGGGCGAGGCCAACCAGGGCGCCATCTCGATGCAGGATCTGGTCCTGATCGACATGGTGAGACGCCGGCCGATCCACGGGCGCGAGATCTACTTCGCGGGGACCGTCGCGCGCGACAGCAGGATCTTCTTCGAGAACTACCAGGAGATGGAGGGCATCGCCTACCGGATCACCGACGAGCCCGTGGTCGATGCCGTGAACATCCCCCGCGGCTGGGAGCTCATGAACACCTACCTCTTCACGGGGGTGGACGACCCGGGCATCTACAAGTGCGACCAGACGATCCAGCTCCTGCGCAACTACGCCTCCGGCTACCACCAGCTCGCCTTCGCGCACATAGCGGGGGGGAGCACCGACAGCGCCGCGATAGCCCTCGACGCCGCCGAGAGGCTGTTCGTGACCCTTCCCGACGAGTGGATCCGGATCCTCCCCTCGAGATCCCTCATCCTGGCGCGTCTGGTGGACGGGCAGAGCGGTGCGGAGGCCGCCAGGGACACCCTGCTGGCCATCTCGCAGTTCCTCGCCGCGCAGGGCTCCGAGAGGGCGGACGCCGACCTCGCGGCGACGGCGACCTACCTGTCCGGACTGGCGCTGGGGACCGACCGGATGCTCGGCTACCAGCAGCAGATGGACTACGAGGAACTCTTCGATGTCATCGACGACGGCTCGATCCCCTTCATGTGGCTGCGGGCGGAGCTGTCGATGATGTTCACCGACTTCGCCACCGCATGGGCGATCGTCGACGGCATGACGCCCGAGCCCGGCGACCCGGTCTCCGCCGCTCTCGTCGAGCTTGCCCGCACGACGATCTCCGACGTGACCTCCGAGTCGTCGGTGACGGCCAGCCTGGGGATCATGGACCTCGGGATCTCGGTCGTGTTCGAGTTCATGGACACGGAGGACCCGGCGGCGTTCGCGCTTCTCGAGGATACCGGTGCCGGAGAGATCCTGCCGAGGCTGTTCGAGCTCGCGGCCGACGGGAACGTGATGGCCGCCGCGGCCGCCGGTCTGGTCCTCTCCGACAGGATGGAGTCGCCCGCCCAGGCCGCCCTGGTCAGGGACTTCGTCGGGCGGATGCTGGCCGACGGCCCGGAGGAAGCCCGCAGGTGGGCCGGGTGGTACGTGCTCGAGCACGCCCGCGTGTCCCCGGCCGGGCTGGCATGGATGTCCGCCCGCGCCGGGAGGCCCGCCATGACCTACGCCGCCCTCGTCGAGGCCGGCGTGCCGGAGGCGACCCTCGGCGCGCTCCTCTCGGATCCGGACGGATTCGTGGAGAGGGTGCCGGCCCCGGGCTCCGGCACCGGGATCTACTCCTGGACAGCCCCCCTCGGCGGAGGATCCTGACATGATGGACATGCACGCCACGACGGTCATCGGCATCGTCCGGAACGGCAAGGCCGCGATGGCCGCCGACGGACAGGTCACCCTCGGCGACACGATCGTCAAGAACACGGCGAAGAAGCTCAGGAGGCTCTACTCCGGCTCCGTCCTGGTGGGCTTCTCCGGGGCGGGGGCGGACGCCTTCGCGCTGGTCGAGAGGCTGGAGGAGAAGCTCGAGAACGCCCGGGGCAACCTCCCGAGGGCCGCGCTCGAACTCGCGCGGGAGTGGAGGTCGGACAAGTACCTCAGGCACCTGGACGCGCTGATCGCCGCGGTCGACTCCGAGCACGCGCTGCTGATCGGAGGGGCCGGGGAGATCGTCGAGCCCGAGGACGGCATCGTCGCGGTGGGCTCCGGTCACGCCTACGCCCTGGCGGCGGCGAGGGCGCTCGACGCGCACACCACCATGAGCCCCGCCTCGATCGCGAGGAACGCCATCATGATCGCTTCCGAGATCTGCATCTTCACCGGCGGCTGCATCCAGGTCGAGGAACTCGACTGATGGAACGGGTGATGACGCCGTCGGAGATCGTCAGGTGGCTGGACCGGCACGTGGTCGGCCAGAAGG
>Ga0163210_1001459_pt1 | contig 10289 bp, 11 predicted proteins | sample Kivu_220m_FD_113536 | JGI IMG/M metagenome (GOLD analysis project Ga0163210, IMG submission 113536) | Freshwater microbial communities from Lake Kivu, Western Province, Rwanda to study Microbial Dark Matter (Phase II) - Kivu_220m | ecosystem: Environmental > Aquatic > Freshwater > Lake ... | reverse complement strand
GTCGTCATCAGCTACCTGCCCGTCGGCAGCGAGATGGCAACCAAGTGGTACGTCGAGCAGATCCTGGAAGCCGGCTGCGCCTTCGTCAATTGCGTTCCAGTCTTCATCGCTCGTGAAAAGTACTGGCAGAAGCGGTTCGAGGAACACGGCTTGCCCGTCATCGGCGATGATATCAAATCGCAGGTCGGGGCGACGATCACACACCGCGTCCTGACACGCTTGTTTGCCGATCGGGGCGTCCGGCTGGACCGGACATATCAGCTCAACTTTGGCGGCAATACCGATTTTATGAATATGCTGGAGCGCGAGCGCCTTGAATCGAAAAAGATCAGCAAGACGAACGCCGTGACGAGCCAGCTCCCCTACGAATTGGCGCCTGGAAACGTTCACGTCGGTCCCAGCGATTACGTTCCCTGGCTGACCGACCGCAAGTTCTGCTATATCCAGATGGAAGGGACGACGTTCGGCGATGTTCCGCTCAAGGCAGAGGTCAAACTGGAAGTGTGGGATAGCCCCAACAGCGCGGGTGTTGTGATCGATGCCGTGCGCTGCGCCAAGATTGGGCTTGACCGCGGACTCAAGGGCGCGTTGGTCGCACCTTCGTCGTACTTTATGAAGTCGCCGCCCAAGCAGTTCACCGACAGCGAAGCCCGGAAAAACGTCGAAGCATTCATCGCCGGAGCAAAATAACCTTGCGAGTTGGATGAACCCCGAACACCGGACGTGAGATGGTGGACGCGGACGTTCAGAATGAATTGAGCACAACTCAACATTAACGGATGAGCGATCAATGACGAAGGACAAGAGCGCATTGTCCTTCGTCATCCTTCATTTGTCCAATGTGGACGAAAGGAGAAGAATGTCCGATAAGATAGCGCAATACCGAAGCGGCAAACAGACCAGAGAGCCAAACCAGCTCTGGCCTCTCTATGGGGCTGGGATGGAGAACCTGGGACGCGAGGGCAAGCCGATTCAAGTACCCAAGCCCGCGTATGGTCCGGACGAATTGCTCGTCCGGCACGATGCCTGTGGCTTGTGCTTTTCGGACATTAAGGTAATCACTCTCGGTCAGGAACATCCCCGCATCACACGCGACATCAAGAAAGAACCGGTTACCCTGGGGCATGAGGTCACGATGACGGTCGTCGGCGTCGGCGAGCACTTGCGTGATAAGCACAAGCTCGGAGACCGGTTCATCATTCAAGCGGACATTTTCGTGGGGGGAAAGGGCTATGCCTACGGCTACATGATCCAGGGCGGCTTGTCGAAGTACGGCGTTATCGATCAACGGGTGCTCAACGGCGACGATGGCAACTACCTCATCCCAGTTCAGCCCGAAACAGGGTATGCCGAGAGCGCGTTGACGGAACCATGGGCATGCGTTATCGCGGCGTACAAACTGGAATATCGCACGGCGCTCAAGAAGGGCGGGACCGCCTGGATCATCGGCACGCCGCAAAGCGGCGAACGCAGTTACACCATCAGCAACGGGTTCGACGAAAACTCCCACCCCGCTCAATTGCTTTTGACGAATGTCCCCACCGTATTCGCACAGTGGCTGGCAGATCGCGCCAAGCGTCTAGGCATCAAGGTTACGACAGTAGCCGACATTGCGAATCCCCCAGTCGAAAAGATCGACGACATTGTCTTATTGGGCGCTGATCCGGATATTATCGAAGCCGCCAGCCCGCACCTCAGTCACTTTGGAATTCTGGCTATGCTCGCAGAAAAGCCATTGCCGCGATCGGTGACAGTCGATGTCGGACGCGTTCATTATGATCGCTGGCTCTACGTGGGAAGCACCGGCACAGATATCTCGGCAGCTTACAGTGACGTGCCCGCGCGCCCCAAGCTTCGTCCCGGCGGTCGGACCTGGTTTGTCGGCGCGGGTGGACCGATGGGTCGGATGCATGCTCAACGCGCGATCCAGGTGCCGGATGGTCCCAAGGTCATCGTGTGCACGGACGTAAGCGATCTGCGGCTTGAAGACCTACGGGACTCGTTTGCTGAAGAAGCGCGCGCCAAAGGCATCGAATTCATCTGCCTCAACCCCACGCACAAAGAAGAGTACGAGGCAGGGATGGCGGCATTCAAAGAACATGGCTTTGATGACATTATCGTGTTAGCGCCAATTCCACCCGTCATCACGGACGCCGCCAGCCATCTGGCTCCTAAAGGCGTCATGAACATCTTTGCGGGCGTCGCGCGCGGGACGATGGCGAAGCTGGACCTCAGTGACGTCTATATGAAATCGATCCGCTTCTTCGGACATTCGGCATCTACGATTGATGATTTGCGACTGATGCTCCATCAGGTCGAATCCGACCAGCTTTCGACGAATCGATCTGTTGCAGCAATCGGCTCGCTCAGCGCCGCGCGGGATGGACTGCAAGCCCTGAAAGACACCACCTATCCCGGCAAAGTTGTCATCTTTCCCAACATTAAAGAAATGCCGCTGACCGCGCTGCCGGATTTGAAGGACAAACTGCCGACCGTCTATGCCAAGCTCAAACACGGTCGCGAATGGACGTTGGAGGCAGAACGCGAGTTTCTCAATATTATGTTGGAGGATTGAATACCATGGCCAAGCTCTTGCAGGATCGGATCGCGCTGGTTACCGGCGGTGGGCAAGGACTGGGTCAAGCTATTTGCGCCCGGCTTGCCAAGGAGGGCGCACATATCGTCGTCGCCGACCTGAACGAGGAGACCGCCAAAACGACCGCGGGCGAGATCAGGACGAGCACAGACCGGCGAGCCATCTCCTTCAAAGTGGATGTGACGGACGAAGCTCAAGTCAAAGCAATGGTCGATCACACGGTCGAGGAATTCGGACGGCTGGATATCGTGGTGTCGAATGCGGGCATCCTAATTGCCGAAGAGGTGACCGAGTTTCCAGCGGAGAAATGGCGCGCCGTGATCAACGTCAATCTTTTTGGTTATTTCCTGGTTGCGAAACACGCCGCTCGGGTAATGAAGGCGCAGCGCAGTGGCGTTATCCTTCAGATCAACAGCAAGTCTGGCAAGAAAGGCAGCTACAAGAACTCGGCGTACGCGGCGAGCAAGTTTGGTGGGATTGGTCTCACGCAAAGCATCGCGCTGGAGCTCGCCGAAGTTGGCGTACGAGTCAATTCCATCTGCCCTGGCAATCTCCTGGACTCGCCTCTTTGGAACGACGGCCCCAATTCGCTCTACAAGCAATACGCGAAAAAATGGAGCATCACCGAAGCGGAAGTGCGGCAGCGTTACGTCGATCAGGTGCCGATGAAGCGCGGCTGCACCTACGAGGACGTATGCAACGTCGTCACCTTTCTGGCTTCCGATCAATCCAGCTACATGACCGGCCAGGCGATCAATGTCACCGGTGGACAGGAGATGCACTAAGCCGAGATTTCGCACCTGCACGCTTGATAAGCCAACTGGCATAGCAAGACGATGATGCCCACGGTCGTTCCTATCGCTTGGGCAAGGGTGCGAAAGTTAGGCTGAGGAGGTCACATCATCGACGCGCGAATTACAGAACTGGAGAACGAACTCAATAGTTTCTCGCTCGACACGCGCCGTGCGGCGCTCGCATCGCTAATTTCACTCGCGCAGCAGGGAGAGGTTTCGCTTGAGCGGGAAACAGACGTGGTCAATCTTCACTGTCACACCTTTTTCTCCTTCAACGCGTATGGGCATTCTCCGATATCGCTGGCATGGCTTGCCAGACGGCGCGGCTTCAAAGCCATCGGCATTGTGGACTTTGACGTGCTGGACGCGGTGGACGAGTTTCTAGACGCCTGCGAACTAATTGAGGTGCGCGGCAGCGCAGGAATCGAAACGCGCGTCTACATTCCAGAGTTCGGCACGCGCGAGATCAACTCTCCAGGCGAGCCAGGCATCGCCTACCACATGGGGGTTGGATTTGCTTCCAGCCAGGTACCCCAGAGCGCCGCGCCAATCCTCGCCAAGATGCGCATGAATGCGGCTCAACGAAACCGCGAAATCGTCAAAAGGGTCAATGCCTACCTCGATCCCGTGACAATTGATTACGCCCGCGACGTACTGCCGCTCACGCCTTCCGGTAATGCGACCGAGCGGCATATCCTCTCAGCTTTTATGACCGCCGTCCAGAAATCAGCGCCAGACCCGGTCAAGTTCTGGGCTGAGAAACTGGAGATCGCTCCCAAACAAATCGCACAGACCATCGGCGATGCCCCCAAATTCCAAAACATGATCCGGCTCAAGCTCATCAAGCGCGGGGGAGTGGGTTACATGCAACCCGGCCCTGAATCCTTCCCGGCGGTCGATCAAGTCAACCGCTTTGTCGCCGACTGCGGCGCGCTGCCCTGCCTCGCGTGGCTGGACGGCACTTCGCCGGGGGAACAGAATGTTGGGGAACTGGCAGACCTTTTAGTGAGCAAAGGCGTTGCGGCTCTCAACATCATCCCGGATCGCAATTGGAATATCGCCGATCCCGAGATGCGCCAACTCAAGGTGCAGAAGCTGTATCAAGTGGTTCGCCTGGCAAACGAATTGTCATTGCCCGTGAACGTCGGAACCGAAATGAATACGTTCGGGCAGAAAATGATAGATTATTTCGATGCGCCTGAGCTTGTGCCGGTACGTGAGACTTTTCTCGATGGAGCTCATTTTATTTACGGACATACGTTGCTCCAACGCGCCCTTGGATTGGGTTATCAGAGTCGGTGGGCGCAATCGCACCTAGCGTCTCGGCGCGAGCGTGTCGATTTCTATACCAAGGTGGGATACCGGATCCAACCGGGTAGAGTCAGCGTAGATAGAATCAAGCATCTTGATCCTGCAATAACGCCCATCGATCTTTTGGAAAAATGCGGCGCGTGAAATGTACGAGCTGCATAGTCGAAAGAGAGGCAAATTGCTAATTGTCCACGTGCTTGTCCATGTCAAACCTGAATTCGTTCAAGCTTTCCGTCAGGCGACCACCGAGAATGCCCGTCAGAGCGTAGAGGAGCCGGGCATCGCCCGCTTCGATGTGATCCAGCAGCCCAACGACCCCACTCGCTTCGTGCTCGTCGAGGTCTATCGAACGCCGGACGATTCGGCGCGGCACAAAGAGACGGCGCACTACAAGACCTGGCGCGACCGGGTCGCCGAGATGATGGCAGAACCGCGTGCGAGCATCAAGTACGCCAATATCTTTCCGGATGACAAAGGCCGGTGATAATCCAATGCGCTTTGAATTTGCAACCGCTACACGGATCATCTTTGGATCTGGCACATTGCGCGAGGCTGGCGCAATCGCAGCCGAATTTGGCAGGCGAATCCTCGTCGTCACGCGCACATCGAGCGACGATGCCAAGCGCCTCATGGATGACCTGACCGCGCGGGGCTTGGGTGTGTCGGCGCTCACCGCGCACGGCGAGCCAACCGTCGAAACGATCCGAGAAGGCGTGCGGTTCGCCAAGGACAAAGGTTGTGATGTAGTGGTTGGCATGGGCGGCGGGAGCGTGATCGATACTGGTAAAGCCATCGCCGCCTTGCTTACAAATGAAGGGGAGCTGTTGGGTTATCTCGAAATCATTGGCAAAGGACAGGCACCGACAAGAGCCGCCGCGCCGTACATCGCCATTCCGACCACGGCTGGCACGGGCTCAGAAGTGACTCGCAACGCTGTGCTGACTTCGCCAGAGCATCGCGTCAAGGTGAGTCTGCGCAGTCCTTGGATGCTGCCGCGCGTGGCTTTGGTCGACCCGGCATTAACCTATACCATGCCGCCGCAAGTGACGGCCAGCACGGGCTTGGATGCGCTCACTCAGGTGATCGAGCCATACGTCTCTAACAAACCGAACGCGCTGACCGATCCTTTGTGCCGGGAGGGGATGCGGCGCGCTGCCCGTTCCTTACGTTTGGCATACGAGCATGGTGGGGATGCACAAGCGCGAGAGGATATGGCACTGACGAGTCTCTACGGTGGGCTCGCGCTGGCAAACGGAAAACTCGGAGCCGTGCATGGATTCGTCTTGTAACTCCCAGGTGTTCCCACTGTTCAAGCTCAACTGCCGATCCGTAGGCACCCCGCCAATCACCGCCTGCAAGCCATCCAATTGCCCCTGGATGCGCGACCCAGGCAGCACACCCGCACGCGGCTCGGTCAACAGAATCAGCCAGTCGATGTGCCCCGCCCAATGCTGCTTCACCCATTGCCCCAATGCCTCACCCGCCGCCAGCCCCGCCTGATAGTGATTCACCCCAAAATACGTCGCCCCCACCATCGGGATGTCCACCGCAATCACGGGAATGTTCGCCTGCTGGTATTGCTCCATGATCCGCCGCCCCACTTGTTCGTCGATCTGATATTCGATGAACAGATCGGGCTGCTTCGCCGAGAGATGCTCCGCCACTTGCAGCGCGACTTTGCCACTCAATTGATTGTCCGCCACCACCAAGTCGATATTGCCTGCCGCTTGCGCTGCCCGCTCGAGCCCCCACCGCACATCGACCGAGAACGGCATATTCTCCCCCAGGTTCGCAAACGCAATGCGATAGGGGTGCGTCTCGGCCGCACACGGGGTGTAGTTGGTGACACTGTCTTGGTTACACAATGTGAGCGTGGGACACGCCGAGCGCAACGCTTCGATCCAGCGCGGCGCCAGCTGGCTATCCGTGAAGATGTGACCAATTTGGTTGGCGCGCGCAAACGGCGACAGGTAGGCTTGCCCATATTTACTCGCATCGATCAGGGCAACCACCGAACTGGCGGCGGCAATCATCTTGCTCTTGAGCTGCGCATCCCGAATGTCGCGTTCGGTCAAGCCGACGCCTTTTCTGATCCGACAAACCTGCATCGGCGTGCTCACGGCGATGATCCTATTGGCGGCTATCGGGGACATCCAAGGCTCCCCGCGTGCACAACAACGGGTGGGCAATGCGGGGCTGGGCGCACGTGTCTACAATTCTGCCGACCAACACCGAGGCGGTGGAATCTCCCAACAAGGTCGACGCGATCTGCGGGGAGCCATGGTGGAAGCCGCTTGGGTCGCTGTGATGCATAATGTGCATTGGAAAACCCGCTTTGACCATTTGTGCAAACATTTGAGCAAGGGACAGGCGATCACGGCGATTGCGGGGCAGATGATCTTCGTCGTGTGGCATGTTTGGCATGATCATGAACCGGATCAGCACACGGATCCCGAAACGGTGGCGCGCAAAATGATGACCTAGGCCCGCGATGGAGGCAAGGTCATGCGTGAGGGCTTGCCCTACGCTCAATTTGTGTGGTAGCAGCTGGGTCGGCTAGGCATTAACCAGGAACTGAGTGTATTGGAATACTCCAATCAAACGATCCAGTTGCCGGCGCCTAGTGAACTCGGTTGACCGTCAAGTTTTTGGGCGATCAATCTCACCATCTCCATAAAACCGCTGTGGGTCTCCACTGGGGATAGAGAGCGTTTGTCTGTCAGAGTGCTCGCAAACTCATTTTGGGGTCTTGAAAATGCAACACATCTGTGCAACAGCGGTGAATCACCAGTGGGGGCTATTGACTTGGACGAGAAAACCGAATAGAATGCGGGGCATAGAACAAGTGTTTGGTTGGAGGAACATCGATGAAACGCTGTGCGTGGGGCACGAACAACCCACTAATGATCCGGTATCACGACGAGGAATGGGGCGTCCCGGTGCACGACGACCGCAAGCTGTTCGAGTTCCTCGTGCTGGATGGATTTCAAGCCGGCGTAAGTTGGTCGATCGTCTTGAACAAGCGCAAGAACTTTCGCAAAGCGTTCCACAATTTCAATCCGCGCGTTGTCGCCAAGTTCAGCGCACAAGATGTACGACGATTGCTGGCTGACCCGGGCATCATCCGCAATCGTTTGAAGATACAAGCTGCCATCAACAACGCACAGCGATTTCTGGAGATTCAAAAAGAGTTCGGCTCGTTCGACAGATATATCTGGCAATTCGTCGGCGGCAAGCCGAAGAAGAATGGTTTCAAGACGATCAAGCAAATCCCGGCGACGAGCCAAGAATCAGACGCCATGAGTCACGCTCTGAAAGAACGCAGTTTCAAGTTCGTTGGCTCGACGATCTGCTACGCGTTCATGCAGGCGGCAGGTTTAGTTCAGGATCATGTAACCTCCTGCTTCAGATATCGAGAACTTGCCAAACTCAAATGAGACTTCGGGGTGCGACGCGTCTTGAGAAGAAGATAGGGAGCACAGAGCAAGAAGGCAAGCATTCCTGCCTCCCCTCTTCACCCGTTGATATATACGTCCGTTTATGGCGCGGCAACAGCCATTTTGGGTGGTCGCGCATAGAGTCGTTCGACGATAAATTGTGTTGAAAGCGGCACCCGGAACACCTCTTGATTTTGCGAGTGTCGTTCGATGATTAAACGATCATGTCGTCGGTTGTTTTCGTTATAAACAAGTGAGCAGGAATAACACAAAATCCTCGCGGTAATCGGAGCGGCATCTCCGTGTCGCCGCGTCATCTTTGAAGGAGGGACAAGTGCCAAAGCCACGCTCGAAAACTAAATCGCGCGCGCCCGCAAAACCGTCGGACGGCGCTGCTATAGCGATTCTCGTCGGAACGCGCAAGGGCGCCTTCATCATCCACGGCGACAAGACGCGGCGCATCTGGAAGGACCCGGTGGGGATGCATATCGGCAGCATCGTGCATCACATGGTGATGGATCCGCGCGATGGCCGCACCATCCTCATGACCGCGCACACCGGTCATCTCGGCCCCACTATTTTCCAGTCGACCGATCTCGGCAAGACTTGGAAAGAAGCAAGCAAGCCGCCCGCGTTTCCCAAAGCGCCTGAAGGTCAAACGGGGCGCTCCGTCCATCACAACTTTTGGCTGACGCCGGGGCACGCGAGCGAGCCGCGCGTTTGGTACGTCGGCACATCGCCGGCGGGGCTGTTTCGATCAGAGGACGACGGAATGACCTGGGAAGGGGTCAGCGGATTCAACAATCATCCCAAGTACAACCCACTCCCGCGTGAGGACGAGACTCCGCCCGATGGCCAAACGCTGCATTCCATCATGATCGATCCCCGCGATCCAAAACATATGTATGTCGGTCTATCGTCAGGCGCCAGCGGCGTTTTGGAGACAAAGGACCAAGGCAAGGACTGGGCTCCGATCAACAAAGGCATCACGGGGCTGGACGCGTATGGAATCCCCCCGGATGCAGAAACTGGACCGGAGCCGCACTGCATGCGCATTCATCCCGTAAACCCGGACCGGCTTTATCAGCAAAGCCATATGGGAGCTTACCGCATGGACCGCGCGGAAGGCGTCTGGAAGCGCATCGGGGAGAACCTGCCGAAGGAACATGGCATCAGCGATTATTCATTTCCCATTGCCCTTCATCCTCGCGACCCGGACACCGTGTGGCTATTCCCGCTCGACGGCGGCTTCCCCCTTGGGCGCATCACGCCGGACGGAATGCCAGCGACGTACATCACGCGCGATGGCGGCAAAACTTGGAAGCGCCAAGACAAAGGCTTGCCGAAGGGCAACGGCTGGTTCAGCTTAAAGCGCCAAGCGATGACTACCGATTCGCGCGACCCAGTCGGCGTCTATTTTGGCACGACGGGCGGCGAAGTATGGGCAAGCCGCGACGAGGGCGAGTCGTGGACGCGCCTCGCGATGTCGCTGCCGGAAATCTACTCGGTCGAAGTGGCGGAGTTCGCGCGGTGAAAGTCCACATTCCCACGCCGCTGCGTTCGTACACGAACGCGAGCGTCGTGGAGGCAAACGGCGCGACGCTCGCGGAGTTGTTTGCCGATCTGGAACGGCGCTATCCCGGCATCCGCTTTCGCGTGATCAACGAGCAGGATGAGATCCGCGAGCACCTCAAGGTTTTCGTCAACCAGGAAATCGCGGAGAATCTGACTGCGCCGCTCCACCCGGGCGACGACGTTCGCATCATCGCCGCAATCAGTGGGGGATGAGTTGGTTGTTGGGGCGAGGCATTAGCACAGGCCGGATTCGCGGAATGCGATTTGGCGAATGCCTCGTCCCTTCGCGTTTTTTGACGCGCGGCGCGCTTGCGGTGTAGAATGTTATGTAGGGCAAGGAGTAAAATCGCGTACAGGAGAATCACCATGCTGACCGGCATCCACTTTCTGCTGTCCTACCAATGCACCTACGAATGCGATCACTGCTTCGTCTACAGCAGTCCGAACGCGGAGGGAACGCTCACTGCGCGCCAGATCCGCGACACGCTCGACGAGGCGCGCAAGATCGGCACGATCGAGTGGATTTACTTTGAAGGGGGCGAGCCGACGTTGTTCTATCCGCTGATGCTGGAAGGC
>Ga0163210_1001456_pt1 | contig 10309 bp, 6 predicted proteins | sample Kivu_220m_FD_113536 | JGI IMG/M metagenome (GOLD analysis project Ga0163210, IMG submission 113536) | Freshwater microbial communities from Lake Kivu, Western Province, Rwanda to study Microbial Dark Matter (Phase II) - Kivu_220m | ecosystem: Environmental > Aquatic > Freshwater > Lake ... | reverse complement strand
GCGCGCGCTAGCAGCGTTGCGTGCCCGGCGAGAAGGCTGGGGAAGTCCTCCTTGCCGCCGAAGGCGCCGCCGGTCACGCATTGGCGGACGATCACCTCCTCCGGGGCGCAGCCGAGCAGCTCAACCAGCGCCGGGTGGACGTAGTAGGGGCACTGCAGCGAGCCCTCGACCGTCACCCCGCGCTCGCTCGGATAGGCGATCATCCCCTGCGGCTCGAGGTAGGCCTGCTCCTGCGCCGGCGTCCGATACGTGCGCTCGAGCACGATCGGGGCGTCGCGCAGCGCACGCTCCACGTCGCCGCGGCGCAGGCGGTACTCGACGAGCGCGGGATGCGCCGCCGGATCGCGGCGCCAGGCGGCCTCCGCCGCATCCAGGGTCAGGACCGCGGGCTCGGGGTCGATCTCGACCCGCACTGCGGCCAGCGCCGCGCGCGCCGCCGCGGGGGAGGGCGCCGCAACCAGCGCCACCGGCTCCCCGGCGTAACGCACGCGCTCGGTCGCCAGAAACGGCATGTCGGAGATGACCGACGCGACGCGGTTGCGCTCCCCCAGATCGGCACCGGTGACGAAGAGGGCGCCGTCGCGGAGATAGGCGTCATCGCAGACGATGGCGCGGATGCGCCCGGCGGGCAGCGGAGAGCGCACGGTCCGGCCGAACCAGACGCCGTCCGGGAAGAGGTCGTCGACGTAGCGGGCGCGGCCCGTCGCCTTCTCGATCGCGTCCGGACGGGGTATGGAGCGACCGATCATGGCGCCCCTTCACTCGATAGCAGCGCGCCTCAGCGTTGGATCAGCAGCCGCTGGCCCGGGTAGATCCGCGCCGCGCTCCGCAGGCCGTTCCAGGCGAGCAGATCGCCCAGGCGCACGCCATAGCGCTGCGCGATCCGCCAGAGCGAATCGCCGCGCCGGACGATGTGCACCCGCTTCGCCGGGCTGGCGGGTGAGGTCTTTGCCTTGCGGGGTGACGCCGTGAGCCGTGCCTGATCCGTCCGGCCCCCGTCTCCCGCCGGCGCCGAGACCTTGATCCTCTGCCCCGGATAGATCAGCCGGCTCGAGCGGAGATGGTTCCAGCGCATCAGATGGGCGACGTCGGTGCCGTAGCGCTCGGCGATCCGCCCCAGTGTGTCGCCGCGTCGCACGCGATGGATCTTCGGCTCGACGACCGGCGTCGCGGTCGCGTCGACCGGGCTGCTCTCGAGGGCGGGCGCCGAGGGGTCCGCCAGCGATGGCACCGCGGTCAGGATCTCCTGGCGCGCCGCCTCCACCAGGTGCGCGGTAGAGGGGCCCCGCCCGAGATCGCACGACGCATTCTGCGGGCGCAGCGATCCGGAGACGCGCGCCAGCGGCGCGCCGGTCGCGTTGGCCCCCGCCGCCGACCGCGTCGGTGCCGGCTCGATCGGGCGCGGGGGCGCCTGGGCGACGGCCGGCGCCGCGTGCGGCACCGGGATCACCAGGGACTGCCCAACCGCGATGCGATTCACGCTCCGCAGGCGATTGGCGCGCTGAATCGCGGTGACCGAGACGCCGTACCGCGCCGCGATCCGGGAGAGCGTCTCGCCGCGGCGCACGCGATGGTGCACCGGCTCGCGCTCGCCCTGCGCCACCTCGGCCAGCGGTGCGTCGCTGACGAAGCGCCCGGGGATGGTGAGCGATTGCCCGACGTGGATCACGGTCGAGCGGCCCATGCGATTCGCGTCCTGGATCGCCCGCACGGTCGTGCCGTAGCGATGCGCGATCCGCGCCAGGGTCTCGCCGCGCCGCACCGCGTGCCGCTCGAAGACCAGCCGGTCCTCGGGCGGGATCTGCGTGATCTCGCGGGCCACGCGCTCGCCCATGCCGGCCGGGACACGGATCTCGTAGTCGCCACCCCGCGGTGGCGTCTGCAGCACGAGCAGCGCCGGGTTCAGGAGCTTCAGCTCCGCCAGCGTCGCGCCGCAGAGTCGCGCGACCACGCGCAGATCGGTCGGTGCGCTGACCGTGACCCGCTCGTAGATCAGCGGAGGATCGGTCAGCTCCGTCAGGCCATAGGCGCCCGGCGACTTCGCCAGGATCGTCGCCGCCAGGATGGCGGGCACGAATTCGCGCGTCTCCCGCATCAGGTGGCGCGTCTCGGCGAGGCGCCAGAAGTCCCGCGTGCCGGCGCGCTCGATGGCGCGCGTGACGTTGCCGGCGCCGGTGTTGTAGGCCGCCAGCGCCAGGTGCCAATCGCCGAAGGTGGCGTAGAGGTCGCGCAGGTAGCGCGCCGCCGCGCGCGTCTCCTTCTCCGGGTCGAGGCGTTCGTCGACGTAGGCATCGCAGCGCAGGCCGTAGAGCTGGGCCGTGCCGCGAATGAACTGCCAGAGGCCGATGGCGCGTGCCCGCGAGCGGGCGTTGTACTTGAAGGAGCTCTCGACGTGGGCCAGGAAGACGAGGTCCTGCGGGATCCCTTCCTCGTGGAAGATCTGCCGCGCCATGTCGAGGTAGCGCCCGGAGCGGACCAGCCCGCCTTCGAAGAGCTTGCGCGAGCGTCCCAGGAAGAAGTCGACGTAGCTCAAGACCCGGCGATTGACGACCACCGGGTAGTCGAACAGCTCCGACATCGAGGGCAGCCGCGCCTGTGTGGCGGCCGCCAGGCTGTCGGAAATATCGGGGATCTCGCCCTGATCGTCGCGGAGCATCGCCAGGGAGTCGGCCGGGACGGCCAGGCTGTCGATGAGCCAGTCGGAGTCGGCGGCCAGGGAGTCCGCCTCCTCGTTCAGGTCGCCGTCCGGCCCGTTTCCCGCCCAGGCGGCGAACCGCGTCCGGCCGTCCGGACCGGTCATCCAGCCGTTGTGGAGACTCCGGGTGCTGCTGCAGCCGGATAGGAACAAAAGGACGAAAAAGACTCCCAGCGCGATGCGCGCAGCACGTGCAGAATTCATGGCGACAAGATACCCAGGGTCACAGATTCACGCAACCAAGATCTTTATCGGCAACTCTTTGAGATACTTGAGGTTGGGATCTGCCTCCCGGGGGTCGGAAACGGTGCCCCCGGCCCCCGGGCCGGGGGCCTCCGGGAAGGCTCCGCGGGGCCCTTTTGACGCGGTTTTCCGGCTTCCGCGGCCCCCGCGCCGGCCGGCGCCGAGCGCTCCGGGTGGCGGATTTCGGCCGGCCCTCAATCCACCGAGACCGCCCGCGCCAGTTCCTCCAGCGTCGTCCGCCCCTCGAGCACGCGCTGCAGGCCCTGGGCGCGCAGGTTCGTGAGATGGCGCGCCTGCAGGTGCTCGCGAATCTGATCCAAGGTCGGGTTCTCGAGCAGCAGCTTCTGGAACTCGTGATCGACCGGCATCAGCTCGTAGATGCCGAGCCGCCCGCGATAGCCGGAGTCAAAGCAGGCGGCACAGCCCCGCCCGCGCTTCAGCTGCAGGCCGCTCGTGCCAGAGCGCCCCAGGGCCTCCAACTCGGCCGGCGTGGCGTAGTAGCTGATGTCGCAGTCCAGGCAGACCGTGCGCACCAGGCGTTGGGCGACGACGCCGATCAGGGAGGAGGCGAGGAGATACGCCTCCACGTCCATCTCGAGCAGCCGCGAGATCGAGGAGGGCGCATCGTTCGTGTGCATGGTGGAGAGGACCAGGTGGCCGGTGAGCGCCGCCTGGACCGCGATCTCGGCCGTCTCCGCGTCGCGGATCTCGCCGACCATGATGATGTCCGGGTCCTGCCGCAGCGAGTGCTTCAGGATCCGGGCGAAGGTGAGCCCGATGTCCTCGCGCACCTGGTTCTGCGAGATGATCTCGAACTGGTATTCGACCGGGTCCTCGATCGTCACGATGTTCTTCTCGATCGAGTTCAGCTCGCGCAGCCCGGCGTAGAGCGTGGTCGTCTTGCCGCTCCCGGTCGGCCCGGTCACCAGCACCAGCCCGTGCGGCCGGTGCAGCAGGCCGCGGAAGAGGTCGAGGGTCTCGGACGCGAAGCCCAGCTCGCTCAGGCCGCGCACGCCTGCCTCGCGGTCCAGCACGCGCAGCACGACCTTCTCGCCCAGCACACCCGGCAGGGAGGAGAAGCGCAGGTCGACGGTCCGCCCCTGCGCCAGCACCTGGATCCGTCCGTCCTGCGGCAGGCGGCGCTCGGCGATGTCCAGGTTCGCCAGGATCTTCAGCCGCGAGATGACCGGGGCGTGGAGATCGATCCGCTGGCGCATCACCTCGTAGAGGACGCCGTCGATGCGGAAGCGGACCCGCATGTACTTCTGCTCCGGCTCGAAGTGGATGTCGCTGGCGCGCTCCTTGATCGCCTTCAGCAGCACCTGGTTGACCAGATTGATGATCGGGCTTTCGCCCGCCATCTCGGCGATGTCCTCGAAACGCGCGCCGATCTCGGTCGAGACGACCTCGATCTCGCCGCCCTCCAGGTCGGGGACGAGATCCTGGATGGCCAGCTCCTGGTCGGCGTAGGAGTCCGCGATCATGGCGCGGATGTCCTCCGCCGGGCTCACCACGGGCAGGATCTGGCAACCGGTCAGCTTGCGCAGCGTGTCGATCACGTGCACCCGGTGGGGATCGCTCAGCGCCACCGCCAGCCGGTCGTGGATGCGGAAGAGGGGGATCGCCTCGTAGAGCTCCGCCTTCTCGCGCGGGACGCGATCGACCACGCGGGGGTCGACGAGTCCCTTGCGCAGGCGCACGAAGGGGAAGCCGGCCCGATCGGCGAGGGCGCGGGCGACCTCTTCCTCGGACACGACCTTCAGCCCGACCAGGATTTCGCCCAGACGCTGGCCCGTCTCCCGCTGGCGCCGCAACGCGTCCTCGAGCTGCTCCGGCGTGATCTGCCCGCGCTCGACGAGCATGTCCCCCAGCCGGGTGTGCTTGGCGGTGGCGGGCGGGATCACAGGAAGCTCCGCGCGGCGCTCGCCAGATCCGGGTGGATCGGGATGGTGGTGTCCAGACGTGTGATCGCGAGGATCTGAGCGCAGAGGGGGGCCGGCTGCGCCAGCTGCAGCGCGCCGCCCAGCGCGCGCAGCGACTCGGCCAGATCGGCGATGAACTCGAGCCCCCGGCTGTCACAGCAGGGCACGCGGCTCAGGTCGAGGACGAGCTGCGCGGCGCCGCCGGATCGCGCCTGGCGCACGGCCGCCTCGAGGTCCGGTAGGTTATCCTCGGTCAGTGGTCCGTCGGGCGCCAGGTAGGTGGCGGCGCCCAGACGCGTCGTCTTGACTTGCATGGTGTTCTCCCCCGGCTCAGGCCGCCGGACGCGCGGCGGTCGCGTCCCCGGGCTGGTCCAGCTGCCCGGTCCGCATCAGCTCCAGGAAGACGCGTGCGACCTCCGGGTCGAACTGCGATCCGGCGCCGGTCTCGATCTGCTCGCGGGCGTATTCCGTCGTGCGCGCCTCGCGGTAGGCACGGGTCGAGGTGATCGCGTCGTAGGCGTCCGCCACCGCGATGATGCGCGCCAGCCGCGGGATCGCCTCGCCGGCCAGGCCGTCGGGATAGCCGCGTCCGTCGTAGCGTTCGTGATGGTGCCGTATCGTGGGCAGGACGTTGCGCAGCTGGGGGATCGGTTCCAGGACCTTGCAGCCCCGCACCGGATGCGACTGGATCGTCCGATACTCGTCGTCGGTCAGACGGGCCGGCTTGTTCAGGATGCTCCGCTGGATCGCGATCTTGCCGACGTCGTGCAGCAGCGCGGCCCAGGAGAGAATCTGCAGCTCCTCGTGGGAGAGCCCCAGCGCTTCGCCGATCTTGACCGAGACGTGGAAGACCCGCTCCGAGTGACCGCGGGTGTACTCATCCTTGGCATCGATCGCCGCCACCAGGCCGCGCACCGTGCTGAAGAGCATCTCCCGCAGCTCCCGCAGCAGGTCCCGCGTCGTGGCGGTGTTGGAGAGCTCCTGCGCCAGGCACTCGAGCAGGCGCAGCTCCCCGGTCTCGAACGGCTCGTCCGTGACCGCGCGGAAGGCGCCGACGTAGCCGATCACCTGGTCGCGCGCCCGCACCGGCGCGACGACGTAGTCGATCGGTCCGTCGGGGGAAACGATCCGCCCCCCGAACCGGTTCGCGCCCCGCGGTCCGGCTTCGCGCAGCTGGCGGGAGAAGTCCGCATGCACGCCGTCCAGCGCCGAGCGCGAGCCGGTGAGCCAGCGCAGGTCCGGCGTCATCTCCAGCTCCGCCCCCGCCGCGGTGATTGAGCTGTCCGCCTGGCAGAAGACGAGCAGGCGGCGCTCCAGCAGCTCAGCGGTCTCGCTCAGCAGCTTCTCGGCGCTGGCCGGGAAGCTCTCGTCGGGCCGCAACACGCGGCCGAAGCGGTAGAGCAGGTTGATCTCGTCGTAGGCCTGCGCCAGGCGATCGGTCATCGCGTCGAGCACGCGCTCCTGGGCCAGCCGCGGGCCCAGCTCCGCCGCCAGCGAGGTGACCAGCGGCTGGAGTCGCGCCGCCTCGCCGTAGGCGACGAGCTCGCCCAGCACGCTCTCCTCGTTCCGGATCGGCGCGGTCACGGCGACGCGCTCGCTCGTGGCGCGCCCCGCGGTGGCGAAGACGACGCGTCCGTCGCGGTCGCGAATGGCGAGCGGCGCCTGTAGCGCCCGCGCCAGGTCCTGCAGCAGGGCGTGGCAGGATCCGGGCAGCGAGCGGATCAGCGGCTCGGCGTGGCTCTCGCTCATGCGACCTGTGCCTCCCCCGAGTCCGCGGCGCGGGCTTCGCTCTCCAGGCGCCGGGTGAGCAGCTGCACCAGCCGCCGCGGCGCGATCGGCTTCTCGACCAGTGTCACCCGCGGGTACTCCGCCAGCCAGGTGCGCTCCGCCAGCTCGGTGCGCGAGGTGGCGATGACGACACAGCTCGGGAAGTAGGGCCCCTGCGTCACCAGCTGCTGGCAGAGCTGGCGGCCGTCCATCCGAGGCATCTGGATGTCGCAGATCATCGCGTCGTAGCGCGCGGCGTGCAGCCGTTCCAGCGCCTGCTCGCCGTCGTGGGCGGCCTGGGCGCTGAACCCGGCCTTCTCGAAGACCCGCACCAGTACGCGGGCCACGCTGATGTCGTCATCGACGATCAGGACGCTCCGCTGCGCCATGCCTTGCCTCCTCCATCATCCCGCGGGCGTCGACTCACGCGGCCAGCTCGAGGCGGGCGCCCACCTCGCGCGTCGGCAGGCGCAGGCTGAAGCAGCTGCCCCGACCGAGCTGGCTCTCTACGCTCACCTGCCCATCGTGGAGTTCGGTGATCTCCTTGACCAGCGCCAGCCCCAAACCGGAACCGGTCTGGCGCTGCACCTCCGGCTGATCGGCGCGCGCGAAGCGCTCGAAGATGCGGCTGCGCGCCTCTTCGGGAATGCCGATACCGGTGTCCTCGACCTCGATCGCCAGGTCCTTGTCGTTCGCCGTCGCCCGCACCGTGATACGGCCACCGACGGGCGTGTACTTGATCGCGTTCGTGATCAGATTCGTGATCGCCACGCCGAGCAGGTCCTTGTCGCCGTAGAGCGGCGGCAGGTTCTCCGGCAGCTCGAGGGTGAGGATCTGCTGCCGCGCCTCCGCCTGGGAGCGCACCGCCTCGGCGCGATCGCGGATGAGCGCCTCCGCCTTGACGAAGCCGAACTCGGCCGACAGGTTGCCGAGCTGAATGCGCGAGAGCTGCAGCAGGTTCGAGATCAGCTGCCCCATGCGCAGCGCTTCAGCGTTCAGGGTGTTCAGGAACTCGTGGCGCTCCGCGACGTCCAGCAGGTTCTCGTCGGAGAGCGCCTCCACGTAGGCGACGATCGTGTTGAGGGGCGCCTTCAGCTCGTGGGTGATCTGCGCCAGGAACTCCGCCTGCGCGCGCTGGGCCGCCTGCTGGGCGGTAACGTCGCGCAGCAGGAAGAGCATGCCGAGAGCGCGCGCGCCCGGGCCGCTCAGCGGGACGCGGCTGATCTGGATCTGGCGCTGACCCTCGGCCAGCGGCAGCAGCGCCTGGCCGGTCCGGCGCGCCGCGTGCAGGGGGGCGAGCGCCTCCGGCGGAACCGCGAGCGACTCCTCCGGGCCCGCTTCCGCGCGGGGGATCTGCAGCAGGTTGGCGGCGGCGCGGTTGATCAGGACCGGCTGCTCGAGCGGATCGGTCATCACCAGGCCGTCGGGAAGCTGGTCCAGGATGAGCGCCATGCGGCGCTTGCCGTAGTCGAGCACGCGGTTCTCGATCGTCAGGTTCTGCTTTGCCTGACTGAGCGCCTGGATCGACGAGACGGTCTCGTCCATCACGCGCTCGGGCGCGATCCCGGGCCGGCTCGGGTCGTCCCCTTCGGCGGTCTCCTGGCGCTCCAGGGCGCGCGTCAGCCGCTCCAGGAACTGCGAGGTCGGTCGCACGGCCCAGCGGATCGTCGCCTGGAACAGCCCGACGAAGGCGAGGAGCATCAGGCCCGCGGGCAGGAAGAAACGCATCTGGTCGCGACCGAAGGGTGTCCCCGGCCGGATCGGCATCAACAGGGCGACCGTGCCGGCGCGGCCCTGGGCGCTGACCAGGGGATGCAGGACGACCTGGCCCTTCAGGGAGCCGAAGAGCATCGGCGCCAGGCCGGGCCAGGGGGCGGCGTCCGCGGTCCCGTCTTCGATCGACGGGTCCGGCAAGTCGACCCTCAGCCCGGTGCGCGACACATCGGTGTGCGCCACCACCGCGCCGTCGGCGTCGATCACCGCAGCGGCGGTCAGGTCGGCGTCGCGCGCGGCGCACTCCAGGATGCGCTGGAAGCGCGCGGAGTTCTCGAAGTCGACCTGCGGTCCCACCGCCTGCGCCACCAGCTCGGCCATGGCGCGGCCCCGCGCCGCGCGCTCGGTGGCGGCGTCGCGCGAGTCTCCGCGCTGCAGCAGCCAGCTGGTCCCGAGCGCCAGCAGCAGCAACACCGCCAGCACCAGGATCGCCGATCGCAGCGGGAAGCCCGCCATGCTGGGCGTGCTGCCGCGCCCCGCCGGAGACGCCAGTAGGGTCCGGAGCCCACCGCTCTTGCTCATGATTCACCCCCGCCCATACCTCGGGTATGGTCCTGGCTGTCTTATCGAGCGGACGAGGGCGGTGCCGCCTGGCGGAATCCGGCGATGGCTCCGCGCGGCCATCCGGGCGCAGCCGGGCGCGGGGCACGCCTCGGCGGCCGGTGGGTGTGGGGGCCGCGGCGCCGGGCGGCCCGGCGTGCGGATTGCCGCGCGCCGGGGAGCAGACTGCACGAGGAGCGTGCAGCCTGCACGGGGGCCGGGGAGCTACCGCTGGGGAAGCAACCGCCACACCGCTTCCGCGACCGATCCCGGCAGGTCGAGGAAGGCGCCATACTCCGGTTCGCAGAACAGCGTGTCGTTCCCCGCGCTGGCCGAGGTGTAGCCATCCGGCGCGCCGCCTTCATCGACGAAGAGCGAGAAGCTGGTGCCGCCGTGGTAGTCGTTGCCGCCGGCGCGCGCGGGACCCGGTGCGTAGTCGTAGCGATCGCGGCCGCCGCGGTCGAGGAAGAAGCAGAAGCTGTTGTGCGCCGAGGCGCCCAGCGAGAAGCCGCCGCCGCCATCGTAGGTGTCGTCGCCCGCCGCGTCGACGAAGAGTGTCACGCACTCGTCCCAGGCGAGGCCCTGCGCCACCGCCTGGCGCGTCGTGTAGCGATCGTGGCCGCCGTCCTCGAGGAAGACGCCGATCGCCTGGTGCGCGCTGAAGCCCTGGTTGTAGCGCGAGCCGATGTAGCGGTCGGCCTCGGGACCTTCGGCCTCCAGGATGCCAATCGCGTAGTAGTAGCCGCCGCCCTGCGAGAAGTTGCCGGCTTCCATGCGATCGCTCCCGCCGCCGTCGAGCAGCAGCCCCACGCCACCCGAGGCGACGGTGCGGAAGCCCGTGCCGCAGCCCTGCGACCAGGCGTCGAAGATCCCGGCGTCGCCGTAGTTCGTCGGGTAGATCCCCTTCGCGTAGTACGCGTCGTCCCCCGCGCGGTCGAGCAGCGCGCCGATCGCGTGGGGGAGGCCGACGCCCTGCACGTGAAGGTCTCCCTCGTAGCGATCGTTCCCGGCGCCGTCGCGGAGCAGGCCCACGCCGAAGAGGCCCACCGCCTGGCAGAAGCTGCGGCCGCGGTAGGTGTCGTCGCCGGCGAGGTCCTCCAGCCACCCGATGCCGAAGTAGCCCGTCCCCTGGCACCACTGCAGGCCGACGTACTCGTCGTCGCCGGCCAGGTCGAGGAGGCCGCCCAGCCCGAAGCAGCCCGCGCCCTGGCAGCTCGGCAGCGTCGACTCGTACGCGTCGTCACCCGCGAGGTCGATCGCCACCGCGAGCGGCAGGCCGGCGCCGTGACTGCCGCCGTTGTTGCCGGTGTAGAAGTCGTCGCCGCCCACGTCGAGGATGAACGCCGCGTCGAGATCGCGGTACCAGTGG
>Ga0163210_1001454_pt1 | contig 10318 bp, 8 predicted proteins | sample Kivu_220m_FD_113536 | JGI IMG/M metagenome (GOLD analysis project Ga0163210, IMG submission 113536) | Freshwater microbial communities from Lake Kivu, Western Province, Rwanda to study Microbial Dark Matter (Phase II) - Kivu_220m | ecosystem: Environmental > Aquatic > Freshwater > Lake ... | reverse complement strand
CTGCAACCTCGTCACCGATATAACGGACCTTTTCAATCGCCAGGGCATATTCATCTTTGGCCATGGGGACAATCCCGTATTTTTTTCTCGGGATATCCCTCCCGCTGATCGCATCCTTCACACCAGGGACCTTTAATGCTTCAGTAAGATCCACCCGGAGGATCCTTGCATGGGCATAAGGGCTTCGGAGGATCTTCCCGAAGAGCATCCCAGGCAATGAAAGATCGTCTGTATATTGTGCCTTGCCGGTTGCCTTCTCCCAGGCGTCGAGCATGGGTTCTCTCTTCCCAACGACATTGAGTTTACTCATGAATTCACCTCTTCCAATTTCGGATTTCAGATTGCGGATTTCAGAATGATATTCAACTAAAAACTATGTAGGGCAAGGCTTTAGCCGTGCATTTTGCAGGCCTGAAGGCCTGCCCTACAAATAAGATTCCTTTATTGTTTTTCCACCACCGACAAAATCGCCTCCATAATCTTCACATAACCTGTGCAACGGCAGAGGTTTCCGGAGATGGCCTTTTTTACTTCTTCTTCCGAAGGATGAGCCCGCTCATCGAGAAAAGCCTTTGCAGTCATGATCATCCCGGGGGTGCAGAATCCGCACTGAATGGCACCCTTTTCAACAAAGGATTTCTGAAGGGGATGAAGTTTTCCATCTTGGGCAAGGCCTTCAATGGTCGTGATCTTTCGTCCCTGAACAGTGGCGGCCAGGGTGAGGCAGGAGAGCCAGGGCTTTCCATCGATCAGGACGGTACAGGCTCCGCAGGTTCCCAGGTCGCAACCCCTTTTCGTTCCGGTCAACCCGAGATCCTCCCTCAATACCTCGAGAAGCGTCTTATTGGGTTCTGTGAGAACCTCAAAATCTTCACCATTCACATTGAGTTTTAAAACCCTTTTCATGTTTGCCACCTCTATTATTTAAATCCCAAATTCCAATACCCAAATTCCAAATAAATCCCAAACTCCAATGACCAAATAACCCGACTTTAAATTGTTTAGAATTTTGGATTTTGGCTATTGGATATTGTTTGGGATTTGGGATTTGGTGCTTGGAATTTCTCCAAGGCTTGCCTCAAGAGAATTCCTGCCATTTTTCTTTTGTAAGCAGGGGAGTGAATGGAGGTTCGCATGGGAGAGATCTCCTTTACCGCCTGTCCGGAAACCTGATCCATTACTGGATCATCAAGAGAGGCCCCGGTCAGCAGCTTCTCAGCCCCGGAGGCCTGGACCGGACCGCAGCCCACTCCGCTGAATATGATCTTGGAACGGCTGACCTTGCCCTCTTTGTCCTTCTCAATGTGAAGAGCCAAGGAGACAATGGGAAATTCGAGCGAATTCCTTAATCTCCATTTGAGATAGAGGGTCTTTCCGGATGGGGCAGGGATGAAAATCTCCTTCAGGATCTCTCCCTTTCTCAAAGAGAGGGGTTTATTTCCCCTCTGTGTATAGAGCCTCTTCAGCGGAAAGATCCGATCTCCGTTCGGACCCATCACCTTCACCTTTGCATCCATGGCAATGAGGACAGGAGCCAGGTCCCCGCAATAGGTTGAGTAACATTCCCCGTGCTTTGCTCCCCCTGAGGAACGGCCAGGGACCACATGGCAGATTTCTCCCCCCGCCTTAAGGCAGAGGGGCCTGGCCCCTCTCCAGAAAGAGGATTGATTGAAGAACCGGCAACGGTTTCCCTGACAGAGGTTTCCGCCGATCGTGCCCATCACCTGAAGGGCATAGGCCGCCACCTCTCCGGCTGCCCGGGCCAGAGCAGGATAATTTTTGGAAACAACAGAGGAAGAGACAAGATCGTGAAGCGTGGTGAGGGCTCCGATCCTGAGGCCTTCTTTTTCATCCGTCAGGTAGGAGAGCTTCGGAATTGACCTGAGGTTGATGACCTGTCTCGGCTTGATCACTCCGTATTTCATATTGGGCAGAAGGTCTGTTCCTCCTGCGAGAAGAAAGGTCCCTGCCGGATCAGCCGAAAGAGACTTCACCGCCTCCTTCACGGATTTTGGTTCGAGATATTCGAATTTGGAAAGGCGCATCTTTTTCTCCTCTTAAAAAGAGTATCGCCCAAAACAGAGAGGGAGAGGGTATTATTTTGAAAGATTCGGTAAAAAAAGTGCAATCTTTGGGAAAAGTATCAATATGCCCGCGTTGATTAATATGGCCACCAAAAAGGGAAATATCCCTTTAAAGATGGTCTCAAGAGGAATTTCAGGAGCAATCCCTTTAATCACATAGACATTGACTCCAACAGGCGGGGTGATCACTCCCATTTCGCTGACCAGGACGATGATCACGCCAAACCAGATCGGATCAAATCCGAGGCGGATGACAACCGGAAAGATCACCGGAACCGTAAGGACGACCAAAGCCATGGCATCCATAAAACAGCCGCCTATGAGATAGATAAAGATGATGATTCCCATGATCCCCATCGGATGGACAGGAAGGCCTCCGATCCAATCCGCAAGGATAAAAGGGATGGTTGAGACAGCCATGAAATGGCCGAAGAGGGTGGCCCCGGCAATGACGCAGATCACCATGCAGGAGGTTCTTAGCCCATCCCTCGTGTTTTCAATAAATGACCGCCAGCTCAACTGTCGCCTCAAAAAGCCAATCGCCAGGGCACCGGCGGCTCCAATCCCTCCTGCCTGGGTAGGGGTGAACCAGCCGAGGAAAAGCCCACCGATCACCAGACAGAATAAGAGCAAGGCCTCACCAATTCCAATAAAGGCTCTGGTCTTCTCTTTGAAGTTGGTTGAAGGTCCTGCAGGCGCATGGTCAGGGTGACGCCAGCAGATCAGGCCGACAGTGATAATGAATAAAAAGGTGAGGATGATCCCCGGGATGATACCGGCCACAAAGAGTTTCCCGATGGACTGTTCGGTGATGATTCCGTAGACCAGAAAGATCGTGCTCGGAGGAATGAGGATGCCAAGTGTTCCCGCACTGGCAAGGCAGCCCGTGGCCAGGGTGTCATCGTATTTATATCTTTTCATCTCCGGAAGTGCCATCTTACCGATGGTGGCGGCTGTGGCAGAGGTGGAGCCGCAGATGGCGGCAAAAAAGCCGCAGGCCACCACCGTGGCCATGGTCAACCCTCCCCGGAGGCTTCCCAGAATGGTATGGGCCGCATCATAGAGCCTCTTGCCGATCCCTGAGGCAAAGGCAAAAGAACCCATGAGGATGAACATGGGAATGGCGCTTAAAGGGAAGTTGGAAAACTGTTCAAAGATATCCCTGGAGAGAAGTTTGAGGCCTGCCTTGAAAGAAGAGAGGTAGGAGAAGCCGAGAAAGCCGATAAAGGCCATGGCAAAGGCGACCGGCATCCGGATGAGAAAAAGGAGGATGAGCAGGATGATTCCAATGATACCGACATTAACCGGGTCCATTTTTGAAGACCTCAGAAAAGGATTTCAAGACCTCAATGAGAAAGGCCAGGCAGACCGGAACGCAACAGAAAGCGATGAAATAGGCAAAAGGATAGAAAGGAATGCGTGAGGTCGATCCGATCTCTCCTGCCCTTTGAAGGGATTGGCCATAAAGGTAGCTCTGCCAGATGAGCAGGGCAAAGATGAAAAACCCCAGGAAGGAGCTGAAACTGTTGATCGTTTCGCGGATTCGCTTCGGAAGCCTCATAATGATAAATTCCACCCGGATGTGCCGGCCAAGAAGAAGGGTAAAGGCAATGGCAGGGGCAATGGCAACGACCTGGGAAAAACCAATGGCCTCCGTAGCACCCGGGAGGGGCCAGAGAAGAAGCTTTGCTCCAATGACATCGATGAAGTTGGTCAGAAACATCAAGATGATTCCGATCACCCCAACCCATTCAAGGTAGCGGCTTGATGTCCTTGTCCATTGATCGAGTTGAGTGATCCACTTCTCAAACGCCATCTTCCTCTCCGATGAAATTTCTCATGAACATTCCTCCCCCTTTAAGTTTCCTCAAGGGGGAGGAATGACTTAAGGATTTCACACTTACGGGAAAGTCGGCTGAATGCCCCGCCTTGTGGGCGGGGATGAGGGCCGACAATATTAATGAAACTACCTTAACCCGAAAGCCCCGCCCTGTGGGCGGTGAGCTTTACTTCAGCCGGACTTCTGATGGACCGGTAGAGGATTTGATCCCCAGCTCTTTTTGCTTCTTCGTCCAGTATTCCGTTCGCATCCGGGCATAATTGATCAACTCTCTGGTCTCTTTTTCCTGATACCCTGATGCAACCATCTTTTTAACGTATCTATCTAAGACCGGTTCAACTGCCTTCTTCCATTTTGCGATCTCATCACGTGGGAGTTCAATGAACTTTAATCCTTTCTGAATACCTAACTGCTTTCCATCAATATCGATTTCATTCCACGTGGTGGCCAGTTTTTCTTCGAAGGGATATTCATTGAAGACCTTCTGAAGGGCAGGGGAGAGCTTGTTCCAGGTATCCTTATTCATCACCAGGTAGAAGGTATAGACCTGACCGATCGGCCAGCACTCTGTCGCATATTTGGTGACCTCAGCCAGCCTGAAGGCCCGGAGGGTCTCCATGGGGATCATCAATCCATCGATCACCCTCTTCTGAACCGCCTCATAGGATTCCGGCATGGGAATGGACCTCGGCGTCCCGCCCAATGCGCTCACCACCTCAGCAATCAGGCCAAGGCCTCTCAGCGTCATCCCCTTCAAATCATCCATTTTATAAACCGGTTTGGTTGCAGAGAGGACCACATTGACAGGGCTGGTATGCATGGAAAGCATATGAACCTTGTCCCATTCCTTTGGCTTGAACTGTCTGTAAAAGTCGTTGGCGACATGGTTTGCAACCCAGGCATTCGGAAATCCCAGCGGAAGGTCGAGCGCCTCGGTCATCCGAAAACGTCCGAATGTATAACCGATATTCGAAAAGCCTATGTCTGCGATTCCCTCCACGACTCCGTCATAGATCTTCGGGGCGGTCAGCAGGGTTCCTGCGGGGAAATAGCGGATCTTCAGTTCTCCTTTAGAGCGGGCCTCAAGGTCCTTGATGAATTCTTCACCGATCTTGGATTGCCTCGCCGGGATTGGGAAATAATTTGCAAATTTCAGCTCCACCGCTCCGAAAACGATTGAAGGCACCAGTGCAGTGATTAAGATCAAACTGATAAAGATTCCTCTTTTTTTCATGTCACCTCCACCTCCTGTTAAAAATTTTAATCTCCTGTTTTAAAACTTCCCTCTATTTAAAAATTCCCTTCTAAAAAACCCCACCTCCCTTCTCCCCCGATCTTTTACAGAGTAAATTGTTATAAACTCATCACTTAACTTTTAATCCTGCCTTCCTTGATTAATATTCCTTTAATCTCTTCCCTCAATCTCTTTTTATCCACTTTGCCGACATTCGTCAAGGGAATTTCATCGATGATCTCAATCCGCTCGGGGAGGTAGAGGACAGAGGTCTTCTTCTCCTTCAGGAATGTGATGATCTCTTCAAAGGAAACGGTCTCCCCCTTCTTCGGTTTGATAAAGGCGCAGACCCGTTCCCCAAGGATGGGATCCGGCATTCCCACCACAGCGACCTGGACCACTTTCGGATGAAGGCTGATCAGTTCTTCCACTTCTTTCGCACTGATATTTTCTCCTCCCCGGATGATGATGTCTTTTTTCCTGCCCGTAATGATCATCCGGCCTTCAGGATCGAACCTGGCGATATCTCCGGTGCGGAAGAATCCATCAGGCGTAAAGGCCTCCCTGTTTTCAGCCTCAGCCTTGTAATATCCCCTGAAGATACATGGACCCCTGACCACCAGTTCTCCTTCCTTGTCCGGAGGCAGGTCTCTTCCGTTCGAATCGATCACTTTGAACTCATCATAAGGGCAGATGGGCCACCCCACCGTATGGAAGATCACTTCATCCGGGTCATCATATCGGGTCTGGGTACAGGGGCCTTCAGACATACCGAAGACATTATAGAACTTGCATTTCAATTTATCGTAAACCTTCTTAATCAACTCGGGTGGCATATAAGAGCCACCGGTTGCTATCACCTGTAATGAGGAGACATCATATCGATCCAATTCCGGGAGGTCAATCATCTGTTGAACCTGGGCCACGGCGAGGATCATCGTGGTGACCTTCTCTTTTTCAATTGCCTCCAGAATATCCTTCGGCCGGGTGGATGAGATCATCACCACCTTTCCCCCTGTGAGGAAGGTGGGATTCATGGAGACTTCGATTGCCATATTGTGAGTGATCGGTGTGGCAATGAGGGTGATATCCCTGGGGCCTCTTTCCCATACCTTTGCCCGGTAATCGAAATTGCAGAAAAAATCATTATGGGTGCGAGGGACCAGTTTGGGGAGCCCGGTGGAACCTCCGGTGGGCATCAGATGGCAGATCTCCTCCGGGTCAGGTTGAAAGGATTGGAAATAATCTTCTGGATATTGATTCAGATCGACCTGTTTGAGGAGGCCATGAAAGGAATGCGTCCTTTCGATCAGAGGCTCTTCCTTTTCTCCTGAGTCGATGACCAGAATGTGTTTCGGGGAGAAGGGCTGGTTTTGAATACCTTTGATCATCGGGAGATAGTCAATCTTTTCGAATCTCCGGGGGACCACCCATGCCCTGGCTTCTGTGATCTGGCAGAAGTGTTCCATCTCCCTCTGAGAAAACCTTGGGATGCACATCACGGGGATGGCCCCGATCCTGTGAAGGCCGTAATAGGCAAAAACAAACTCTGCCCAGTTGGGGATCTGGAGAAGGACACGATCCAGTTTCTGGATGCCCAATTGAAGAAATGCGATGGCGGCCCGGTTCACCTTTTCCCGGACTTCCCGGTAGGTGAGCCGGACCTCTCCGGACACCAGCGCCTCCTTGTAGAAATAGAGATCGCAGCTCCGATCAAGCATCTCACCGAGGGTGATTCCCATCCACCACCGGTTCTGATAGTAACGCTCTACGAACTCTTCGGGAAAGGGGGTTGCACCCTTTAACGTCATGAAACCCTCTTTTCAATAAATTGAATCGCCCGCTTCTGACAGACCCCGATACATTTCGGATCTCCTTCGCAGAGATCGCAGACGATCACGCTTTGGTCGACCTCGAAGACAGAGGAGTATGGACATTTTGAAGTGCAAAGGCCACAGGAGTCGCATTTCTCTTTCAGTATCCTGACGCCTCCTGTCTTCTCTTCCCACAGGAAGGCCTCGTTCGGACAAACCTCTGAGGGGGGGCAGGCGGAACATTGAAGACAGACATTGACCTGAAAGCGATTTTCAGCAAGGGGATGGATTCGAATTCTCGAAAGGGTTAAATCCATCTTTTCTTCGTGGGAGAGGGCACAGACCGCTTCGCAGAGCCGGCAACCCGTACACTTTTCGTTTTCTAACCTGAGCCCTCTATCACCCATTGAAAGACCTTCTTCCTTGATTACAATGAACGCCGCAACCCCAATTTTTCCAGGGATTCGGATTTAGGGATCCCGTTTCTGTCCCATCCGTGAAGATCATAATATCGGTCGAGCAGTTTCTCAAAGGGCTCCTGCTCGATTTTTGTTCCGGCCTTAGGGCCATGAGTCCAGGGCCTGAAGAATTTTTCAGGGATCGTATCATCCCCGCGTGTGATCCCTTCCCGCACCAGAAACATCCTTTCCGTGGTATAAATCCGTTCCCCGATCTTCAGGATCTCTTCAAGGGAAAGCCTCATTCCTGTCACCGCCTCAATCGAATCGATAAACTCTTCAAAGCCAAGGAGCCCCACACTCAACCATTTGGTCATAAATTTGCAGACACCTAAGGCATCGGCAATGGAGCAGATGCATTCGGTCCAGTAGCAAGCCCATTCCTTTCCCTCATAGACATCAGGGGCCTGAGGAATGGGTTTTCCCGTCAGCCTTTTCGTCGCCTGGTCAGGCAGAGAGAATTCTTCAAGGGTATAGCGGCTTCTCAGATGACAGGCCCCCCGGGTGGCTGTGGCCAGTCCAAGGGCCTGAGCCCGATGTCCTCTCACATCATCGCATTCAATGGAAAGGCCCTTGACATGGTCCATATACCGCTCACTATTTTTTCCGATCGTCCGGGCGGCTTCCCTCCATCCCTGAGCCAGTAACTTTCCAATCCCCCTGTTTTCGATGACCTGCTGGATCAAACCAATAATGGCCTCAGGACTTCCCCATCCGAGGGAGAGACCACCTGTCTCTTTCTCCGTAATGATCCCCTTTTCATAAAGTTCCATGAGCCAGGCAGTATAGGAGGTCATGGAACCCACATCCAGCCCATATTTGGCGCAGAGGTTCCAGGCTTCAAGGATCGTCTTCCAGTCTGAGCAGCCACATTGAGAACCCCATCCCCCGCAGCCATAGTATTCCGGTCCTTCGCATTGCATCCCCTGATAGATTCCACCGGGGACTCTGAACATGTGTTTGCATGCCGCAGGACATCCAAAGCAGGACGCCTTACGGGTTTCATATCGCTCGATGAAGACCTCCGCATCCAGCTCCTCTCCCCCGTATTCCATCATATTGAATTGGTGATTGAGGCCACCTTCATAGCCCTGGGTTCGGGTATTATTGAGCCTGATCATGGTCCCGTAGATGGACGAGGCGAGAAATCCCTTGGTCTGGGTGACCTGCTCGTACTGTTGATGAAAGGTCCGAAGGAGTTTGGCAGGGTCCTTGACGGGGATGGAGGATTTTCCCCGCGCCGCAATGGCCCAGAGGTTTTTAGAACCCATGACCGCTCCCATCCCCGTTCTGCCAGCCGCATGGGAGAGACCATGAATGATGCAGGCAAAGCGGACAAGGTTTCTTCCCGCCGGGCCCAGACAGGCGACCTCAATCCTCGGGTCATTGTGGTCCTGGCGTATCTTCTCCTGAACCTGAAGGGTATCGAGTTGAGAGAAAGCGGTGGCCTCACGAATTTCAATGACCCCATCATGAATCCACAGGTAGACCGGTCTCTTGGCCTTTCCCCGGATAATGAGGTGATCAAATCCGGCGTAACGAAGTTCCGCACCGAAAAAACCTCCCATTGCAGAATCACCCAGGAGGCCGGTCTCCGGAGACTTGGCTGAAAAACTGGTCCTTGAGTTGGCAATTCCTATGACTCCGGTGAGAAGGCCTGCACCCACGATGAAAACATTCTCAGGGCCTAAAGGGTCGGTTTCTTCCTTAACCATCTGATAGAGAAGGTGAGTGTTGATTCCCCGCCCTCCTAAAAATAACCTTCTCATCTCTGAGGGAAGTTCTTCGGTCTTAATGGTTTCAGAGGTCAGGTCGATAGAGGCCATCCGGTTCATTCTCAGGGAATCCTCCTTGATTTTAGCTGATACTCTTTCCAGGAGACAGGGGCGATGATCATAGCGGAGCGGGAATCGAGCCATTTGATCCTCCACTCCTGATGGCACTCCGGACATTGAGCCATTCGCTCAAGCGGGGGAATCTGAAATCTCGCACTGCAGGCCTTGCATCGAATTTGAATCTCGTTTTTATCCATTCCCGCAGGTCATCCTCAAATTTTAGGAAGGAGGTATTCAGAACAGGGCAATTTCTTTTCTCAAAGTATCATTGAAATTTTCCACCAATGGAATAAACCGGAGATGAGGGGCCGGCACTATTTTATCGCAGATTTTACGATATCATTAGGGCTGAACCCGTTGCCCTGGACCTTTTTTGCAATGGCGGCATCCACACCGAAGAGTTCCTGGACCCTGATGACCCCTTTCAACTGGCCGGTTGTCCACCCCAGGGAAAGTCTGGTGGCAGGATGAATGATCTCTTTTCCGGGTTCATAAATCTCGAGATGATCTCCGGCCCGGAGCCCTGAAAGTCTGCCTGCATTGATGTAGAGGGTCTCCCCTTCAATCTTTGCGATGGTGGTGGTCCAGTCCAGATAGTCGAGCTGGCGAAGGAATCCCTCCAGTACATCCTCCAGACCGAAATCAATGGCTTTAAGCACTGCCTTGCTGCGGCTATACTCACCAGATTCCTTTGTTCCGAAGATGGGGCTTCGCCCGATAAAGGTCTTCAGGAGATTTCCGGTGGAGGCATCGAGGAGCCGGACTTCCACCTTGGCGGTTGCAAAGGAGACTTCCTCTTCAGAGGTCTCCGATGCCTTGGAAGAGAGGATGCTCACATCCGTGACAGAGCCATAGACAAAGGCCTGAATTCCCAGGGAATGGTGAGCCCGCTTCATGGTTTCCGGGTCTGTCAGGCTTTCAAATTTAAATCCTTCCCGGCTCAACATCTCGGTGGCAACGGTTCGATCCAGGATGACCGCTCTTTGGGTGGCTTCAACTTTATCGGAGAATCTTTTGGCTACTGCTTCTCCGATTTTTTCATCTTTATAAGTG
>Ga0163210_1001451_pt1 | contig 10325 bp, 12 predicted proteins | sample Kivu_220m_FD_113536 | JGI IMG/M metagenome (GOLD analysis project Ga0163210, IMG submission 113536) | Freshwater microbial communities from Lake Kivu, Western Province, Rwanda to study Microbial Dark Matter (Phase II) - Kivu_220m | ecosystem: Environmental > Aquatic > Freshwater > Lake ... | reverse complement strand
CTTCTACTTTAATTTAACCGTCTAAAGAATACCATCTTTATGGGTTTTTGTCAAGGGCTTTTTTAGCCTGCAATCTCTGTAATGTAAACTCTCAATTTTCGTCGCTCTTTTAAATCTCAATTTTCGTTGCCAAAACAGTGTATGCTCACCTTATCAAGAAAGGAGGTGAGCAGATGAAGAAACCTATAGAGCAACGCCAAGTTGTTATTGTTGCTTTGCCTAGAGGTGAGATTGACAAGCAAAAAGCAGCTGAGATTTTGGGTGGTACTCCAAGAACGATTGAAAACTACCAGAGACTATTTAAGGAGAAAGGGAAAGAGGGATTAGTAGACCACCGCCATAGCAATTTTTCCAAGCTTACAACTCAAGACCGGCAGGAGATAATTACTCTTAAGCGAAAAGATAGCTGGCGATCAGCCCGAAACATCCGCGATTACCTTGGTTTACCGGTAACGGAAGTACCTGTCTGGAAAATTTTATCTCAAGCAGGTTTAACCAGACAAAATCTCAAGCGGGTTAAGCCCATCCAGAGGTTTGAAGCTAAATATGCCAATGAGCTTTGGCAAACAGATATCATGGGTAAGATTGACTTTCCCAAGATAGGCCCTCTCTATTTGATTGCTACCCTAGATGATCATAGCCGTTTCTGTTTATCTGGAAGATGGTTTAGAAGACAAGGGAAGATGAATGTCTTCCAGATCTGGTATGAAGCTTTATCAAGGTGGGGTATTCCTGACCAGATACTTCAAGATGAAGGTAGCCAATACAAGGCAAAAGTCAGATTTGGTCAAGCAGACTATCAGTGGTATGCGGAGAGGTTAGGGCTCAAACTTATCTGGGCTTACAAAGCTCAAACCAAGGGTAAGATTGAGAGATTCTGGAAGTTTGTCCAATCAGACTTTGTCCCTGAAGTCTGGCAAGCTAAAACTATTCAAGAGGTCAATGGTGCTTTTAAGGTCTGGTTAGCTCAATACAACTATGTTTTCAAGAGCCGTTACTTTGGTGGGATAACCAGAGCTTCCCGATACCAACCATCTCAAAGAAAGTTGAGTAAGGTGGAACTCCAAACTCTCTTGGTAGTTGAGGAAAGAAGAAAGGTTACCAGAGAGTCAACTATCTCTTTGTATGGCCATCACTATTATGTCCCACCTGGATATATTGACTGCCGGATCTGGGTCAAAATCATTGGCAACAAGCTCTACTTTGAGGCTAACGATGAGGTGTTCTACAAAACAAAATTAAGGTTTTCTTAAGGTTTTCCCTGAAAACAAAGAGGGTTAAACCTTAAGACCGATAGTCAATAGTCCTTAATCATCTGTTTTGATATTCTTGTGGTAATCACTACGAAAATTGAGAGTTAAGATTTTGCGAAAATTGAGAGTTTACATTACACAGCGCCCAATCCGTGTAAATCCGCTTGCAACGCCAAAAAGACTCCAAAGGTCCCGATTAGTCTCGTGGCGTCGCTTATCCGTATTAATCCTTGCCTTACGGAAGTACTTAAGATATAATAAAAACCATGAAGAAAGATATTCATCCTAAATATTATCCTAACGCCAAAGTCACTTGTGCCTGTAGGAATAGTTTTACCGTCGGTTCAACCAAACCGGAAATTCAAGTAGAGGTTTGTTATGCCTGCCACCCGTTTTTTACCGGCCAATCCAAATATATTGATACTTTAGGTCGGGTGGAAAAATTCCAAGCCAAGGTCAAGGCGGCTAAACCTGGGAAAATCGTTAAAAAGAAGGAAAAAAAGAGATTAAAGAAACTGGAAATGGAGAAAAAGGAAAGGGCAAGACCAAAGAGTTTGAGAGAAATGCTGAAGAAACAGATGAAAGCAGATAAAAAGCAGATTTAAGCAGATATCCGCTTAAATCCGTTTCCCATCTGCTTAAATCAATGAGCGTAGCGATCATAGAAATCCGTCCTGGTCCTGGAGGTGAGGAAGCCAAAATTTGGGTTTCAGACTTGCGGCGGATGTATACCAGGTTTGCCGCCAGAAAAAGCTGGAAAGTTACTCCTTTAAGCGAGTCAACCCTAAAAATACAAGGAGAAGGGAGTTTTGAAACTTTGAAAAATGAAAATGGCGTCCACCGTGTCCAAAGAATTCCGGTAACCGAAAGAAGGGGTCGGATTCACACCTCGACTGCTTCAATTGCTGTTCTCCCTGAAGTGTTGGAAACCGAAGTCAAGATCAACCCCAATGACTTGGAATGGCAGTTTTTTAGGGCCTCTACTCAAGGCGGCCAAAATGTCCAAAAGGTCTCTTCCGCGGTTAGGCTTCACCATAAACCCAGCGGAATAACCGTCACCTGCCAGGAAGAACGGACTCAAGAAGCCAACCGCAAAAACGCCCTAGATTTATTGCGAACCAAACTCTGGCAAAAACAAGAGGCTCAAAAATTAGCCACCATCGCCAACTACCGCTCGGTCATCGGCCATGCCCTGCGGTCGGAAAAAATCCGCACCTATAACTATCCGCAGAATCGGGTAACCGACCACCGAGTGAGCAAATCCTGGCATAATTTGGAGCAAATCGTGGATGGGGATTTAGAGCCGGTAATTGAAAAACTCCAAGAAAAATTAACCTAATTAGCCTAAACTCAAGAAAGCTCAAAACGCAAAGTGTAAAACGCAAACCTGCCTGCGCAGGCAAGACAACAACTTAAAGCGGAAAAAGTTCTAACTTTTACTTTTAACTTTTACACTGTAGTTTTGACTTTTAAGCTTTAAGCTTTACACTTTTTTAGAAATTAGAAATTAGTAATTAGAAATTTAACTTTTTCTACTCTCCTCCTTCTTCCAACTTCACCTCCAGCTTTTTTGTTTCCCCTTCCCGCCAAACTTCCACCGTAATTTTATCTCCCACTTTCTTAGTCCCAATGATCTTGGCCAACCCACCTTCTTTTTCTTTAACCGCCTGACCATCTATTTTAGTAATAATGTCTCCCTTTTCGATTCCCGCTTTTTCTGCCGCCGAACTTTCCACTACCTCCACTACATAAGCTCCTTCCGGCACATTATTCATAATCGCCAGCTCCCGGCTAATCATTTTATATCTCACCCCCAAAAATGGCCGCGAAAACTGACCGGTTTGATTGAAATTTTCCAAAGAATCTTTAACCACATTAATCGGCAGGGAAAAACCAATATTCTGCGCCCCGGAAGCCACCGCCACATTCACTCCAATCACTTCACCGGAAGAGTTCAAAAGCGGCCCGCCGGAATTACCAGGATTAATCGCCGCATCAGTCTGAATAACATTGTCTAAACTCTCAACATAACCTTCATAAGGATTACTAGCACTAATACCTCGACCAAGACCGGAAATAACTCCGGTGGTGACTGTATTCCTAAACTCGCCCAAAGCAGTCCCAATAGCAATCACAAATTGACCGACTTTTAATTTATCCGAATCACCTAAAACCACAGCGGGCAGACCACCACCCGGCGGGTCAACTTTGAGAATTGCCAAATCATTGGCAGGATCCCGATAGATTTTTTTGACTTCGTATTCTTTATTATCTTTAGTAATTACTTTATAAGAAGCTTGGGTATCCTCAACCACATGCTTGTTAGTCACCACCAAGCCATCTTCAGAGATGATAAAACCACTACCGATGTCCTGCTCAATTTTTTCCTCTCTTGATTGAGGAGAACGAAAACCAAAAAAGCCAAAAGGGTCCCAGAAATTTTCAAAGGGGTCAAAGAGTCGTTGCGTTTTCTTGATGCTAACCGTCACTACTGAAAGCCCAACTTTTTCCACGACATTGATAACCACTGATTCCTCCGAGATAACTTCCTTTTCTACTACCCTCTGAACTTCCGGCCGGGCAAAAAAGCGATCCAAAACCCGGTAGCCAAAAAGCCGATCAGAAACCGCCCCGCCCAAAACCGAGACAACAACGACCAAACCAACGGCTAAACCAGTTAGAAATTTTTTAAACCTAGTCATTTTTCTCTTAAGAATCGTAAATCAACCTACTGAAAATTAGCTGAAATTTAGGAATGTTTAAAACTCACTGAGTTACTTACTTCTCTCCTCTTATCATCATAGTATTACTTCCCCTAAAAAATCAAGAGGTATTTTAGCTAAGCGGTTGATTTGGAAACCCAGCTTGTCTATAATACGAGAATAATGGTTGAACAAGCAAACTGGCGGGAAAGACGCCAGCCAATAACGGCTTCAATTTCCGTTTTGCTTAGGCCTAACGCCAGAAGTAATGGTTTAGTTTTAGTTAGACAGGATAATCAGTGGGGTTTACCTAGTGGAGGTTTAGAACCAGGTGAATTTCTCGGAGAAGGAATTAGAAGAGAAATCGAAGAAGAAACCGGCATTGATAGAGGTAAAATATCGTTTGCCCGTCACGAACTCATACCAAAATACATCATCTGTCTTCCTCGAGCATCAGAAGTTCGAACACAACTAGGACTAGCTTTTGAAGCCACATATCATGGGCCAAAATTGAGCTGGAAGGGTTGGGAAATCCAAGGTAAGGAGGTTGACTTTGCCAGACCTTTCCGCACCCCTGAACTGTTATCCTTAATAAAAGATCACTTAGACGCAGAGCAGGAAGAATTCAGTCCAATCCGCAAGCCCCATTTCAATTTCCACCTAATTTTATCTACAATTGTTGAATGGAGACGCAGCAGTAGAGCCGGACACCCTGGTTACATTAACGAATTTCTTGCCAGAATTAAAGACCAAGTTGAATATTTAGAAATCACCGAATTCGCATGGTTGGAAAGAAGATGGATCTATGAACCACCCTGCATGTATTTAAAAAGAGACGACGAGGCGGAAAGAAGGCGATTCGGACTTCGATGGGGACCATAAGAAAATGTTGTACAAATACTTCAATACTACCAAGTATTGAAGAAAATGTACATTTAAAGATTATCTCTCTGCCTAAAATTTGTTAATTTATATCAAAACTTCGAAGTTTTGATACTTTTTAACACTTTTAGCTTCAGGTTTACAAATCTCTCTCCCGGTTTCCGAGAATCACCTTTTACTTCATTAAAATCGCCCAAATTACCCAAGTCCCGAAAATATCTTTTCTCTCAACTTTGCTAACTGATGATTTTTCAAATCAAGCTCTTTTATTCTCTTGGTAGTTGTTAAAAGATTTCTTAATTCTGACACCAATTGCTCCTGATTATTTTCCTTCAAAACTTTTTTATAAAAAGCAAAATCTAGATCCAAAGTTAATAAACCAAAAATGTCCAGTTTATCTTTTTCGCCTTTAACCGACCCTTTTCTCTGCCCATAAACACGCTGTTTTAAAATTAGAAGAATCTCCGGTTTCGGCACTTGGAATCCTTCTTTAGTGGTTAGATGCTTTTGAATAAATTCCCCCGGCAAACCTGGATTTGAGTAGTAAGGAAGATAAATATCAATATCTACTTCTTCAATTTTGGCTTCATATTTTTTCAGACGTTCGTTTTTAACAACAGCAAGCTCTTTCTTCAGCACCTCAAGGACATCGTAACCTACAAGAATATCAACATCCTTCGACTTTAAGGCTTTGGTGTAAAGCCAAACTGCCCAACCACCAATAAGGACAAAATCGAACTTTTTTTTAATCTCTAACAAAATCTGCCAGCTCTTTTGAGTAATTATTTCCTGATAATAATTCATTTCTTTAAAGGCCTAATTTTTCTTTAATTTTTTCTAAAAGCGCTTGTTGGTATTCTTTGGCATACCAGTCAGACAAATTCCACAAATCAACGAAAATCTGGGCCAAGGGAGGTGCGGGTTTATATTTGCTAAGATAACAATCGGCTCGGAGGAGAAAAATATTGGCTTCCCTTTCTTTATTTTCCGGAAATCTTCCTTTAACTATTGTCAAGTCCTGGCTATACAAATAGACTTTATCGTAATCGGAGGGAGTCTCCTTAAAAAGAAAACGATAAGCGGTGTAAGCAGTAGGAATCACTTCGGCAGGTAGCAAGCCCTCAATTTCCATAATAGGAAAATCAGCATAAGTTTTATAAATGATCTCTGCTCCTAAATTCCTTTCCGTTGCCCAAAGAAAAAGGAGTTTCTCAAAATCAACTAGCTCAAAACCGCGGCCGCCCACTTTGACCGCCCCAAGACTTCTTGGTTTTTTCAGAGCATGAAAAACTAAACTGGTGGAAAGACCAAATTTGGCGGCTAACTCTTTTTGGGAAAAGAAATTTTGTTTGTCTTCCAAAGCAGAGGTCAAAATCTCCCGCCAAATCAATTCGATTTTCTTCATAAATTTTTCCTTTCATTTCTATAATAATAGAAACAATAAAGCTTGTCAATCCCCGCCAAAACTGCGTCTTGACAAGAAGAAGAAGTACAATACCCTCGAAATTAAGTTTACTTAGAAAGGAGGTGAGATGAACGAATTTGCTTCCCAAGCCGATCCAGAAGCGAGACTTAAGGCGGCAGCTGAATTGTCATTAGGAGTTCTTTCTGACGCGGAACTCGCTGCCCTCTATAACAATGCTACTTGGGGTGACGGAAACACCAGGTCAAGGGTAGAGAAAGCCTCTTGGTTTCCAAAAGTAGAGCATCTTTTTACAGAAAAAGGTGGTTATAAAAAGGCTAACCGGCAAACCGTGAAAGTATTTTCTAACCCTAAAGGCCAGTAGGGGGTTTCTGTTATTTGCTTATTTGTTTATTGGTTTATTGGGTTGTTCGCTTATTGGGTTATTAGCACCTCTACCGCCTTCTCCAACTGCGAGTCTTTGGTAGAATCGTTTTCGTCCATTTTCACCTCAAAATCCGGCTTAATCCCCTCTTTGTCAACCGAGGAACCATCAGGCAAAAGCCAGCGGGCGATGGTAATATGAAGACCGGCGCCGCCTTCTAAATCCTGTGCTTCCTGAATCGTTCCCTTGCCAAAAGTCTTTTCGCCCACAAGTTTAGCCCGACCGTGATATTTTAAGGCCCCGACCACAATTTCCGAAGCCGAAGCCGAACCCTCATTAACCAAAACTACTAAAGGAATATCAGTTAATTTGCCTTGCCGGTTAACCGAAAAAGTCTCTACTCCATTTTCCCCCCCATCCTGCTGAACCACTACCCCTTTGTCCAAAAACTCCGAGGCAATCCAAACCGCCCCATTGAGAAAGCCACCAGGATTATTCCTAAGATCAAGAATGACTCCCTTGAAATCTTGTATCTTGTATCTTGTATCTTGTATCTTGTATACCGCTTCTTCCCACTCTTGATTAGTCCTTTCACCAAAGCGAAGAAGTTTTAAGTGAGCTATTGTAAATTTTTCATTTTTAATTTTTACATTCCGAAGGAATAACTCTTTTTCATTTTCTAAGAATTCCACCTCCACACTCTTCACAATGATCGTCCCCCTGACAATTTCTACCTCAAACGGCTCCTTGACTCCCTCCCGTGCCAAGATCAAAACCACCGCTGTCCCCTTTTTCCCTCTTATCAAACTCACTGCTTCCGGTAAACTCATTCCTCCGGTTTCCTTATCAATTCCTTTTTGCTCATCTTTAATTTTAACAATCAAATCGCCGGCTTTGACTCCCGCCGATTCGGCCGGTGTCCCTGATAAGGGAGCAATGACTGCCAAAGCGGAATCCTTGTACCCCAATTGAATCCCTACTCCTTCAAACTCACCGGCCAAATCTTCTTTGGATTCCTTGTTCGCTTGGGGCGGTAAAAAGGCAGTATAGGGATCTTTAAGCGAAGCAACTAACCCGGAAATCGCCCCATAAACCATTTCCGCTGGTTTAAGAGCTTCTTTTTCTAAATAGTTTCCCTCCAATCGGTCCCAAACCTGCCAAAACAAACTAAAATCAACATTTTCTTTTCCTGACGGCAAGGCCCGCTCAATTTTCACCTCCGGCTGAAAATTGGCAAACTCAACCGCTAACCGCCGCTGGCCAAACCAATAACCAGCAAAACCGGTGGCAATTAGTAAAATCAAAACTAAAATTGTTTTCCGGACCTGCTTGAGAGACATAACCTTTATGGCTAAATGGCTATATGGCTAAATGGTTAAGATATGAACTAAGAAAGCTCAATTAACCATTTAGCAATTTAACAATTTAACCATTGCGGAATTTTTACTTCGCCACAATCAACCTCCTATCTCCCACATCTACCTTCGCCCTGTTTCCCTCTTGTTGGCAGGCTCTTTTATAGTCCTTCTCTGCTAAAACCAAGATTCCGATCTCGTCTGCGTCTTGTTCAACCCTCTTATCCATTTCCAAACAAACAGCACCAACTGCGTCTAACGCCTCAAGTTTATTGAGAATCGCCGACGTCAACCTGGTAAGCAAAACAATCCTTCTTTCTACCTCTCTTAACTCAAAAAGTTGACCGGAAAAGAGCTTCAATTCCCCCCAACCGCTGATACCGAAAGCATCTTGAACAGAAAAAACCAAAGCGGGAAACTGTAAGACCAGAAAATTTTTCTCCAGGTCAATTACTTTGGCTTTTACCGGCGATTTAATCTCCACTGGCTGCTTTCCCCCTTCTTGCTCCATCCTTGCCACCACTTGACCTTCTTTTATCTCCTGCCCCTTTTTAACTACCACTCCAACACCCGCAAAAAGAGGAATTTTTAAGGTGAAATCTTGAAATTTATCTTCCATTAAAAATTTCTAATTACTTATCACTTATCACTCATCACTTATCACTTATTTTATCCTCGCCACATAGGGCAGCAACGCCAAGAACCTCGCTCTTTTGACCTGGCGGGCCAGTTTTCTCTGGTGCTTGGCGCAAATGCCGCTTCTAGGTCTTGACAAGATCTTACCTCGATCAGAAATAAACCGGCCCAAAATTTCCGGCTTTTTGTAAGCCAATATTAATCCTTCCTCACAAACAGGACATTTAGTAAGAATCGGCAGTCTTCTTTTGATAAATTTAGGCCTTCTTTTCATTTTTCCACCCTAAAAGGGAATCTCCTCTTTCTTCACCTCTTTGTCTTCCGAACTTTCCTCTTCACTTTCCTCTTCTCCTTTCTTCTTCGCCTTTTTTTTATCATCAATTGGTTTTTCTCCAGCTGGTACTTTCCCGACTACTTCCTCGGCTGTCTGCTCTGGAACCACTTGTTCTGGCTTTTCTTCCCCCTCCTCTTTCTCCTCAACAGTCTCCACTTTCTCTTCCGCTGTCCCTACTTCTCCGGCGACCACCTGCACCTCTTCTGCTTCCCGACGACTGTCCAAAATAATCATTTCGCTGGCCACAATCTCGGTTGTTTTCCGCTGAACTCCATCTGAACCTGTCCACTGCCGAGTCTGTAACCGACCCTCAAGATAAACTTTTCTGCCTTTAAATAAAAGCTGGGCGCAAAGCTCCGCCAGTTTATTCCAAGCTACAATCCGGTGAAACTCTGCCTCTTCATGCTTCTCCCCATCATCGCTTACCCAAACCCGGTTGGTCGCCAAACCCAAGGTGCAAACCGCTGTCCCTTGGGGCGTGTAGCGCAACTCCGGATCACGGGTCAAGTTACCAATCAATTGAACTTTGTTAAGACTTCTTGCCACTGCTTTCTCACCCCCCTTCCTTCTTTTGTTTTCTGACAAACAAATATCTGATTACTTCCTCTTCCAATTTTAATTTTTTGCTAATTTCTACCACTAGACCAGCCTCGGCCTCAAAATCAATTTGGAAATACTCGCCTTCCTGAAGTTTAGATTTCCCGGACTTGAGAGGATAAGCCAAGAGCTTCTTGCCCCAATTTTCTTGTCTAACCAATTTCCCTTTTCTCTTCAACCAACCTTCAATCTTTGCCAAAATTTTTTTCTTACTTTCCTCTTTTTCTTTCGGGTCCAATATCAAAACCAACTCGTATGCTTGCATTCTAGATGGCTAAATGGCTACATTGTTAAATGGTTAAAATCCAAATAAAGAAAGTCCTCTTAGCATTTAGCAATTTAATAATTTAACCATTCTGGATATCTATTCTATCTTCCCCAATTTTCTTTGTCAACCACCAAAATTAAACTCCATTAAAGAATAATTAAAGCGGAAATTATTAAGACTGCGCTGGTGAGAGCTATAAAAATAGAAGGCAGGTTAAAGCCGGCCACCGGTAAAAGAACCGGTGTTGGGGTAGAATTAACAGTCGAGGTTGGAAGAAGAGCATATAAAGTCTTTGTTGGTTGAGGAGTAGATGTTGGTTCAGTTAACCCGCCAATGCCAACTTGAGTAATAGGTGTGGGTGTGGAAGTGGGTAAAGGAGTTGATGTAGACGGAGGCGTTGGGGTGGCGGTCGGCGCTGGCGGTCCACCAATGCCAGAGGTAGGAGTAGGCGAAAGAGTCGGAGAAGGAGTGGAGGTCGCAGTAGGAATTTGGGTTGGAGTCAGAGTAAGGG
>Ga0163210_1001450_pt1 | contig 10329 bp, 3 predicted proteins | sample Kivu_220m_FD_113536 | JGI IMG/M metagenome (GOLD analysis project Ga0163210, IMG submission 113536) | Freshwater microbial communities from Lake Kivu, Western Province, Rwanda to study Microbial Dark Matter (Phase II) - Kivu_220m | ecosystem: Environmental > Aquatic > Freshwater > Lake ... | reverse complement strand
GGTAGTGTCCAGATATAATTGTTTGATCATCATACAAAGTGCTGCAGACTCCCTGTAGTCTGCAGCAAATATTTAGATTGCAAGTATTTAGCGCAGGGTGCAGGGACCCTGCGCCTCGGCAAAATACCCTCAAACAATTATATAAAGACATTACCATAATTAGAGCAATGGTAAATAATAGTTTTTGATGAAAAATGGTAAATCGAGATCTTGCATCCAGGCAAAGCCTGTTGCTTTTGACCTAATTAGAAGCAATTTCAATTATTAATTGTCCTATTGAATCCTTAAAAAATATAAAAGAATTTTTTCAAAGCCAAATCCGCTTGAAATATTTGACATTTACAGAAAAATTGTTAAAATAATACTAATGATGGTTAATATGATCTTATTAAGTAAAGTCTACTGATGATTACATACCTAATCGTTTGCCTTTTAGAAAACTTGTTCTTTCTATAAAGAAAAGAAATCGATGCTGATGATGGCTATTTCCTTTTGAACCTATTCGATTTTCTTTTCAAGCTGAATAGTTACAGCTGAAAGCATTAGCCTCATTTTTTAACCGCGCCCGCGGTCACATTGGATTATCAAACCAATAATAAAAATATACTTAGGAGAGAAGTAATGAGAGCTAACAAGTTTCTTCTGACGGCTGTCGTTCTCCTCAGCTCCGCCGCTTTTACCTTTGCCGGCATTACTGGGAAGTTATCTGGCAGGGTAGTGGAAAAAGGAACTGGCGAGCCTCTGCCGGGTGTCAATGTCGTGGTGGAAGGAACTACTTTAGGCTCTACCACTGACCTTGACGGATTCTATTTCATCTTGAATGTCCCTGTGGGAATCCACACGGTTAAAGCCTCCATGGTCGGTTATGTCACTATCAAGGTGGAACAAGTCGTAGTGACCTCGGACTTGACCACGCATCAGGATTTTGCCCTTGATCAAGCCACTCTTGACTTAGCCGAAGTGATTGTCACCGCGGAAAAGCCTATGATTCAAAAGGATGTCACCGCTTCCCGGACGATCAAAACCGGGGATGATATGATGGCTATGCCGGTGGACAATGTCTTTGAAGTGGTGAACTTGACCGCGGGTGTCGTGGGTCAAAATTTCCGCGGTGGTCGAGCCACCGAAGTTATTTATTTAGTTGACGGCGCTTCCATTATGGACCCCGTCGCCGGCGCTGTCCGAGGTTCTTTACCGTCCGATGCCGTGGAGGAATTATCCACCGAAACCGGCGGCTTCTCCGCCGAATACGGAAACGCACAATCCGGGATAGTCTCCATGGTGATGAAAGAAGGTGGCGATAAACTTGCAGGCTCCTTACGCTACAAAACTAACGATTTCGGCTCTAACGACTACGCTGTGCATGAGCGCCTTCAGAATGTACAGGCGACGCTGGGAGGTCCAATACCCTTTACTAAAACCTACCTGCCCGGGCTGGGTATGAAATTCTTCGGCGCCTTCGAATACTTCGATACTCAAGGTATCTTCCCCAATGAAGATTCCACCGGTTATTCCTACAGCGGTAAAATCACCTATAATCTCACCGAAAAACACAAACTCACCTTAAGCGGCTTCTGGACCGACCAAGATTATTCCGATTATCGGCATTTGTGGAGCAATACCACTTACGAAGACCAATGGTTCGCCAATAACGCTTTCTTCAGCAATCCCGATAATTTTGCCTCAGGACAGAGCTGGGTAGGAAACGGCATCCTCAACACCGAAGATGTCAATCATAATGGTGTGTTGGATGAAGGTGAAGATTTAAACGGGGATGGATACATTCAAAACGAAGATCTAAATCACGACTTCGGCTTGAGTTCCCTCAATATGTTGGATGCCACTCCCTATTTTGAAAGAACGACTAATAAAATTTCTCTGAAATGGACCCACCAGGTCAGTTCCCGCACCTTTTATGAAATTCAGGTCGATCGATTTTATACCGAATTTTTCCAGAATATTAACGAGAATATCAACGAGGATAATAACGGCAATGGTATCTTAGATCTGGAAATGTCGATTCCCTATCAGTACCTGACTGCTTATTTGGACACTCTTTCCGGTAATTATAATTACTTTTTCGACAATCCCGCTAATCCCAATTCCTTCTGGGTCGATTATAACGGCAACGGCATACAGGATTATGAAGATTTGAACGATAACGGACAATGGGATTGGGCGCAGGATAATGGCCAGACCGACCTGTTCTATGATAACGACAACGATGGTTATATCGACGCTTCCAGCGAAGACCTGAATGGTAATGGTATTTTAGAACCATGGGAAGACTCCAACGGAAATAATTTCTTAGATTATGATGTAATGCAGTGGGAAGATATGCCTTCTCCACCGCCGGATACCAAAGATTCCGATGGATTTTTCCAATATGCCAGCGGCACAGGTTTCTATCGCATTCGATGGAATAATTATGACCGCACCAAATGGCATTATAAAGCCACCCTTTTCTCCCAGCTCGATATGCACCATCAAATTAAAGCGGGTGTGGAAGCTGATTATTTGAATATCTTCTCACACGATGTCGATTTCGCTTCCGGCGGAAATGTCTATGGTCAAAATTATGAAGTGGATCCCCGGCAATACGGCGCCTTCATTGAGGATAAAATGGAATTTGAAGGTATGATTGTTAAACTGGGTGTCCGCTTTGATAGATTCGACGCCAATTACAGAAATTATCCGGAAGATATTAATGATCCGGTAACTGACCCCGCTGTCGGCGGCGAAATTAAAAATCCCGTCGATGTGCCGCCGCAAAATTATATCTCGCCTCGTTTCTCCGTTTCTTTCCCCTTCTCCAATAAGGACAAGCTGCGTTTTACTTACGACAAGTACTTCCAGATGCCCATATTGGCCCGCGCTTTTACTAATCTGAATTTCGACTTCACAGGCGCCTTTCCTCTCATTGGAAATCCGGGTATTGAACCTGAACGCACTACCCTGTATGAAGTCGGATGGGAACATTTGATAACCGATGATTTAGCTTTTGAAGCCGTCGGTTTCTATAAAGATATTACCGGCCTGACCGATACCAAACAGGTGTTCTACACTGTTGCAGACTGGTACGGTTTATATATCAACACCGATTACGGTAATGTCCGCGGCTTTGAGCTCAATCTCGACAAACGCGGTCTTTGGCTCTCAGGCTCCATTAATTATACTTATTCCGTCGCTAAAGGCAAATCTTCTTCACATCGGCAAAATTATGAAACCGTGTGGGCGAATAACCTGGTCCCCACTACGGAACAATATTTGGATTGGGATCAACGGCATACCGTCAACGGCAATGTAATGTTCCGAATCCCCCGGGGTGCCAAACAATTCGGTATTTTCCAGGATTCTGGAATTAATTTAATCGCTCAATATGGTTCAGGGCTTCCCTTCAGCTTCGATCCCACCGCGGGGCGTGAAGTTGTGGTGAATAACAAACGACTCCCTTGGACGCTTAATTTCGACCTTCGCCTCGATAAACGGTTTATGATCAGTGAAAAAACTAATTTGCTCGCTTATATGCAGATCGATAATGTCTTCGACCGCAAAAATGTCAACGCTATTTATTTCCAAGCCAATGGCAATGACAGCACCATCGATCCCGCCTGGTATGTCCAATGGCAGGGCGGGGGAGATTTGGATGGTGAATTTGACGATCCTGAAGTCTATCTGCCAGGTCGGTTAATCCGCTTTGGTTTGGCCCTGGAGTTCTAAGTTTATTATTCTTATGGGAGAATGTCTATCCGAGGGGCATTCTCCCAGCAATATAAAATCTATTTTAATAAATATTGTATCTGTTAAATAAAAACATTTGTCATTATTCCTTGCAATTTTTGGCTTTCGACTGTCAGACTTTTTTCAAAACAAATAGTAAACAATTTTAAAAATCGTTTTCTTTCTCCTTTTATACTTATAAATCCTCAAAGGAGGAACACTGTGAAAAAATATTTCATCATAGTTCTGTCTTTGCTGATGCTCTTGGCGGGAATGGCGCTGGGTGATGTTAAATTTAATAAAGGCCTAATTCCCTCCAATCCATCCATCAGTGACAGACCTATTAAACAATATAAGGTTCATAATGTAGGCAATATCTGGTCGGCGACCTCGAATTTCGGTAATTACGGTGAACCGAACTTTACCTTGCCTTCCGGTGAATGGCCCGCCGGTTCCGAACAATATTATATCTGGGAAGGACGGTTCTGGATCGGCGCTTTGGTAGGAGGCACTATGCTCTGCTCCCATGCTGACTATGGTGATTATGAATTCTTGCCTACCGAAGGTTCCGTTTTTACTCTCGACGCAGGCAAATCGATTCAAGACAGCTGGGTGACCTACGACGATAATCATAGCACTATGGGCAGTCATACTCCCATTGGTATAAAGATAATGCAGCGCGGTCTGACTTGGAGTATGCCGGATTACTATAATTTCATCGCTTATGAATATACCATAGTGAATATAAGCGGCGGAGTGCTGAATAATGTGGTCGCCGGCTGGATTTTTGATAATGATGTCGCCGCCGGCCCGGGCGGTGATACCGATCAAGCTAATATCGACGACTTAGTTGATTATGACGGTAACAGCGGCGGATCGGAAACTAATCCCTATAAATACGACATCGTAGAAAACTACGACTATGATCTGGATGGCGAATTAGGCGGATATGATGAATGGGGCTTGCCCTACGGACGGCCTGACCTCCGCCAAGGTAATGCTCTCAATCCCAATTATAATCCATCTTTGACTGTTTCCGACGGAGTTTGGGATGAATATCAAGTCTATTTCGATGAAACTGGTCCCATAATTTACAAACATAATCCTTCCAGCGAACCCCTAACTATGACTAACGGGGATACTTTGCACGGTTGGCTCATCCCCCGCAATATGTCCTATATGTACGATTCGGATTATCCCTCTTCAGCGGAAAATGATATGGGCGAAAGGGCGCTGACTTACCCGGGGAATGCGGGGTTTATCGGCGGCAGGATTATCTGGTCTGATTATTTTACCAATCGGTTCAATGGCGGAGAAATAAAAGCAGCGGATGGCATTCAAGGCGGATATAAGGAAGCCCCGGAAGATACCGTAATCCGCACCTACGCCCATCAATGGTGGAATTGGAATTCCGACCCGGGGAGTGATGAAGAGAAGTATCAATACTTAACCGGGCAGCATCCGTTTTCTTTGAATATGAAATTCCTGTCCCATCCCTTCGATTACCAAGCTGGCGCACCTACCTTCGACTACCGCTACCTGCAAAGTACAGGTCTATTCCAAAATTGGGCTGATGGTGATACCATAAGATTAGTCTACATCGTTGGCTGCGGATTAGGCCTGGAAGGTCTAAGAACCGCTATGGATAATGCTATGTACGCTTATTATAGCGGCTCCGAATGGTCCAATCCCGCTAATCCCTCTGCCTTTAATCAAGATGTCCACTGGCAGTTGCCTATTCCTCCCCAAATCCCCAATTTAACCTATAGCCCAGGCGACCGTCAGATACAATTAGTTTGGGATAAATCCGCTGAAACCGCAATTGACGCTTTTGTTGGAGGCCCCGATTTCGAAGGGTACAAAATTTATCGCGCCAAATACAGCGCCTCCGCATGGGGGGATCCCATCTTCGCCTGCGATAATGTCAATGGACCTGTTTATATTACCAATACCGATGGCGATACTTTAAATCCAGGCAATCCGGTGGATTTACCCAATATCAATTCCCTCTGGAATTCCAGCACTTCGAATGGAATGGTATATAACGACCATACTTTCATCGACCACGGCGGTCTCAATCCCTGGGGCGAATTTATTGAACAGCCGGTCAACGGGATCCCGTATTACTATACTGTGGTTGCATATGATCCAGATAAGACCTCAACTTTAGGATTAGGCAGCATCGAATCATCCAAGAGTAATTACAAGAAAACACCTAACGGCGCTCCTGATGCCGTCATTCCTCATTTCCAAGTCCCTTCCGGCCCCAATGATCTGTCTAAAGTGAATGTTGTCCCTAATCCTTACAAAGCCACTAATTTGTTTGAACCCAGGTATCAGGATGTGATTATGTTCACCAATCTGCCGGCGCAGTCTAAAATCTCCATTTTCACTCTGACTGGAGACCTTGTTCAAGAAATCTATCACAACGATGCCGATTATGGTGATGAAACCTGGGATCTGATTTCCCGCAATAATCAGTCTGTTGTCTCTGGACTCTATATTTATGTGGTGGAAACGGAAAAAGATAAGAAAGTCGGCAAGATGCTGATCATCAGATAAATAACGAATGTTATTTTTTTCCTAAATTCTGTGTTATCCGATTAAAATATTCACCCAAAAGATGTTTTAATACCGCTTTAAAATAAACCCAACCCCAGAATTGGGGTATTTGCCTTTTGTAACTCACTAATGAATAATAATTAATTATATAAAGGAGACTCGATAATGCGTAAACTATGGGTCTTGATCTTGTTCCTCCCCTTGCTCGCCTATGGTCAGGATTTCGCCAAGGTGGGAACGGTTGGAGCACAGTTCTTGAAAATAAGTGTCGGCGCCCGGGGCGCAGGGATGGGAGGCGCTTATGAAAGTGTGGCGAATGATGTCACCGCTATGTTCTACAATCCCTCCGGTCTGGTCTATGTCGAAAATATGAGCGCCTTTCTTTCGCACACCGCTTGGCTGGCGGATATGGGTTTTGAAGCGCTCGCCTTGGCTAAAAAAATCCCCAATTTCGGTGTCGTCGGTTTTGGTATCGGTTATCTCGGCTCTGGAGATATTGAAAGAACGACCGTGGAAAGTCCCGACGGCGGCATCGGTAACTTCAGCACCGAACATTGGTTCGCCAGTGTTTCCCTTGCCCGACGGCTGACGGATAAATTCTCCGTCGGCGGCAATGTAAAATTCATTCGGGAAAGACTGGATGATGAAAATTCCAACGCTTGGGCCACTGACTTAGGTGTAACCTATCTCACCGGATTCAAATCCTTGCGCATGGCTATGTCTGTGCGCAATTTTGGACCGGAAATTCAATTGTCTGGTGAATACTGTGACTTGGATAACGGTCAGCCTTTAGCTAATCCCTCCGAATATCTGCCCTATCATTTTCCTATGACTTTCAAGTTGGGTGCTGCTATGGAATTAGCTGAAAATGAAGACTACCGTCTCACCGGCGCAGTTGATGTGGAACATCCCAACGATAACTTGGAACGGCTGCGTGTTGGCCTTGAAGGTGCTGTCTGGAAAAAATTTATGCTCCGTTCTGGTTATGCTTTCAATCATGATACTGAAAGTCTTGCCTTCGGCGCAGGTTTCTTGTTGAATAATATGTCGGTGGATTACAGCTATACCGATTACGGGATACTTGATTGGGTCCACCGCTTTGACTTCATATTCAATCTGTAAGGGGTGGATAATGGAAAAAAAATCAATTATCCTGACATTCTTATTATTGGCTTGGTGCCTTTTATCTTTGGCGCAGGCACCGGATATTTCCTCAGTCAGCTGCAACGCCAATACCAATATCCTGAGAATCAATTTTACCGGCGACATACTAACTTCACCAGCAATGTTCAACATCGGCGGATTATCTTTCGACGATGATGACGGCGGTGATAATCCCGATATCGTCTTAACCGGAGGCAGCATTCTGAATAACTCCATTTATGCTGACTCCATCGATATCTTACTGCTTTATCAAGGAAACATCGGCACTTACACCAATGACGCCGGAGTAGTGAAATACACTTGGGGGACGGTGTACGGACCGGTCAAACAGTTAGAAAGCTGCGGGAATAAGGACAATCTAACCCTGTTAGTGCGGGAATTGACATATATGGGAGTCAATTACGACGCTAATGACGCTATCGGATATGGAGGAACGCCGGCGCCGCCCGTAAATTACCTCGATGATTCCGATTTGCCCCAGCTGATTTACGCGCAATATGATGCCGCTGCTAATAACCTTATTGTTGCCTTTGACAGAAATATGCAGTGGGATTCTATCGAAGAAGATTTAATGTACATCTGGCTCGACACTCTGGGAGTGGAACACCGGGATCCAGGCAACGGAATCTTAAATGTCGGCGAAGACAGGAATGGGAACGGAATCCTCGACTTTGAACAGAATATCATCTTGACCAATATTATGCTCTCCGACACCAGCGGTGCTTCTGTCACTTTAACTGGAGGCTCGGTACTGAATACCGCCGATAATGATACTCTGCAAATCAAACTGTTATTGGACAATTATAAAACGCTGGAAAATCTAATCAATACAGGCTTAGGCATCACTTTCCCCGCATACACTTTTCTGGATACTGATTATAATCCGGCAAGTGCAGTAACCGCTTTTCCCCTTATTTATCAAGCGGATACCGATCTTTGTTTTGCCGACAGCGCTGATTATAATTTGGGGACAAATGAACTGAAAGTCTTCTTTACCAATAACTTAAGCACATATTATTATCAAATTCCCAAATTCTCCTTTGCTGTTGGAAGTGAGACTATTATCCTCCAGGCTGCTTCTAGCACTCCGGTGCTCTCCGCCAGTGGAAATATTAAGATTGTGCTGCTAAACACCGATCAAATGGCGGTAGAACAGTTGATCAACTACAATCCCGGTACACCGGTTTATATTAAGGTGGATGAATATGCAGTCTTGGATAATCTGGGAAATGGTAATGAAACTTCCACCAATGTCGCCTGCAGCATCACAGCTGAATCCGGTAGCAATAAAGCGCCTGAAGTGCAGTCTGTCAATTACAATGCCCAGACTAACATCTTTGAAGTTATTTTCGATGTTAATCTTAAAATTACTCAGGATTATGTTGCTGTCACAGGATTTTCCTTATTGAATGGCAGCGATACCCTGACTTTTACCAATTCCGCCTTAGGCAGCGGTAATCCCAATTCCAAAACCATCTGGATTGCGGTGGATCCGGTAGATGAACTGGCGATTGAATCCGTGACCGATAAAAATGCCTTCTTCCTGCTGTTGGACGCTTTTTCCGTCTATCAAAATCCCAAGCTGAACGGCAATTGGGCGGTAACTGCAGCCGACGCCATTCCGGTGACTTATCACCTGGACAATACCTCACCTTTACCGGATTATATTAAATACAATAGTTCACTGCAGCAAATTGTCCTCCATTTTAATGAGGCGATGTCGCTGAATGTGGACTGGAGCTTATTTACTTTTGACGGTCTGAATTTTATTGGCAGTGGAGCCGAATATGGCGAAAATCCGGCATATTTGATGCTGAATTTGACCGCTGCGGATAGAGCCGCGATTGATGCTTTGTCCGATGCCGAAAAAGTCGCCGTGGAAATCATCATGGAGCCCGGGGCTTTTACCAATGCCGACGGAATGGATATCAATCTTCCGGTAACTACTTTTTACGACAACGATACTTTGACCGTCGGAACAGAAACAGCAGTGCCTTTAGTTGGCATCGGCAGGAATTTCTGGCTCATCAGTAAAGAAGCCTTCCCCACCGTGGACCGGGAAATACCCGCTACCATTCGAAAAATAGGCCCCCACAGCGTCATCTATGTCGCCGATGACCAATGGCGGCCCTATGATACCGTAGATATGTTCGGTGAAATTATTGAAACTAATCATAATACCGTTCCCATCACCCCCGAGGAAGTGAATATCATTTACCATCATTTCGAAGGGACTTCCACCCTCGAAGGAGCTTATGAAAATATTAATGGTGTCTTTGCTGTAGGGAAGGAGAATAAAATTCCCCCGGTGGTAAATATCTTGTTGTGCGATATCCGCGATGAATATAATTTAGGCCGGAACGACAGTAAGAGCGGTTATTGGGTGGGTTCATTTTTCAATGAGAATGATCAATTCAGCGGATGGGAAGCTCAAGGTGAATTCAACACCAATGAGTTAGACTTGATTTATATTGACACTTGGCCGCAATTATACTCTGACGCCGATTCCAGCTGGTATTGGTACGAATCAGGTTCCACCTTGGAATGGCGCTTGAACCTGCCTGAAGACCACCCAGCAAATCCGACTTATGTGGAAACCTATATCCCCGTTACCGCCAAGAATGCAGTGGATAACGCCTATACTAAACTACTATGCTATAAAGTCGATCCCTGGGAAAGCCAATGGATGGTGGAAGGCCTGGCTTCCTTATCCGAATTTCTGTTTGAAGGTAAAGCCAGCTTCTGTGGCGCCGGCGATCCTACTACTCCGACAAGTAATTCCATTAAAAACTTTTCCAATGGCTTGAAAACTCGTATCGACTTCTTTAACGCTTATCTCTTTGTTCTCTATCTATATGAGAAATATGGCGGATTGGATTTGAT
>Ga0163210_1001449_pt1 | contig 10331 bp, 9 predicted proteins | sample Kivu_220m_FD_113536 | JGI IMG/M metagenome (GOLD analysis project Ga0163210, IMG submission 113536) | Freshwater microbial communities from Lake Kivu, Western Province, Rwanda to study Microbial Dark Matter (Phase II) - Kivu_220m | ecosystem: Environmental > Aquatic > Freshwater > Lake ... | reverse complement strand
GCTACGATGGAGTCGCGCGGGTACATGCCGACGTGGCGGAAGAGCTCCTTGCCTTCCGGGTCGTAGAATATCTGGGTCGGGATGACCGTTATGCGGGCCTGCTGCGTCTGCTCGCGGTTCTCGTAGACGTTTATGATGCGGATATCCACTTTGCCGGCGTACTCGGCAGTCAGGGGCGTGAGTATCTTCTCCATTTCCATACAGGGCAGGCAATTGGTGGAGCCGTAGTCCCACATCCGCGGCAGCTCCTTGGGCTTCTCCGCGACCTTCTCGGGCTCCGGCTCTTGAGGCTTCGGTGCCTCTTTGTTGACCGGCTCGGGCTTCTGTGTGTCGGGCTGGACGGCGGCCGTGACGGTCGTGTCCAGCACTGTGTCACAGATGGCCCCGGTCTGAATCGCGGTGTCCGGCTGGGCGGCAGCCGGGGCCTTGGCGCCTCCGCCGCAGCCGGACGCCAGCATCAACGCGAGGCCCGCAGTCATTACGGTCAGCAGTAGTCGTTTCGTCACACTCAACTCCTATCGCTTGAAGAGGTCATACACAAAGTAGGCGGCCACGAGCAGCAGCAGCACACCCGAGGCCTTCTTGAGAATCGTCGAGGCTTTCTTCAAGCCCTTGGAGTTCACCATCGCTTCGGCAATGCCCATCGAACTCCCGGCAGCCAGAACGAGGACCGAGTGGCCAAGCGCGTAGGTGAACAGCAGCAGACCGCCGTACACCACATTACCCTTCGAAGCAACGTAGGACAGGATGACCGCCAGTATCGGCATCGCGCAGGGAGTGGCAATAACACCGGTCAGGGCGCCGAGCAGGAATGCGCCGACAACGCCGCCGACCTTGGGTGCGAACCCGCGCGGCAGGGGAATCTCGAAGTTGGGAAAGAGGAGAATCTGGCCACCCATCACAACGCACACGATGACTATTAGGATGGGCCAGAACTTGGACGTCGTGCCGAAGAGCGTACCGGCTAGGCTTGCCACCATACCCAGGGCAGTGAAGGAGGCAGCGATGCCCAGGAAGAGGAACAGCGCGAGCAGCAGGGCGTAGCCTTTGGACCGGCCGGTGGCGTAACCGCCTACGAACCCGATTGCGAGCGGTATCGAGGCAAGCACGCAGGGGTTGAGCGCAGTAACGAGGCCGCCGAGAAAGACGACCGGGACTGCCAGCAGGGGTTGTGAGGTGATGAGCTTCTCGGCGTTGGCGAGTACGTTGCCGAGCACGTCTTCCTACCTTGGCTTGATGGCCGAGACTCTGGCGCTACGAACGCCGGCTGCGGCGTTCCGCAGTTCGTCCACCGAGAGGCCGGACTCGCGCACGAGCGCCTGAAGCGTCGGGTCGCTGGCAGTTGCCTCGACCGGGAACCGCCCCTCGGAAACGACGGCGACGTCCGTGAACCCGGCGGCGGACATCATCGCGAGGTAATCTGCTTTCAGGCTCGCGCCGGAGATGCAGCCGACGTAGGCCGAGACCGAGTCGAGCAGTGCCTTCGGCAGCGGAGAGTCGAGCACGATGTCAGAGACCATCAGACGTCCGCCGGGCCTAAGCACGCGGAATGCCTCTCGAAACACCTGTGGTTTGTCGGGGGAGAGGTTGATGACGCAGTTGGAGATGATTACATCGACCGAGCTGTCGGCGACCGGGAGATGCTCGATTTCGCCGAGCCGGAACTCGACATTGGCGACGCCAGTACTGGCCGCGTTCCTACGGGCTTTGTCCAACATCTCCGGGGTCATGTCCACGCCGAAGGCCTTTCCTTCCGGCCCGACCCTGCGCGCGGAAAGGAAGCAGTCGATCCCGGCACCGGACCCGAGGTCGAGTACCGTCTCGCCGGGCCGCAGCGATGCGAGCGCGACTGGATTGCCGCACCCGAGCCCCAGGTCCGCACCATCCGGAACGGCCGCAAGCTCTTCGTCCGAGTAGCCGATCGCGCGGCTTGCGGTCTCCTTCGTCGGGGAGCCGCAGCAACTCCGGGACGGGCCACAACACGAGCCCGAGCCTTTCGCGACCTTGGCATAGCCCTTTCTTACAGACTGTCTGAGTTGGTGTTCATCTCCGGACATGGGTCTTCCTTTCTGCACAACAGGGTCCGCGTTCCGAGGCGCGGGGGCGGCGGGCGGTGCGGCGCCCGGATTTGCACTCGCGGGCAAGCTGCCGCGCCAGGCCGAGCAACTCCAGTACCGAGTCATCCGTCAGGCGGTAGCGCATCCAGCGGCCGTCGCGACGGGAAGTGATGATGCCGGCCTGCTCGAGTACCGCGAGGTGGTGCGAAACGACCGAGAAGGACGTCGGGAAGTGCGGTGCGATTTCGCACACGCAGCGCTCACCGGTCGCCAGCAGTTCGACCATTCGCATCCGGTACTCGCTGCCCAGCGCCGCCAGCAGTGCCGTCGTCAATTGTCTGTTGGTCACATCCATATTTCTAAAATTATAGAAATGAGCGGGCGCCAGTCAAGCCGGGTACGGGCGGGCGTGCACGGGCAGGCGCGGACAGATCGAGTCGATTGCGCTGTGGTGGATGCGAGTACGCGCGGGCGGGACAGCTGTAGTGCTGCTGCGGCGAGAGAAGCGGTTCTGGCGGCGCCGGTTCTCCGGTGGATTGACAGACAAGACGAGCGGAGTATTCTCTAGTAGAAAGAGGAGGTAGTATGTCGAAGTTCCTTGTCACGCTGCCTCCGGCTTCACCGGACAAGGTGAAGTCGGTTTGAGAGGCGGTAGTCGACGCTTCCGTTGGAAGCACTCTGAAGATGGACACCGCCTACGTGGATAAGGCGGCAGGTCAGGCAGTCTGCGTCTGGGATGCTCCGGACCGCAGCAGCATCGAGTCTTTGTTCGCCCGAGCCGGAGTCAAGACAGAGAGAATCAGCGAAGTAGCAGTGTACACCGGGTAGTCCGGTACCCGCGGTCAGGGCCGAGGCGTCGTCTTGGCGCGGGTGGCATAGGCCGAGAGCGGGCGCGCGTCGAGGCCCGTCCGGGGGTGGCGCAGCAACGCGCGGATGAAAAGCCGCGCCAGCTCGCCGTCGTTGATGAGCGGAATCCCGAAGTCGGCGGCGGCGCGTCGGATGCGGTAGCCGTCGGTCAGGACGGTTTCGTCGGCCGTGCGCTTGGGGATGTTGATCACGCACTCAACCCTGCGGTCAGCGATCAACTCCGTCACATTCATGGCGGGTTCGGCTTGGGACACGATCCCAATCGAAGACGATTGGGTCATGTCCCGCGTCGGGTCTGACACCTTGCGCACTGGCCTGGACTTGACTTCATTGGCCTGGAGGAACTTATGGGTCCCCGAGGTCGCATAGATATCGAAGCCGGCCGCGGCGAGCTTCCGTAGAGACTCAAGCAGCTTCATCTTGGCATCGTCACCGCCGACTGAAAGGAGCAATGACTTCTCCGGCAGACGGAGGCCGTTCGCGATTGCCGCCTTGAGCCATGCTTCTTCGAGCGAGTCACCCAGGCAGGCTGATTCGCCGGTTGATGTCATCTCGACGTAGAGCACCGGGTCGGCGCCCTTGAGGCGTGAGAAGGAGAACTGCGGTACCTTGACCGCGACGTAATCGAGGTCGAGCGTGTGATACCTGCCGCGTACGTTCTCGCCGAGCATCGCCCCCGCCGCAATCTCGATGAAGTCATAGCCGGTGGACTTGGAGACAAACGGGAAGGAACGCGAAGCGCGCAGGTTGCATTCGATGACCGAGATCTCGTTCTGCTTCGCCAGGAACTGGACGTTGAACGGCCCGTTGATGTCGAGCGCCCGGGCAATGGCCTTGGTGATACCCTTGGCGCGGCGCACCGTCTCGAGATAGGTGGTTTGAGGCGGGATGACCACAGTGGCATCGCCCGAGTGGACGCCGGACAGCTCGACGTGCTCCGAGATGCAGTAGATGACCATCTCGCCGTCCTGCGCGACGCCGTCGATTTCTATTTCCTTCGCGCCCTCCAGGAACTTGGATATTACCACCGGGTTCTCCGGCGAGACCTGCGCGGCCTGGGTCAGGTATTGCTCAAGCGAGCGTTCGGTCTTGGCGATATTCATTGCCGCGCCGGAAAGAACGTACGACGGCCGGACTAGGACCGGGTATCCGGTCTTGTCGGCAAAGGTGCGGGCTTCCTCGATGCTCTTGAGCTCCTGCCATGGCGGCTGGGCGATTCCGAGTTCGTCGAGCAGGGTCGCAAAGCGGTGCCGGTTTTCGGCCCGGTCAATCGAGTCCGGGTCCGTCCCCAGGATGCGAACCCCGCGGCGGTGCAGGTTGAGCGCGAGGTTGTTGGGTATCTGACCGCCGACCGATACTACCACCCCGAGCGGCCGTTCGAAATCAGCGATGTCCAGCACCCGTTCAAGAGTCAGTTCCTCGAAATAGAGCCGATCGTTCGAGTCGTAGTCGGTGGAAACGGTCTCCGGGTTGCAGTTGACCATTACGGTACGGTGGCCGAGTTTCGCAGCAGTAGTGCACATGCCGACGGAGCACCAGTCGAACTCGACCGAAGAGCCGATGCAGTACGGTCCGCTGCCGAGGACCATGACCGGCCGGCCTCGTTCCTCGGGCTCAATCTCCGGTCCGTCGCCGCCGTAGGTCAGGTAGAGGTAGTTGGTTGCGGCCGGGAATTCGCCGGCCAGAGTGTCGATGCGATGGGGCCGGGGCAAGACCCCGAGCGAGATGCGGTGCTGACGTACCTCGATTTCGCTCTTTCCGGTCAGGCGGGCGATGGTCCGATCTGAGAACCCGAGCCGTTTCAGACGGAGTATGTGGTCTGCGTCCAAATCCTCGAGTCCCTTGGGGAGAAAACGGGGACAGTCCCCGGCGCTCGAAGTACCGCCATCAGGTACAGTCCCGATTTTCTCCCTGAGTTCCTGTTCAGCGCGGACGATCGCCTCAAGCCGGGCAATGAACCACGGGTCGATGTGGCTCGACTCGCATATCTGCTCAGCCGTGGTCCCGTTTGCCAGCGCGTGCACAATGGCGAACAGCCTGCGGTCAGTCGGGTTCGTAATCTCGTCGAGTGGGTCATCGGTGCGGGCCTTGGGGTCAGTAACTCCGTCGTAGCCGAGGCCGAGCGAGCGCACGCCCTTCTGCAGCGCCTCCTCAAACGTCACTCCGATGGCCATGGTTTCGCCCACGCTCTTCATTTCGGAACCGATACGACGAGAGGCTGCCCGGAACTTGCGCAGGTCCCAGCGTGGGATCTTGACCGTGACGTAGTCGAGCGCCGGCTCGAAGAAGCAGCCGGTGACTCCGGTCACCGAGTTCTTCAGGTCGGCAAGTGCGTACCCGAGCGCCAGCTTGGTCGCGACCCAGGCCAGCGGGTACCCGGTCGCCTTGGAGGCAAGCGCGCTGGAGCGTGAAAGCCGGGCGTTGATTTCTATTACCCGGTACTCGCCGTTGGAGGGATGCAGGGCAAATTGGACGTTGCACTCGCCGACGACCCCGAGCGCGGCGACGATATGCAGAGAGACGGTGCGCAGATGATGATACTCGTCGTTGGTCAGTGTCTGCGAAGGCGCGACGACGATGCTCTCGCCGGTGTGGATGCCCATCGGGTCCATGTTCTCCATGTTGCAGACCGTGACCGCATTGCCGAACCGGTCGCGCACGACCTCGTACTCGACTTCCTTCCAGCCCTCCAAATACTCTTCGATCAACACGTGCGGTGCGTGACAGAGCGCCTCGGCCACACGATGCCGCAGCTCTTCCGGCGTGCCGGCGCGGCCCGAGGAGAGGCCGCCGAGGCTGAACCCGGCCCGCACCATCACCGGGTAGCAGAGCTTCTCCGCGATGGCCAGCGCGCGCTCGACCGAGTCGGCGGTTTCGCTACCGGGCACCGACACACCGATTGAGCGCATCTTGGCGGCGAAGAGAGCCCGGTCCTCGGATTCGATGATGGTCTCGACCGGCGTACCGAGCACGGCAACGCTCGAGCGCTTGAGCGCACCCGATTTCCAGAGCTCGACCCCCGTGTTCAGGGCCGATTGTCCGCCGACGTTCAGCAGGATCCCGTCCGGCTTCTCGGCGGCGATGACCTTCTCGACAAAGTCCGGCTCGACCGGGAGCAGATAGATCTCGTCGGCCAGCCCCGGCGTGGTTTGGATGGTTGCGACGTTGGGATTCACAAGTACAGTCCGAATGCCCTCTTCTTTGAGGGCCTTGATTGCCTGGCTGCCGGAGTAGTCGAACTCGCCGGCCTGCCCGATGCGTAGTGCACCCGACCCGAGGACGATGACACTCGACGGCTTGTTCAGAGAATCCACCGATTACACCGATTAGGAAAGATTACGCGGGCCTCTTCGGAGGATCCGGACAGAATCTGTGAGAATCTGTGGAATCTGTGGATGATCCGTTTCACAGGACTTCCACGAAGCGGTCGAACAGGTCCTCGCTGTCGAGCGGGCCGGGCCTGCCTTCGGGATGGAACTGAACTGCAGAGACCGGCCGGCGCGAGTGCCTGATGCCTTCGACCGAGCCGTCGTTCGCGTTCTCAAACCAGACCTGCCAGTCGCGCGGCAGGGTCGTGGCATCAATTGCGTAGCCGTGATTCTGGCTGGTCAGGCGGCAGTGGTTCGTGCCCTTCTCCCGGCACGGTTGATTCTGCCCGCGGTGTCCGTAGCGGAGCTTGTAGGTACGCGCGCCGGCGGCAAGCGCGATGAGCTGGCACCCAAGGCAGATGCCGAAGACGGGCCGGTTCAACGCCAGCGCTCGATGTAGCACCGATACGGTAGAGCCGCACCGTTCAGGGTTTCCGGGGCCATTGGATACAAGGATGCCGTCGAACCGTTCGCCGGTGTAATCAAAGTCAGCCGGCACCTGCAGGACTTCGACACCGCGCTTGAGCAGCTCGCGCCGGATGGAGAGTTTGACCCCGCAGTCGACGAGAATGACCCGCTTCCGTGGGACATGACCCAATTCGGCCGGTGAATTGGGATCGTGTCCCAGGTCCTTGAAGAGTTGGGGCTGACGCACGCACACCTCGGGTACAATGTCGGTGCTATTGGGGTCGAACAACGCGACCGGTTCGCCGGAATAGTCAGCGGGGAGAATCCGGCCGAGCATGGTGCCGCGCTCCCGCAGCAGGATGGTCAGCCCACGGGTGTCGATGCCTTCGACTCCGGGCACGTTCTCCTCGGCCAACCACCGGTGCAGCGAGCGGGCCGCGGTAGCGTGGCTCTGGTCGGAATGAGCGGTGGAAACGATGAGACCGGAAGCCTGGATGCGCGATGACTCGAAGCAGTCCTTGTCTCGGGCCGGCACGCCATAGTTGCCGATGAGGGGATAAGTGAGAACGAGTATCTGGCCGCGGTAGGACGGGTCGGTCAGGCTCTCTACGTACCCGACCATCGAGGTGTTGAATACCACCTCGCCTGAAGCCGGGCCGTGCAAGCCGAAGCCCGTACCGGCGAACTTCGAGCCGTCTTCCAGTTCAAGAGTCACTCTCTTCAGCTGGTCACCGGCTGGTTCATGAGTAGCGGGAGGCAATGCGGCCATATCTTAGTTGGGGACGAGTGCGGAGCAAGCCCGGCTTGGCCGCTGGACATGACCGCGAAAACGGGGACTGTACCGGATTGCGGCCGCGTCCTCGCGGCCGGGGACTGTCCCCGCTTTCGCGTGGTTAGAGGCCGGCGAGAGCTTCCGGCAGTTCGTCGAGCGAGCGGATCGTAGCGTCGGGCAGGATGCTGTCAGTCGACGGGCGCCTGTCCCGGTTGAGCCAGACCGCCTTCATGCCGGCAGCGTGGGCGCCCTTGATGTCGGTCTTGGGGTTGTCGCCGACGAACACCGAGTCCGACGCCGCCACTCCGAGCCGGTCCAGTGCCACGACGAAGATGCGCGGGTCCGGTTTCGCGAATCCGACCTCACGTGAGACTGCGACGGCCCCGAAGCAGCCCTTGAGTCCCGAGACATCGAGCTTGTCGTGCTGCATGTCGCCCGGACCGTTGGTTACGAGCCCGAGCCGGAACTTCTGACCGAGTTCCCGGAGCACCTGCAGCGCATCGGGAAACGGCTGGTAGCGCGCCCGGCGCTCGGCCACGTAGACGCACGAGAGAGTGTCGGCGAGGAGCGGGTCGGCGAAGCCGTTCTCGGCCAGGGCGTCCGACCAGACCTTGTGTCGGTACTCCGGTACCCACGCGCGGAGCTGTTTCATCTCGTCGTCTTCACCGTCGAACCGCGTGCTCAGCGCCGACCACGAACTGACGTCGAAGTTGCTGCCATAGGGTGCCACGACCGGATGGGCGCGGAAAAGGCGGCGAGCAACTCGCCGTACCGAGTCCTTCAGGTCGCCGGGCGGGACGTTGTGCCACTGCTTCGCCACCTGCGCGGCTGCAACCAGCGCCTCATTGGCTGCCGCCTCGTCCGGCATCAGCGTGTCGTCGAGGTCGAACAGAACCGCCTTCAACATGAAACGTGATTGTACTCCAGCGCGCCCCCGCGTGCAAATCTCCCCCGGTCTGCAAGGAACTAGTCCCTCAGGATCGGACTTTGTGTCTTGGTGACTTTGTGGTGAGGTCCGGCTCCGGCCGGCTCCTAGTCGAGTAGGATCAGGTTGATGTGCTTCGAGGGGCCGTCTCGGCGGGTCGCTACGTCGAGTTCGATGCCGGAGTTACGGGCCGTGGCATAGACATCGATACCGCAGCCCTCCATTGACGGCCGGGCGTCTTCGGGATGGCGGCAGTCGCTCGTCACGTCGCACGTCCGGCATAGCCGGCAGGGCCCGTCGGCAAGCCCGAACGCCTTGTAAAGCCCGTCGAGGAAGGCTGTCCGCTCCAGTTCGGCGACGAGCCGGCGCATCCGCCGCCGCTTCGGTCTGTAGTCCGATGGCGTGCAGACGTAGCTGTAGATTAGTGCGCGGCGATAGTCCGCGAGCACCCGTTTCATCTGTTCGGGCGTGGGTGTGCGCGGCGGACAGCAGAGCCCCTTGCCGAACCCATCGCAGCCGAACTGGCATTTCAGTCGCACCCACTCGGCGGTTTTGACGTTGGCTACCGGCACGATCTTCGCCTCATCAGCGCCAGCCGCAAGCGCCTGCTCTACGTACTTCTTTGGTCCGGATGCTGTCTTCTTCATGCCTGCATACTATGTGGCGCGGGCGGGCGGGTCAACCAAGGAAGGGGTCAGGGGTTGGGGATCGGAGCCAGGAAGGGGCCAGAAACGGTGGGCCGCAAGCTGTCAGCCGTCCTCATCCGCTCCGCCAATCGGCAATCGACACTCGCTTTCGGCTTACAGCTCACGGCCTTCCGCTCTGACAATCTACAATCATCAATCTGCAATCCACAATGTCGTGGGCCGTCGGCGGTCTCGGCAATCCAAAACCGTAGACCCAAAATGACTTGGGCCATGTCTGTAATCACTCACTATGTCCCCCGAAATCGCAGCCCGCCCGGGCAGGACCTCCAGCGAACCAACGCGATGCTTCTACCGAAAAGCCGCCCGCGCAGTTCCCAACGCTCACCGAACGGTGAGACTCGTTCGCGTCTTCCGTCGGTTCGGTCGTCTCGTCGTCCTTCGCGCGAGCTTGATCAGCGAGAGCAGCGCGGAGTTGACAGCAGACTCATTCGGGAACGCATCGCCGACTTCCTTCTCGTTCAGGTAGTTCTTGGCTACGACCACATCGGCCCGACGCACCTTTGCGCCCTTCCAGGTCGTCAGGCCCATGTTCGGTTTCTTGGCGTCAGCCCGTTCGGCGACGATCTCGGCAGCGGTCTTGCCGGCAATCGCCCAGTGCAGCTTATTCTGGACTATCTGGAAAAACTCCTTGGTCGCCGCGGAGTTGGCGTCGTAGTCAACCGCCAGCCGGTAGATGTCTCGTATCTTCTGGTAGAACCGCTTCTCGCTCGCCCGGATATCGCGGATGCGCTCCAGCAGCTCGTCAAAGTAGTCCCGACCCAGCGTGCCGCCTGCCTTGAGCCGTTCATCATCCAGCACGAATCCCTTCACCAGATACTCGCGCAGCCGCTCCGTCGCCCACTGCCGGAACCGCGTGCCCCGCTCCGACCTTACACGGTAGCCTACGGCCAGAATGGCATCGAGGTTGTAGAACCGCAGTCTCCGCTTCACTGACCTGCCGGTCTCATGCTGAACCTGTAAGTATTCCTTACAAGTTGCCTCTTCGTTCATCTCATTGTCCGCGTAGATATTGCGGAGGTGCATCGTGATGTTCTGAGGTGTCGTCTGGAACAGCTCCGCCATCAGACGCTGGGTCAGCCAGACCGTGTTGTCCTCAAGCCGGACCTCGATTCTGCTCCTGCCGTCCTCGGACTGATAGAACACAATCTCGGAGCCCGTGGCCCTTCGCTCGGGCAAGTTGTTGCTCACTTGTGGTCTCTCATTCTAAGTTGGCCGTCCTGGTGTTGG
>Ga0163210_1001448_pt1 | contig 10334 bp, 10 predicted proteins | sample Kivu_220m_FD_113536 | JGI IMG/M metagenome (GOLD analysis project Ga0163210, IMG submission 113536) | Freshwater microbial communities from Lake Kivu, Western Province, Rwanda to study Microbial Dark Matter (Phase II) - Kivu_220m | ecosystem: Environmental > Aquatic > Freshwater > Lake ... | reverse complement strand
GGCGCCCGCCGCAGCTTACCCGCAGCGTTGGGCCGACCCGGTCCTGGCCACCAGGCGTGCAAGCGGGCCTCACGCACGAGGAGGGGACATGGGACTCAGCGAGCGCTTCGTCCGTGAGCTCATCAAGCAGCATGAAGGCAAGTCCACTCCCACACTGACGCACTTTTGCCGCACTCGGGACATTCTTCCCGAGTTACGCGAAGCAAGTCGACGGATTCTCGCCGCTCGGGGTGTAACTCCGCCCGAACTCGAGCAGGTCTGCCGGTGCCCCGCCTGCAAGGAGGGTGTTGTGCCTCCCGACAATCCGAACGTACACTGCCCCGCATGTGCTTTTGTCTCTTCGCAGGGCAAGCAGGATCCCGATGCACTCCGACGGCTGGTCAGTGCGTTCCTCGACCGCTCGAGCAAGGATCCGATGCGTCGCCTCAGTACGAACCCTCTGGAGGACGCCGCGCTAGTCGTAGGCAGAGACGCCAGGTGGCCAGCCGAGGCGTTCGAGACTCCCTGGTTCCGTGTCCTTGTCCCCGCTCGCGACCGTCTGTGGCTTCATCTACAACTCTATGCCATACCTGTCATTCTCTGTGCGCTTGTGTTCCTCACTGCATTTGCGGGGGGTCTTCGGTCGCAAGGTCTCGTGCTAAACAGCATCATCATTGGCGTGTTCTACATCGCGAGGAACCGCCTTGCGGCTCACCTGTTTTCTGAGGCCTTCAATCGTCGCTTCGCAGAGCTCATGCCGAAGCAGGGCGATAGTGCGTCGCTCCAGCCGGCCGAGTCCGATGCGGACCCGGGTGACAGTGCGGAGCGACTGTCCGAGACCCAGATCCCCCTGCCCACGGGCAGGATCCGAATTCCATGGTTGTGGCGGATTGCCGGGATTGCCGTGCTGGTGTTCATTGGATACCTCATCACACTCATTGCGTTGGGCAAGCTGCATTGGTAACCATGAGTCCCACAGCTCGTTTTCTCGCGGCCCTGCTGACCCAGGCTCCCCTGCGGGGGTTGCGGCCCAACAAGCGGCTAGAGCTGACGGCGGCCGCCGCCAGCTTCGGTGGTAGGTCGCTGCGCCGGCGGAGGCGCCCGCCGCAGCTCACCCGCAGCGTTATGCCATCTTAACCAGCGCGCTTCGGCGTCATGCGAGATGCCGCGGGAGGAGCGTGGTCGAATGCTGACTGAGGAGAAAGGCTGCTTCACATTCCCTGTGGGGTATCAGCGGTTTCACCGCAACCAGTTGTTCAACTTCCAGCTGAACCGCCCCTATTCCCTCGGGTACGCGCGTCTTGAGGATCTTTCAGCAGTGGGTCGCCAGATTGCCACCTTCCACCAATGGAAGACCCAGATGCTAAGGCTGGCGACGGATGCGCTTGCAGAAGGCCGGCTGATGAACGCAGCTTTCTACTACCGGGCGGCGGAGTTCTACACCTTCCCGGATGACCCTGATAAGCGGATGATGTATGACCGTTTCACCGAGCTCTTCTATCGAGCCTTCGAGACACACGGAATCGACAGACATCGCATTCCGTATGATCGGGGCTTTCTGCCAGCGATAGTGGTTGAGCCCCAAGGCACCTCGAGGGGCACGATTGTCATGCATGGGGGGTATGACTCCTTCATCGAGGAGTTTTACTCGATTATGTGGTCCTTCGCTGCGTCCGGATACCGCGTTGTCGGTTTTGACGGGCCGGGGCAGGGAGGGGCTCGGCGCAATGCCGCTCTCCCACTCGACTTTCATTGGGAGAGGCCCGTGAGGGCGGTCCTGGACCACTTGGGTCTCGATAGCGTCACGCTCATCGGGCTCTCCATGGGCGGCTACTTTGCTCTTAGAGCAGCGGCCTTCGAGTCTCGCGTGGAGAGAGTAATCGCCAGCGGCCACGCCTTCGATTACAACCGGATCGCCCGACCCCCGGCTGCGGCAATTATGATGTTCTTCCACGACCACTTGCGGGAATTCACAAACCGCTTGTCGCGTTGGAAGATAAAGAGGGGCGGCATGGAAGCCTGGAACATCAGTCACTTGATGTACGTGCTGGCATTGGACGAACCAATGGCCGCCCTGGAATTCGCCATGGAGCTAAACGAGCGGAACCTCTGTTCGGACGCGGTCTGGCAAGATGTCTTGATCCTGGCGTCACGCGACGACCACTTCATCCCATTCCGGCTCCACCGGGAGCAAATGCGGCGACTGACCGCAGCCAGGTCGGTCACAGATAGGGTGTTCAGCAAGCAGGACCACGCCCAGAATCACTGCCAGATCGGCAACATCGGACTGGCCTTGCGGGTGATGCGCGAGTGGATTGATGAGAAGATGCCTGGCATGAGTTCGTGACTGTGAGATACCAGCGGCCGCGTGACTGGGAGTGGGCTCGGCATAACAACAGCATGCAGCGGGCGTCGCTTCGCGCCGCCGCTGAACCGGAGCGTTATCCCCATACGGGCGGTTCCGATGTCTGTTGCCTCGGGGGCGGCTTTGGGGTAGTCTTACAGGTAAGATTCACTCTGAAGCATGGGAGGACCCAATGACCCGTCCGGCAACCACGAAGATGACCTCGAAGGGGCAAGTCGTCATCCCCGAAGAGGTGCGGAGGCGCCTGGGCCTCAAACCGGGGATTCGCTTTGTCGTCGTTGGCAAGAAGGACGTTGTCATCCTGAAGGCCATACAGCTACCTGACCTGGAGGAGTTCGACGCCCTCATTTCCGAAGCACGTCGACAGGCACGACGCAGCGGGCTGCGCCGTTCCGAGGTCACACGAGCCGTGACTCGTGTTCGGAGAGCTGGGTGAGAGTCGTCCTGGACACCAACGTCCTGATCTCGGGCGTGTTCTTCGCTGGACCGCCCTACGAGATTCTTAAAGCCTGGAGCGACGGGCGCTTCGAGCTCGTCCTCTCTGAGGAGATCATCGAGGAGTACCAGCGCGTTGGGGAGGCTCTGGGCACCCGCTTTCCGGGCGTAGCCCTCTGGCCGATTCTCGCGCTCGTTGTGGCCGGGGCTCGCATATGCCTCTCCCCTCGCCTACCTGAGAAGGTGTGCGTCGATCCGGCCGACGACAAGTTTCTGGCCTGTGCCCTTGCGGGTGGTGCACGCGTGATCGTTACCGGGGACAAGGCATTGCTTCGCACCTCCGGGTACGGAGGCGTCAAGGTAATGACTCCTCGGCAGTTCATCTCGCGATACTTGGAGCAGGGATGATCGCGACGGCGGGGATAACTAGCCGCTGCAGCGGCCGGGGCTTCGCCCCGCCGCTGACCGGCGGCGTTATCCTGGAGGCAGACACCACGGTCCCCGAGCATGGCTCCAACGACCGTGCTAAAGTGGGCGAGTCGGCAATGGTCCCCAATCTACGCTCGACACCGACGCGGTACCGACGTGGTTCGCCTCTCTGCCGGGCGGCAGAGAGAAGAGGACGGGGAGCCCCAAGAATGCAGCTGTCGACACATCCAGGTTCAGGATGCCGCCGTCACCGGTGGCGCCCCTATTCGGCTTGCGTTCCAAGGCGGCAAGGATTGGTAGGGTATCTCGGCTTAGCCGCTCTCTGCGCGGCCCTCTGTGGAAGCTGCCTTGTCGCGCGCGCCGCTGCTGACTGCATCGACTACGCCGACTACTTCCATTGGATTGGTGCCGCAGATACGCCCGGATACGCGCGCGGTGTGGCAGTCTCCAGTCCCTACGCGTATCTCGCGGATGGTTCCTCCGGCCTCACAGTGATCGACATTGCAGACCCGCGGAGCCCGCGGATCACAGGCATCGCGGACACCCCCGGACATGCAGATCAAGTGGCCGTCTCCGGCGCTCACGCCTACGTCGCGGATGAGACGTCCGGTCTCCAGGTGATCGATATTGTGGACCCCACCAACCCGCACATCGTCGCCAGCGTTAGCACGCCGGATGACGCCTACGGCGTGGCGATCGCGAGCAACTACGCTTATGTGGGCGATTGGTACTCCGGTCTCCAGGTGATCGACATTGCGGATCCCCTACACCCTCAGATTGTGGGTAGCGTGGACACGCCGGGGCAGGCGCATGGCGTGGCCATCGCGGGCTTCCACGCCTATGTGGCGGATGGCTATGGTGGCCTCATCGTAGTAGACGTCAGCAACCCCCGAGATCCACGAAGTGTAGGCAGAGCGGACACGCCCGGTTATGCCCACGACGTGACCGTGTCGGGCTCATACGCCTATGTCGGGGACAACATTGCCGGTCTCGCCGTGGTGGACATCTCCAATCCTGACGATCCCCTGCTGGTCGGCAGGATAGACTTGCCCGGATGGGCGGACGGCGTGGCGGTCTCCGGGACCCTCGCCTACGTCGCGGAAGAGGACTACGGTGTTCGAGTTGTGGACATCACGGATCCGACCCACCCACGGATGGTGGGCAGGATCGACATGCCGGACAGGGCCTTCGGCGTGGCTCTCTCGGACTCACTCGCCTGCGTCGCGGACTACGGATCTGGTCTCCAGCTGATCGTCGTCGCGCACCCCCAGTTTCCCGAGATAGTGGGCTACGCGGACACGCCGATCTGGGCCTATGGGGTGGCCCTCGCGGGAAACTACGCCTATGTCGCGAACGACGAGACCGGGCTCCAGGTGATCGACATTGCCGTCCCCCAGTCCCCCGCAGTCGTCGGCACCATGGACACACCGGGTGATGCCTACGGCGTCGCCGTCTGCGGCACCCGTGCCTACGTGGCGGATGGGCTCTCCGGTCTCCAGGTGATTGATGTTGGGCTTCCTGCGGACCCTCGTCTTCTCTTCTCCGTGAACACGCCGGGCGAGGCCCGCGCGGTTGCCGTATCTCGAAGCCACGCCTATGTCGCTGATCGTCAGACAGGACTGCAGGTCATCGAAATCGCCCATCCGGAGCACGGCCAGATCGTGCTCGGCAGTGCGGATACGCCGGGCGATGCCCTAGGCGTGGCCATCGGTGAGCCGTTCGCGTACGTGGCGGATGGCGCATCCGGCCTTCAGGTGATCGACGTCAGAGACGCGTTGCATCCGCGTGTCGTGGGTGGCGTGGACACGCCTGGCCAAGCACGGGGGGTGGCCATCTCGGGCGACCACGCCTACGTTGCGGACGGGGGAGCCGGCCTCCAGGTGATCGACATCCACAACCCCGCAGACCCCCGAATCGTCGGCCACCAGGACACTCCCTTGGACGCCAGGCGCGTGGCCGTTTCCCAGGACGTTGCCTACGTCGCCGACGGAGGGTCGGGGCTTCAGGTGATCGACATCTCGGATCCCGAGCGCCTCCGCTTGGTGGGCGGAGTCGAGCCGGAGGGCTACGCCTACGACGTTGCCGTGGACGATGCCTATGCTTATGTCACCAACTACGGCCTCACTATCCTGCACGTGCAGTGCGGGCCACAATCCGGCATTCTCGCCGAACCCGCGCGTTCCGCGGCGACTCTCCTGCGGATCGGCCCCAACCCGAACTCGTGGGAGACCTGCCTTCGCTTGCAGATCCGCGTTCGGGCACTCGTCGATGCGACCGTGTATGACATAGCCGGACGGCGTCAGCGCCAGTTGTGCCGGGCAGTGTTCGATCCCGGGGTCCACGATTTGACATGGGACCAGCGCGACGACACGGGCCGCAAGCTTGCGGCCGGTGCCTACTTGGTGCGCGTCTCGACGTCCGCGGGAACAACCAGTGGCCGCTGCGTCATCGTTAGATAGCTGCCAATGCTGTCGCCGCCGGCAGGCGCAGGCGCGGGCAGGAGCACAAGGATGAGCAATCGCAGTGTTCGACGATCGAGAACGGATAACAAGCCGTTCGAGCGGATCGGGTCCGCTGCGCGGCCCCGCCCGCTCAACGGCGGCGTTGGGCAGCAAGGACCCGGCATCTGTCGGTCATGCAAGTGAACACTATCATGGTTCCGGCCCATTCGCTTCGAGTGCGCCCATTGGCGCAGGCCGAGCTGGATGCGGTCCTCGGCGTCTATAGGCGCTGCGAAGACTTCCTAGCGTTGGGCCCCGTCCCGACCGCATCGCTGACGATGGTCCTCCATGACCTAGCGCAGGCAGCGGATGACGGCGGCATCTTCTGCGGCATCTACACTCTGGAGGGCGCTATGGTGGGGGTCGTCGAGTACGCTCCGAAGCCTAGCAAAGGCGCTTCCAAGTGCGCATGCTTGTCCCTATTGATGCTGGCGAGGGAACATCGAAGCCGAGGGATCGGCAGTGCCGTGTTGGCTGCAGTGGAAACCGAGCTTCGGGAAAAGTCGCAAGTGGCCGCCATCGTGGCGCCCGTGCAAGTGAACAACCCGCGGGCTTTGGCCTTCTGGCAAAGGCACGGGTATCGCGTCGTCAGCCGTCCGGAGCTCCAACCAGATCACACCACCGTCCTGACACTGCGGAAGGACTTGCCTTGAATACGCTTCTGCCTAACTACTGCATAGAGCTGCCGGCGGTCGCCCGCCGACGTCGGGGTAGAGCCGCGGCCAAGGGCGGGGCGCCCGCCACAGCTCATGCATGCGTTGGGCGCACCCATACACCATGAGGGACCGAGGAGTGAGGGCTTTGATGGGTTGCGTGAAGTCCTCGGGCGCCTACTGGATTCGGCTCTGCCCCGAGGTTGGGGTGCAGGCGGTCGTCAGCTTGAGCTGCCCAACACCCCGTGCCACCGCGCACGCTCAGACCCCTGAACTCCGTCACGGCGACCGCGCAAGGCACGGCGTTGCGGTAGAGCGATACTGGAACGTCGTCTTACGCCAGTCAGACCTAACCATATCGGAGGTGTGTCATGAGGACTATCGTCGCTGCACTGCTCCTCGCTAGTCTGCGGCCGATCGGTTCTCCTGCAGCCGCTCAGACGAGCGTCTTCTTCGAGGAGCGATTCGACGGATCGGCGCTGGACCCTGCGATCTGGCGCACGGAGATCCTGACAAGCGGCCCGCGGTTCTGCCCCGACAGCTATCCCGGTGGCCCCGGTCACTGGGTCGATGAAGGGGTCGAATGCCACGGAGTCGCCGCCTACCCGCCGTATGGAAGCGCCCCCCTGTCGGGTGGGCTGCTTCACCTCTCGTCGACCAACGAGCGGGCGTTTCCCGACCTGGTCTCGCGGCTTCCTGGACCCGTGGCGACGTTCCCGTCTTCCGGCGACTTTACCCTGACGGTGCGCATGGGCTACGACCACGTCACAGGCGCGGGCACGTTCTTCGACGCGATCGAGGTCGAAAGCACCGACCCCGCTGAGGCACCTCCCTCTTTCGCTGAAGATGTCCTGATGCACATCGGCGCGGATGGTCTCTACTCGTACCTCAGCGGATCGATGGTAAGGGTCGCGGACGTGCCGACGACCGGGCTCCATGACTTCGGCCTCCAGTGCGCCGGGAACATGTTTACGATCACGATCGACAGTCAGCCCGTGTACGGTCCCATCGCCAGCGCAATGCGACCGACGGCCATCGCTCTCGGCAATAACGTGCTCGCTTACTGGTCCCCGGTCGACTGGACCTGGTTCAGCGTGGACTACGTGCGGGTCGACACGCCGGGGCCGGTCGCGGTCCCCGAGCGGACGTGGGGCGCAATCAAGGCGATGTACGGCGACTGAATTCAGCGCCGGCGGTGCCCAACAACGCGCTGCACCCGCCGGCCCGCGCGCGGCGCCGGTCGTCGAGTTTCGCACCGGGTGTGCGCGGGCCGCAGGTGAGCGCGAGCGTTGGGCACTCCAACTATGCTATACTTATCATACTTAGCAGGGTGCATCGCATTCGGATGCCTACGTGACAGGAAGGACGGCGATGAAGACATGGATCTCAGTCCTGGCGCTTTGGTCTGCGGTCTCCACTGTAGCCCTAGCGGAATTCGTGCCGGATGCGCCCTTCGTCGGCGAGATCAACGGCTCGTACATCGACCCTGAGTTCAGCGATGTTGCCTGTCAGGTGGCTTTCCAGGATCGGCTGAATCAGCTATGGATCGGCGATATCGATCCATCCAGCGGTCTCTTCCGCACCTCCTCAGGACGCGACTACCTGATGGATACCGACCTTCCGATCCTGATGTACGATCCCGAACATCCCGACTGGAAATACTCGACCAATGGTCCGGAATGGACTCGGTACCTCGGTATGGACTGGATTGTCTACACGCGATTCGACGACCACGATCTCATGCAGCAGTGGTCGGCGCGCCTCACGAACGGCCAACCACTGAGATTCCGGCTAACCAACCATAGCGAGGACTGCTACGGCAACATGCCCAGCCGCTACGACGACGGCGCCCCCACACGACTGGCCTTCACCCATCGCTGGCCAATCTACCTCGCACAAACCGCGTGGATCTACGTGAACGAGCCCGGGGTCTTCCATGAGATCGACGCGCACGATCCGCTACGCATGAGCATGTGGAGCCCGGTTTCTCCGGATTTCCTCTTCATTTACCGTCCGGAAGGGGCACCCCTCGGACAGGTCGCGCGCGTCAACGCCGACACGGGAATCCTGACCGTCCTGACCACTGACGAGGGGGAGAAGGACGATCCCGGGATGTTCCGAGCGCCGGAGTATGGCAACGAGATCCTCCTGGTGGCGAACGTGGACAATGGTGCCCTGGGGATCTACCGCGATCTCGGCTCACCCGATAGCGCCTGGACTCGAGTGGCCACGCTGGAACTGCCGCCGGAGGCGCCCTACCACTACATCTCGTCCCCGGAATGCATCGCGCCCGCCACCGGCATTGGCGGCGTATCCTACTTCGCGCTGCTGGCCCGGGAAAGCGCGGACAGGAGAAGTCCTGGCAGCATCTGGATCTTCGGTCTCGGGATGGACCCGGAGAACTCCTTGGTCCGCCGGGTGGATGATGGGGCTATCGATAGTTCGCTCGCCGTACGGATGGAGCCGGAGCCGTTCTTCGGAACCGACGAAGTCTACGTATACTACAACTACTACGATCTGCAGAGCGGAGTTCATGGGCTCCGCCGAGCGAGAACCGGACTGTATGGTCCCACTAGCGACGCTTCGGCGCTGGCTGCGATTCCGGCACGGGTCGCCCTGCACGGCATCTATCCCAACCCCAGTTCGCGCGATTTCACCATGGCACTTGACCTGCCCCGATCGGGACGCGTTCGTATCTCGGTTTTCGATGTCGCGGGTCGCCGCTTGAAGACGCTGATAGAAGGGGCGCTCCGGCCAGGCAGGCACGAGGTGCTATGGCAAGGGCGCGACGAGTCGAATCAGCCCGTGCACTCCGGGCTTTATATGGTGTTGTTGCAGGTAGACGATTCTCGGGAGACACGGAAGATCACGGTCCTGAGGTAGACCTAAGGTCGGAGTAGGCCGAATCGGGCCGGTTCGGGCGTGGAGGAGACAACGATGCGCCCAACCATCGGCTCCACCGGACTCGCTGCGCTCGCCGGTGAGCCGTACGTTGGGCGGATGGGTCCAGAGGATGCTGCCAGCCCGATGAGGGAGGGGCGCCAGGGATAATGGTCACTCGAATCAGGCCACTCCGTCCGTCTGACGCTGGCTTCGTTGTAGCGTTGGCCACGCGGTTCTCAGAATTCCGACTGCCGGAGTGGCGGTCGCGGAGTGAGATTGACGACTTTTTCCGCAAGAAGCTCGAGGCGGTCGCTAGTCGGCTTGGTCCTGAGGAGGCGGTGTTCATTGCCGAGGAGGAATCAGGGGAGCCCGTGGGCTTCGTGCACGTTCTGACGGAGCCCGACCACTTCAATGGGCAGAAGGGTGCATTGATCTCTGATGTGGCAGTGACCAAGTCGCGGGAGGGTCAGGGGATTGGCCCTCGTCTACTTGAGGCAGCAGAGAACTGGGCCAGGGAAGCGGGCTGTGACTTGGTTTCCCTATACGTGTTCGAGGGCAACATGGGCGCACGCCGGATGTACGAGAGGCACGGGTTCGGACCCGAGACTCTGCTGTATGTCAAACGAGTGAGGCCGACGTGACACTCCTGGTAACCCGGTCGAACAGATCATCATGATCTCCGGCGCTCCTCGTTCTTGGGAGGCCTATGAGCGAGAACCGCCCAACTACTGCATAGAGCTGCCGGCGGTCGCCCCCCGGCGTCGGGGTAGAGCCGCGGCCAAGGGCGGGGCGCCCGCCGCAGCTCATGCATGCGTTGGACGGATTGGGCTAGGACCGCGTGCTGAGATGATCACGCAGCCAAACAGCCAGCGCGGCTTCGGACAGCTCTCCTGCCGAGAGTCTCAGCATCATCGTCACGACCTCGGTTTCCGTGGCCTTGAGCTCTCGCCTGTTCAGTTCCAGGAATGTCACCGAACACCCTAATGCGGCCACGGCGGAACACCTGAAAAGCGGCCACTTCGGGTAGGGATGGATCTGGCACCTTCCCTGGATCAACCAGGGAGGGTGCGCATGGCCAACTACCTGAAG
>Ga0163210_1001447_pt1 | contig 10339 bp, 4 predicted proteins | sample Kivu_220m_FD_113536 | JGI IMG/M metagenome (GOLD analysis project Ga0163210, IMG submission 113536) | Freshwater microbial communities from Lake Kivu, Western Province, Rwanda to study Microbial Dark Matter (Phase II) - Kivu_220m | ecosystem: Environmental > Aquatic > Freshwater > Lake ... | reverse complement strand
GTCAGATTGTAAGCAAAAACGTCTGTTTCCCACACTGGATATGTACTGTAGAGGAGAGGTTCTCTCGCCCCCGTTATGTTTGTCCACGTCCCGCCGGAAACCTCGTACACCCGACGCCACAACACACCGAGCGGCAGGTTGTTCTTATCTTTGCAGGCGATTTGGCAGGCCTTGCAGCCGGTACAGAATTGGCTATCGAAGTAAAAGGCGTAAGTCATAATATCTCTTACCACAAAGACACAAAGGCACAAAGGCACGGAGTTTTAAGAATCTTTGTGACTTCGTAACTTTTTGGTTGATTTTTCTACTTGCACCATGATGGTATGCTGCGCGGTGCCAAAGGCGAACGGCGTCCAACGCTGCGAGGTGAGCACGTTGACGTTCCCGCCGTGATCCAGGCCGTTTTCGTCCGGCGACCACCACGCCCCTTGCGGGATGTCCACCACGCCAGGCATGATGCGCGGCGTGAGGCGGCAGGGCAGCACCAGCGCGCCGCGCGCGTTGAAGACCTTGACCTGCTCGCCGTCTTTTATGACGCGTGCTTCGGCATCGAGTGGGTTGATGAAGACGCGCTGCGGGAAAGCTTCCTCCAACCAGTCGTTGTTGGCGTGCGTGGAGTGGACGCGCGCCAGGGTGTGATGCCCAATGGCTTGGAGGGGATATTTTTTCACCACAGAGCGCACGGAGTTCACAGAGTTTTTTAATTTGTTTTTCTCTGCGCTCTCAGTGTTCTCTGTGGTGAATGGGTGTTCCCATTCCTGGATGTATTTCGGGATTGGCGGAATCTCGTCGGGGCGGTTCAGGTCGTAGAGCTGCTTCGAGAATATTTCGATTTTTCCGCTAGGCGTATCGAGCGGATGCTTCTCCGGGTCGGCGCGGAAATCGGCAAAGGCGATGGCTGGTTTCGTCACCGGCTTGGCGTAGACACCCAGGTTCTGTTCGATGAACTCGTCCAGCGTGGGCAGGTCGGGGAAGCGCGTCTCGCGGAAGCGATCCAGGCACCATTCCACCCAGGCGCGCTCGTCGCGGCCCTCGGTGTAGGCCTCGCCGATGCCCAATCTTTCGGCGATTTCGGCGCAGATGCGGTAATCGCTCTTGCACTCGCCCGGCGGCTCGACCAGCTTGGACTGCAAGATGACTTCGTCGCCGTACTTCCAGCCGTCCTCTACGCCCCAGGTCTCGAACTGCGTACCGGCTGGCAGGACAATGTCTGCAAAGCGGGCGGTGGGCGTCCGGAAATTATCCTGCACGGCCAGGAACTCGACCTTGCCCTCGTCGCGCAGGATCTCGGCCGTGCGGTTCACGTCGGCGTGCTGGTTGATCAGGCAGTTGGTCGCCACGGCGTAGATCAGTTTGATGTCGTTGTCGAGGCGGGGGGCGCCGATCACGCCGTCAGCCTGGGTCATCGCTTTTCCGCGCAAGCAGGCCTCGGTCCAAAGAAAGACCGGAATGGCCGCTTTGACGGGATTCTTGCCCAGCGGAAAAACTGTCCATAAGGGACCGCCGTCCGGGGCTTGCAGTCCCAATCCACTCGCCCAGCCGCCGGGAATGCCGACGTTGCCGCTGATGGCCGCCAGCACGCAGCCGGCGCGTACCACCTGCTCGCCGTAGGTGCGGCGCTGCATCCCGTAGCCCTGGTAGAGCACGGCCGGCTTGAGCGTGGCATATTCGCGGGCGATGCGGGCAATCGTCTCGGCAGGGACGGCGGTGATTGCCTCCGCCCACGCAGGGGCCTTGGGGACGCCGTCGCGGACGCCGAGCAGGTAATCGCTGTAACTCTCCTCGCCATCGCAACCGACGGGCATCTGCTCCGCGTCGAACCCGACGCAGTGGGCGCGCACGAATTCGGCGTCGTACAACTTTTCGGTGAGCATGATGTAGGCCATGGCGCTCATCATGGCCGCGTCCGTGCCGGGGCGGATGGGGATCCACTCGTCGGCCAGGGCGGCTGCGCTCAGGCTGTGACGCGGGTCAATACACACCACGCGCGTCCCGTTCTGACGCGCCAGCTTGACGAAGTAATCGCTGTTGGTACCGTCCCGCATTTCGGCGGGATTCCAGCCCCACATGAGGATGTAACGCGAGTTGAGCCAGTCCTGGCGCTGGTTGCCAGTGACCAGCGTACCGTAGATGGTCGGCGTGGCGGCGTTGATGGCCGCCCATGAATAGGAGTTGTAGATGCCCAGGCAGCCGCCGAACAGGTTCATCAGGCGCCGGGCGACGTGCGAGCCGTTGAGTTGATTGTAGCTGCCTGTCCCGTAAGGGACGAACAGGGCCGAGCTGCCATACTTTTCTTTGACCCGCTGCATCTGTGCCGCGACCGCATCCAACGCCTCGTCCCACGATATTTGGGTGAACCTGCTCTCGCCGCGCTTGCCCACCCGTTTCAACGGATGCAGCAGCCGGTCGGGATGGTATTGGCGGCGCAGATAGGCACGTCCTCGCGGGCAGGCGCGCAGTTGCGGCGCGGCGAGGCTGTCGGGGCGGTCGTCGGCGTCGAGGTGGGTGATGCGTCCGTTTTCGACGTGGGCGATGAGCAGGCAGCGTCCGCCGCAGTTGTGGGCGGGGCACCCGACGCGGATAGTTTTCTGTGAAGAGTGATCGGTGTTCGATGGGGGAGGGGAGAGACTCATGCCATAAGTGTAAGGCGTTTGGAGCGGGAGGGGAAGTGATGTTTTTCCTAAAGGCTTATAGACTTTTCCAGCTTACTGCATACTTCGTCAACCCATCTGGTTTTTCGATTCCTGGCTCTTCCACAACCCATTCACCTGCAAGCCTACCTCGCGGTGGTCAGCTCGAAATGGCACATGGCGATGCCCGGGTCAATGCGCTGCAGGCGAAAGGCGTTGACAGGCGCTGGCTAGGAGAACGAACCCCTGGTGTAATAGATTGCGCGGCCAGTCCCTTGGTCGAATCGGATGCTCTCGAAAAAGGGCCAAAGGAAGCAAGGATCAAAAAAGCCTGCGTTTTGCAGGCTTAGGGGGGGAACCTCGTTTTCGAATGCCGAGGGTGGGATTTGGACCCACGACCAAGGGCTTATGAGTCCCCTGCTCTACCACTGAGCTACCTCGGCAAGTGGCCCAGATGTTACTATGGGGTGACATTTTTGTCAACGCTTCGATTCTGCTAACGAATTTGTGGGTTAATAACAGCAGAAAATTTGGTAAAATTGACACTAGACAAAAATTTATCGGATTGCTATAATAGCTGTTTGCATTTTCGCCATGCCCACTGCCGCCAGTGGGGTATCAATACGACAGTGCATCTTCAGCGCATCTTTCCGACCAGGTCCCAAAGTTCAGGAGAAATAAATGGCATCTGTCCTGCCCCTTAAGAATTACGCGCGTATCCCGTTCTCGCTAGATCTGCCTAACCTGATCGAAGTACAACTGGACTCATTCGTACGTCTCAAAAATGAAGGATTGGGGGATCTTCTCCACGAAATCTCGCCCATCGAATCTTATAACAAGGGGATGAAATTATACTTCCCCAGCCGCAGCCCGGAGGCAAAGCAATGGGGATTGAAGTATTGGTTTGGCGAGCCAAAACATACCATCGAAGAGTGCGTCGAGCGCGACCTGACCTACGCCAGCCCGTTGTACGTATCGGTTTTACTGGCCGGCCCGGATGTTCCAGAACCAATCAAGCAGGATATTTTCCTGGGTGATTTCCCCGAAATGACCGATAAGGGAACGTTCATCATCAACGGGACTGAGCGTGTCGTTGTCTCGCAACTGATCCGTTCCCCAGGTGTTTATTTCGAAGCGCCCACGGACCGGGCAACGGGTCGCCCCTTGGCGATGGCCAAGCTCATCCCGGATCGCGGCGCGTGGATGGAATTCGAGACGCGCAAGAGCGACTATATCATCCTGAAGTTCAATCGTAAACGCACCGTACCAATTACCGTTTTCTTGCGAGCCATGTCAGTGGTCAACGACGGTAATGGTGAGGATATCTTGACCGCTGGAACCGACGAGGAGCTTCTGGCTCTGTTTCAAGATGTGGATAACAACCCGGAGCGCCTCTTCATCCCTTCGACCCTGCGCCAGGAGCCGGAATGGGATCTCTCCGGCCATTTGACCATCGCCGAAGCCGCGTTGATTGAGTTCTTCAAGAAAATGCGCCCCGGCGACCCGGCCACGCTGGACAATGCCCGCCAGTTCCTCGAAGAGCAGTTGTTCGATCAACGCCACTATGACCTGGAACGCGACGGCCGCTATAAGCTCAATCAAAAGCTCGACCTGCAAATTCCCATTCCGCACCGCACTGTGACCAAGGCTGATATCGTTCGCCTGGTGCGGCGTATGATCCTGATTAACAATAGCGTCGAGCCACCGGACGATATTGACCACCTGGGAAATCGCCGCGTCAAGACAGTGGGTGAGTTGATCCAGAACAAGCTGCGCATAGGCTTACGTCGCATGGAACGCGTCATCAAGGAGCGTATGTCCATCCGAGATCAGGAGCAGCTCTCACCGGTCACGCTGGTCAATATCCGTCCGGTGGTGGCAGCCTTGCGCGAGTTCTTCGGCTCCAGCCAGCTCTCGCAATTCATGGATCAGACCAATCCTCTGGCTGAGCTGCGCCACAAGCGCACCCTTTCGGCTCTAGGCCCTGGCGGCCTGCGGCGTGAACGCGCCGGATTCGACGTGCGGGATGTGCACCACTCGCACTACGGCCGCATCTGTCCTATCGAGACGCCTGAAGGGCCGAACATCGGCTTGATCGGTCGCCTGGCGTCCTTTGCCCGAGTCAATGAGTATGGGTTTATCGAGACTCCTTACCGGCGTGTGATCAAATCAATGCCGTGCAATGACTCGCGCCTGGAAGGTCACGCCCTGTCAGCGGATCTGACCGATGGAAAGTCCGGAGAGGTGCTCATCAAGGCGGGTGAACGCATCACTTCCAAGATGCTCAAGACAATTGCCAAGACCAAACGCGATATGGCTATTGTCCCCTTCGTTTCGGATGAGGTAGAGTATCTCTCGGCAGACGCCGAAGACAAATTCGTCATTGCCCAGGCCAATGCGCCTTTGAATGAATATCGCGAGTTCGAAAATCCGCGCATTTCCTGCCGCTATCACTCCGGCTTCCTATTCACCGCGCCGGATAACCTGGATTACATGGATGTGGCTCCTCACCAGGTGGTCGGCATCAGTGCCGCGTTGATCCCCTTTCTGGAACACGATGACGCCAACCGGGCGCTGATGGGCTCGAACATGCAGGCCCAGGCCGTCCCACTGGTTCGCCCTGAGATCCCGCTGGTTTCGACCGGTATGGAGTACCACGCCGCATTCGACTCCGGGCAGGTGATCATTGCCGAGGAAGATGGAGACGTGGTCTCGGTAACCGGTTCTATGATCGTAGTGAGCGAGAAGGGTGGCAGCTTGCGTACGTATAATTTACGCAAGTATCAGCGCTCCAATCAGTCCACCTGCATTGACCAACGTCCGGCAGTGGTCAAAGGCCAGGTCATCCATCGCGGCGACATCATCGCCGATTCGTCCTCCACGGAGGGTGGAGAGCTGGCTTTGGGTCAGAACGTCACTGTGGCGTTCCTCTCGTGGGAGGGCGGGAACTTTGAAGACGCGATCCTGATCTCCGAGCGGCTGGTCCAGGAGGACCGGTTCACTTCTATCCATATCGAAAAGTATGAGGTCGAGGCGCGGGATACGAAGCTAGGGCCTGAGGAAATTACTCGTGATATTCCGAACGTGGGTGAAGATGCCATTAAAGATTTGGACGAAAGTGGCATCATCCGCATCGGCGCGGAAGTTGGCCCGAACGACATCCTGGTTGGCAAGATCACGCCGAAAGGCGAGAAAGAGCTGACGCCAGAAGAGCGCCTATTGCGCGCCATCTTTGGCGAGAAATCCCGCGATGTGAAGGATACCTCTCTGCGTATGCCACATGGCGAGCGCGGCAAGGTGGTGGATGTCAGGGTTTTCAATCGTGAAGACAATACTGACCTATCGGCTGGCGTGGATATGATGGTTCGCGTCTCGGTGGCGCAGCGGCGTAAAATCACCGCCGGCGATAAAATGGCAGGCCGGCACGGCAATAAGGGCGTGGTCTCACGCGTCGTTTCGGTGGAGGATATGCCCTTCCTTGAGGATGGCGCCCCTGTTGACATCATCCTGAATCCGCTGGGCGTGCCGGGACGTATGAATATTGGTCAGGTACTGGAAGTTCACCTGGGCTGGGCAGCTAAGCGATTAGGCTTTCGAGCTATCACGCCCGTCTTTGATGGTGCAAGAGAGGACGAGATTGAAGCTGAACTGGCGCGCGCCTGGCTCGTGGATCAGGCTTGGAAAGAGACTGCAGAGGTCGCCTGGAGTTGGCTGAAACAGCAGGAATACAGCCCGGAAATTATCGAAGATGACGATGAAGTGCGCCGCCTGTACCTAGAGCAGTGGTTGGGCGAGCGTGGCTACGACGTATATCGCTTTACATCCGATATAGATTACGCACATCACGCTGCAGCGAAAGAATGGTTGCGCGACCATGGCTACGATCCTGATGTGATCCTCTCTGAGCAAATAGCCGCGCCCAATGACCGTATAGCGCTCGATCAAGAAGCCATTCGGGTCTGCTTGCGGATGTGGCTGCACGATCATGGTATTGATAGCGTCGCGGATGCCGATCTTGAAAAACAGGCGCAAGAACTTATGCTCAAGACCAGCGAGCCAATCCCAACTCTAGGCAAGCAGATATTGCGGGATGGAAAGACCGGTCAACCTTACGACCAGCCTGTCACCGTGGGCGTGATGACCATTCTGAAGCTGCATCACCTTGTGGAGGATAAAGTTCATGCCCGCTCCACGGGACCATACAGCCTGGTCACCCAACAGCCGTTAGGAGGCAAGGCGCAATTCGGCGGTCAGCGCTTCGGCGAAATGGAAGTGTGGGCTTTGGAGGCCTACGGCGCAGCCTATACCTTGCAAGAGATGCTCACGGTCAAATCAGACGACGTTCAGGGCCGCGTGAACACCTACGAGGCAATCGTCAAAGGCGAACAGATCGAGGAACCCAGCATCCCGGCTTCGTTCCGCGTGCTGGTCAAGGAGTTGCAGAGCCTCGGCCTGGCTGTCGAAGCGGTCAGCGATAATGGCGAGGTGGTGCGCTTCGGCAAGGACGAGGAAAAAGCCCGCCCGCCGAAATACGATACCGGCCTCTTGGATTTAGGAGAAAAGTTCAGAGATAGATAGGATTTTTGTATCTTTTTGATTAGTTATGGAGGAAGAGGTGTGTGGGCGGCGAAGCCACCCCCGCTCCCCGGTTTTATTGGAGATGATACGAAATTTTCCTTGACGTGCCTATAGCCGTATGTTAGAATTGCCCTTCGTTGCCTAAAAGGGCTGATGCTTCGCACTGCCCCCTACGTACGAGAGACGAGTGAGGCCATCAGGCGCGTTTGTGATGGCCTCGTTTATTGACAAAATAGTGACATTCTTGTAAGGTGGCTGCCTCATAAGGCGATGAGATATAGCTACCATGTAAGGAAATTTATTCGGAGGCGAATGTGCCCACAATTAATCAACTGATCCGCAAAGGTCGCCAGTCGAAGAAAGTCAAGAGTAAAGCGCCGGCGTTGCTCTATACACTGAACTCCTACAAGCAGCGACGTGTCCGTCAAGCCAAGGGCGCACCGCAAAAACGAGGAGTATGCACCGTGGTGCGCACCATGACGCCCAAAAAGCCGAACTCGGCGCTGCGCAAGATTGCCCGCGTACGCCTAACCAATGGCATCGAGGTGACGGCTTATATTCCTGGCGAAGGGCACCAGTTGCAAGAGCACTCGGTGGTGCTGGTACGCGGTGGCCGCGTGAAGGACCTGCCGGGTGTGCGTTACCATATCGTGCGCGGATCGCTGGATACAACTGGCGTGGAGAAGCGACGTCAGGGTCGTTCGAAGTACGGTTCCAAGCGTCCGAAGGAATCGGCTGTTTCGTAGATAATGGAGTAATTTCATGCGTCGAGCAAAGCCTGAAAAGCGTGAGATCCCCCCGGATATCCGCTATAACCATGTCATCATCCAGACCTTGATCCAGCATATGCTGACGCGTGGCAAGAGAAGCACCGCCACGCGTGTCATGTACGATTCGCTGGATCTGATCAAGGAACGTAGCGGCGGCAAAAACCCGGTCGAGGTATTTGACGCCGCGCTGAAGAACGTGGCCCCTCTCATGGAGGTACGACCCCGCCGCGTTGGCGGCGCCACCTACCAGGTCCCGATGGAAGTCCCGCCGGCACGTCGTACCACGCTGGCAATCCGTTGGATCCTTGCATCGGCACGCGCCCGAGGCGGCAGGTCATTCGCCGAGAAGTTGGCTGACGAATTGATGGACGCAGCCAAGAACGAGGGCGCTTCCATCCGCAAGCGTGAAGAGACCCACAAGATGGCGGAGGCCAACCGCGCCTTCTCGCATTATCGCCTCTAATCTGCGCTATTTTGAACCTTAATAAGGTAATATCTCATGGCACGCGCTTACCCGCTCGAACGGTATCGGAATATCGGCATCATCGCTCACATTGATGCCGGTAAGACGACTACGACCGAGCGCATCCTGTTCTACACCGGTAAGACCCATCGCATGGGTTCGGTAGATGACGGTACGACTGTCACCGATTGGATGGAGCAGGAGCGCGAGCGCGGCATTACCATTGTTTCGGCGGCCGTCTCGGCGGAATGGAAGGGCTACCAGATCAACATCATTGACACGCCCGGGCATATTGATTTCACCGCCGAGGTGCAGCGTTCACTGCGGGTGCTGGATGGCGGTGTGGTTATCTTTGACGCCGTCCAAGGCGTAGAGCCGCAGAGTGAGACGGTCTGGCGTCAGGCCGACCGTTACGGCGTGCCCAGAATTTGTTTCGTCAATAAAATGGATCGAGTTGGGGCTTCCTATGAGCGTACGCTTGAAGCAATCAAGCAGCGTCTGGGCGCCAACCCGATCGCCATGCAGATGCCGATCGGCATGGAGGCCTCGTTCCAGGGCGTCGTTGATTTGATGGACCAGAAGGCTATCTACTGGGACGATGACTTGGGCAGGGAGCCGCGTGAGGCGGAAATCCCAGCAGATTTGAAGACACAAGTCAACGAGCTGCGCCATGCGATGGTCGAGAGGATCGCGGAGCTCGACGACGATTTGACCCTCAAGTATTTGGAGGGGGAAGAGATCAGCATCGAAGAATTGAAAGCGGCTCTCCGGCAGGCCGTTCTTATTAACAAGGCCACGCCGGTTTTTTGTGGTAGTTCATTGCGCAATAAGGGCGTCCAGCTTGTCCTGGACGCGGTGCTTGATTATCTTCCGTCTCCGGTGGATATCCCGCCTGTGAAGGGCACGGATCCTCACAAAGACGAGCTTGTCGAGCTGCCCGCGCAGGACGATGCTCCTTTGAGCGCACTGGTCTTTAAAATCGTTACCGACCCTTACGTGGGACGCCTGGCGTACTTCCGCGTTTATTCTGGCACTATCAGCCAGGGACAGATGGCTACCAACTCGACCAAGGGCAGGCGCGAACGCATCGGACGGCTGATCCGCATGTACGCCGACCGTCGTGAGGACATCACCGAAGTCCGCGCCGGCGACATTGCAGCCGTATTAGGTCTCAAGGACAGTTTTACCGGCGATACGCTCTGCGACAATAGGCTGATTGTGCTGGAGGCCATTACCTTCCCTGAGCCGGTCATCTCGGTCGCCATCGAACCCAAGACGACCGCCGACCAGAGCAAGATGGGCGAGGCCTTGAAAAAACTCTCCGAAGAGGACCCGACCTTCCGCGTCCGCTCGGACGAGAACACCGGCCAGACCATCATCTCCGGTATGGGCGAGCTACACCTGGACGTGATCGTGGATCGGATGATGCGCGAGTTCCGCGTACAGGCCAACGTCGGCAAGCCGCGTGTCGCTTACCGCGAATCGATTACCCGCCCGGTACCGGAAGTCAACTATCGCTACATCAAACAGACAGGTGGCCACGGACAATATGGTCATGTGGTCATCTCACTGGAGCCAGGTGAACGCGGCAGCGGCATTATCTTTGAGAACAAGGTTTTTGGCGGCACGATTCCGCGTGAGTTCATTCCAGCAGTAGAGAAGGGCATCAGGGAAGCTGCTGAAAGCGGCGTGCTGGCTGGGTATCCGGTCGTTGACCTGAAGGTGACGCTTTTCGATGGCTCGTTCCACGAGGTCGACTCCAGCGAAATGGCGTTCAAAATGGCGGCCACTTTTGCCTTCAAAGAGGGCGTCCAAAAAGGTGGGCCGGTGCTGCTGGAGCCGATGATGAAAGTGGAAGTGATCGTACCGGAAGAGTACGTTGGCGACATAATGGGAGC